>Ga0315272_10000559_pt1 | contig 18968 bp, 17 predicted proteins | sample C3_middle_MG_FD_203918 | JGI IMG/M metagenome (GOLD analysis project Ga0315272, IMG submission 203918) | Sediment microbial communities from Yellowstone Lake, YNP, Wyoming, USA - C3_middle | ecosystem: Environmental > Aquatic > Freshwater > Lake > Sediment | place: USA: Wyoming | collected...
CAAGTTCGAGTTCATAATCAGCCGTGCAGTGACCGCCTTCCCTGAATTTGTAAGTCTTACCCGTAAAAACATCAGTAAAGCAGGGAAAAACAGCATAGAAAATGGAATTATTTACCTCAAGGGAGGTGATCTGTCAGATGAATTGTCAAAATTTGCGGCGAAGGTTACTGTCAGGAATATTAAGGACTTTTATTCAGAGTCTTTTTTTGAAACTAAAGTGATTGTATATCTGCCTGTTTGATTTTTTTCAAAAAAAACAGCTTCCTGGTTTTTATATTTCAAAAAAGTACTACATTTGCAGTCTCAAATTGAAATTAGTCAACAAATATATTTGAAAAGATGAAAAGGACATACCAGCCATCAAGAAGGAAGAGAGCAAACAAGCACGGTTTCAGGGAAAGGATGTCAACCCCTAATGGAAGAAGAGTTCTTGCTGCACGCAGAGCAAAAGGAAGAAAAAAACTCTCAGTTACTCCGGAGCTTAAATTGAAGGGATAATATAAACTCTACGATATTCGTGTAAAGGTGTCTTTTAAAAGGACACCTTTTTTTGTTAAACTACCTGGAAACAGTATATGGTCATCTTTCCTCAAACTATCATACCTGTTGTGGTTAATGGTCAAAAAGCTTAACTTTGCTGCCCTCCGAAAACAAGTAGAATATGAATGATCTTCTCAACTATATAAACGATGGCAATCTGAAGGCTATTGCCGGCAAGATTGTCGCCGGTACCCGCATCACCACGCAGGAGGGACTGATTCTTTTTAAGAAAGCCGATCTGGCTCTTCTCGGACTGCTTGCAGGTATTGTAAGGCGAAGACACAATGGGAATCTGGCTTATTATAACCGTAACTTTCATATTGAGCCAACCAATAAGTGTATTTATAACTGCAGATTCTGCTCATATCACAAACCTGAAGGTGATCCGGAAAGCTGGGAATACAGTCATGAGGAGATGCTTGATATTGTCAGACATTTTGACAACAAGATTGTCACCGAAGTTCATATCGTAGGTGGCGTACATCCCTCCTATGATCTGCATTACTGGGGTTCGCTGATAAAAAAAATAAAAGAACATCGACCCGGAATTCATGTTAAAGCCTTTTCCGCGGTTGAGCTGTACCATATGATTGAACTGGCAGGCTGTACCATCGGGGAAGGACTGAAGATTCTCAAGGAATATGGGCTCGATTCAATACCAGGAGGCGGAGCAGAAATATTCGACGAGGAACTCCGTAAATCAATTTGCGATGAAAAAGCATCCTCCGGATCATGGCTGGAAATTCATGAAACGGCTCATAATCTGGGAATTTCATCAAATGCAACAATGCTGTACGGCCATATCGAAACTTATGCCCACAGGATTGATCATCTCGACAGGCTGCGCTCCCTGCAGGACCGGACAAAAGGATTTAATTCCTTCATCCCTCTGAAGTATAAAAAGTCGAATAACAGCATGTCATACCTTGGGGAGGTAAGTACGATTGAAGATCTTCGCAACTATGCAGTCTCAAGGATCTTCCTCGACAATTTTCCTCATATAAAAGCATACTGGCCTATGACCGGTAAAGAATGCGCCCAGATAGCTCTGTCATTCGGAGCTGATGATATGGATGGAACAATCGATGATACCACAAGGATATATTCGATGGCAGGATCAGAAGAAGAAAATCCGGCTATGAGCACCGGGGAGATCAGTAACCTGATAAGGCAGGCCGGATTCATACCCGTAGAAAGAGATTCGCTTTATAATCCTATTTCGGGGGCACCTCTGAATACCGAAAATTCATAGGGGGGACGATCTCAAAGGATGATGAAACGGAAACAGCAATTCAGTCCGGTCCTTCTTTATGTCAACCTTCTAATTTTCTTATAATTTTATCAGTACCTTTACGTTATTACTAATGTTCAATCTGTTCGTATGAGTTTAAAAGATTTTTTTCTGAGCAAACAATTTGTAAAGAATCTCGCATTTGCCGCTATCATTGCTGTCGGAGGAATAATGATTTTGCTTATCTGGATGAATTTTTACACCAGACATGGTCAGGCCAGGCCGGTACCTAATTTTGTAGGATTAACCATGGAGCAAACGACAAAACTTGCACGGAAAAACAAGCTCAGATACCAGATTATTGATTCAATCTATACTACCGAGGTGCCAAGAGGATGCATTGCTGAACAGAATCCAAAACCCGGTTTCAAGGTAAAAAAGTGGAGAAATATAGTTCTTACCATTAATGCTTTCCACCCTGAGATGGTAGCAATGCCAAACCTCGTGGATCTTCCGCTCAGGCAGGCAAAAGCACTGGTGGAGAGCTCGGGACTTGAATTGGGGCTTCTTAAATACAGGCCCGACCTGTCCATAAATGTGGTTATCGATCAGCAGTACAGCGGAAAAGACATTTCAGCCGGAGATTCCATTCAGAAAGGTTCAGTTATTGATCTGGTTCTTGGCAAGGGGCTTAGCAATCAGGTTACCCCTATTCCTGATCTTCTCGGTATGAGACTTGAGCCGGCAAAGAACAGGATTCTCGAATATTCTCTCAACCTTGGATCGTTCGTTTATGATAAAACCATTATTAACAGTTCCGATACGGTAAATGCATTTGTCTATAAACAGATCCCTGAATATAAAAACAATGCAACTCTTCAGCTGGGGAAGGTTATATACCTTTGGCTCACTGTGGATTCTTCAAAATTGTCAGCTGATTCATCCCGGGTAGCTACAGATACGATTCCGGCACTTACAACCTCGGAAAATTAGTCAAACTGATCCAGATGCTTAAAAGGATTTTTTACCTGGTTTTACTCTGTCTGTGCCTGACAAATGTTTCAGCACAGGAGATAATAACCGGGCTCCAGTCCAATTACAGGATCAAAAACACTAAGCAGCAATTTAAGGAAAATAAGGGCTTGTCTTCAGATACACTGTTGCTTCCGTTCTTCGATGATTTTTCAGGTCATTCCATATTCCCTGACAGCAAAAAATGGACTGATAATTATGTTTTCATCAATAATACCTACTCAGTTAAGCAGATTACAGCAGGCATCGCAACTTTCGATGCAATTGATAGCGCGGGTAAGATATATGCGTCTGCAAATTCATCAGGATTTGAGGCTGATCATCTTACTTCCGTACCTATAAATCTGAAATATTCCGCTGCAGACAATATATATCTGAGCTTTTTCTATGAAGCCGGCGGTCTTGCTGATCTTCCCGAAGCCAATGACAGCCTCACTCTGCAGTTCTTTGCCCCTGTTGAACAGAAATGGTATTCGGTATGGAGAACAAAAGGCATTGCAGACAATGGCTTCAAACCTGCAATAATAAAAGTTGATAATGACCGGTTCCTGCAGAAAGGGTTCAGGTTCAGATTTATAAACTATGCGAGCCTCAGCTCCAATCTGAGCGATCCTTCAATGATTGGAAATTGCGATATCTGGAATCTTGATTATGTATTGCTCAATAACAACAGGAATGCCGCCGATACTGTCTTTGCAGATGTTGCATTCACTTTGCCTTTACGGTCACTTCTTAAGAACTATGAGGCAATGCCCTGGAAGCAATTCAGAGAGGTCTATCTTCAGGAAATGGGCTCTTCTATACCAGTTCATTACAGGAATAATGATGTTATAACAAGGAATGTTACCAGAAACTTCGAGATCAGGGATATCTATAAAAATACGCAAGCCTATTCCACAACTGCCGGAGCCACAAACATAGGTCCTCTGACAACTATTGACTATAATGCCAACCTGGTATATACATTTAATACCACAAATAAAGATTCAGCCCTGTTCCGGGTCGCAGCATCGCTCAAAACTGATAATTTTGATCCAAAGGGTAATGATACTTTAGTGTATTACCAGGTCTTTCAAAATTACTTTGCTTATGATGACGGCTCAGCGGAAGGGGGATATGGTATCAACGGTCTCGGATCACGAAATGCCATGGTTGCTTATAAATTCAAAACCTATGTTCAGGATACTCTGAGAGCTCTCAGCATTTGCTTTAATGACAGCTATCAGGAAGCAAACAAGAGGGAGTTTGATCTCATTGTATGGGGTGACAACAATGGCATCCCGGGAGATATCATTTACGCAAAGGAAGCTGTCATGGTTGAGCAGGGAACAGGAATAAACGGTTTTTATACTTATACCCTGCCAGAAGGCGTAATTCTGAACGGGACATTTTATGTAGGATGGAGGCAGCTGTCAGAATCATTTCTTAATGCTGGTTATGATGCTAATACTCCTCAGTCAGGAAAACAATTTTACTGGCTGAACGGTAACTGGAATCAGTCGCAGGTTGACGGAAGTATTATGATCAGGCCAATCATTGGATATCCGCTTAAAATTACCTCTGTTAAAGAAACACACACAGACAAGAATACACAATTGAAATTTTGGCCGAATCCTGCCAAAGACTATATAAATATCAATGCTGGTGTATTACCATTATCGGGATTGGTATACGTAAGCATAACAGATCTTAATGGCCGTGAGCTGATAAAGGTTCCTTATTCAGACAGGATCGATATCTCTTCGCTTCATGACGGAATGTATTTTCTCGTTTTGAGTATGAATGGACAACCTGTGGGGCACAGCAGGCTTATAAAAAACAGGTACTAGCAAATGGCAGAAGAAGAAATAGCCGATCAGCAGGAACTCTTTGAACACTACAGGTTTCAGGCGGATCCCGGACAAACTGTTCTGAGGATAGATAAGTTTCTGGCTGACAGACTTATGAATGCTTCAAGAACCAGGATACAGAATGCCGCAAATGCAGGCAATATCCTGGTAAACAATAATCCCGTCAAGCCAAATTATAAGATTAAGCCCGGAGATATAGTGCAGATTGTGCTGCCGACTCCGCCAAGGGATGTTGAACTTTTACCTGAGGATATACCTCTCAACATAGTTTATGAAGATGACGATGTGCTTGTGGTGAACAAAGCCGCAGGTATGGTTGTGCATCCGGCTCACGGAAATTACACCGGGACACTTGTAAATGCGCTTATGTGGCATTTCAGGGATCTTCCCCTTTTCAATACGGGAGAAAGCAGGCCTGGGCTGGTGCACCGGCTTGATAAAAACACATCAGGTATCCTGGTTATTGCAAAGAATGAATATGCCCTTAACAGGTTGTCAAAACAATTTTATGACCGGACTACCGACAGAAGGTATAACGCACTGATCTGGGGAACTCCTGATCCGCATGAAGGGACTATTTCAGGAAATGTAGGACGAAGTATAAAAGACAGAAAAGTAATGCAGGTCTTTACTGACGGAAGTGATGGCAAGAATGCAATTACGCATTATAAGGTACTTGAAGATCTTGGTTATATTTCACTTATTGAATGTAAGCTTGAGACAGGCCGTACTCACCAGATAAGGGTTCATTTCAGCCATATAAAGCATCCTCTGTTCAATGATGAGGAATATGGAGGAAGTCAGATACTTAAAGGCACCACATTTACCAAGTATCAGCAGTTTATAAAAAATTGCTTTAAGATATTGCCACGGCAGGCTCTTCATGCAAAGTCGCTGGCATTCAATCATCCTGTCACCGGGAAAAGGCTGTCTTTTGATTCAGAACTGCCAGATGATATGGTACAGGTAATCGAAAAATGGAGAAAATACATCTCAGGCCGGGAGTCTGAAAACGACTAGCTACCAGCTTCCGCCTGCACCACCGCCTCCGAAGCTTCCGCCTCCGAAGCCGCCAAAGCCTCCTCCGCCGCCAGAGAATCCGCCCCAGCTGCCACCTGATCCGCGACCTGAATTCATCATACCCATAAGCATCCAGAATGGCAGACCTCCGGTACTGATGTGTTTATTATTAGAGTCTCCGGAGTTGCGGCCTACCATCATAATTATTATGAATACTATAAAAATAATGAGCCCGAATGGAATTCCTTTGGTTGTGCTTTTATGGCTCTTATTACGATACTCTGATGCCGTAAACTCTTTCCTGGTGAGCGACATCATTGTATTCACAGCATTATCAAGTCCGTGATAGTAATCTCCCTCCCTGAAGGCAGGAAGAATTTCACGGTCAACAATATCAGCGCTGAGCAGATCAGGTATAGCGCCTTCAACTCCATAGCCTGTGGCGATCCATACTTCACCTTTTGAATCAGACGTTTTGGGTTTTATCAGGATCAGAGCGCCGTTATTTTTTCCTTTCTGGCCTATTCCCCATTTTTCACCGAGCTGTTGTGCATAGTCCGATTTATCATATCCATCGAGGGAAGGCACTATTACAATTGCTATCTGTGTTGAAGTGGAATCGTTGAAGAGATCAAGCTTCTGTTCGAGAGCCTGGTCCTCTTCAGGTTTAAGCATACCGGCAAAATCATTCACTAACCTTGGAGGGACAGGACGTTCCGGAATATTCTGTGAAAAAACCCTGTTTGCAGATATCAGGCAAAACAAAACCGAGAGGGTAACCAGGTATAAACTTCTTTTTATCATTATTGCTATTCCCTCCTTATTTTACTTTATCGAATGAAATTTCATCGGGCAGTTCATTTACATCATCAGTCTTATGAGGGAAGTGAGTTTTTAACTGGTTGCCTGCCATAATAATCCCCTGTGAAAGACCTTCTGCAAATTTGCCTTCTTTGAATTTTTTCCCCATAAGCTCACTGATTTCATCCCAGAATCCTCCCGGGACCTTTGCATTTATTCCGGCATCTCCGATGATCGCGAACTTTCTGTCTTCTATGGCAAGATAAAACAATACGCCATTCCTGTCGGCAGTCTTAAACATTCCCAGCTTTTTAAAAAGCCAGGCAGCCCTGTCGAGTACATCACCTTTTAGTCTGGTTTCAATGTGGACTCTTATTTCGCCCGAGGTTTCCAGCTCAGCCTCCTTCACGGATGCGAGTATCTGAGCCTGTTGTTCTGTAGTGAAGAACTCTGCAGCTTTCATTTAATTATATGGATAAAACTTTTCAGAACTTTACCTGGGGTGCTTTATCAGCACCTTCCTCAGCTTTAAAGTATGGCTTAATCTGAAATGAGAACATTCCGGAAATAAAATTTTGCGGAAATCTCCTGATAAAGGTATTATATGTTAATGCCACATCGTTGAATTTCTTTCTTTCAACAGAGATCCTGTTTTCAGTTCCTTCAAGTTCAACCTGAAGATCCCTGAAATTCTGGGTAGCCTTAAGCTCAGGATACTGTTCGACAACCACCATCAGTTTAGACAAAGCAGAGGATACCTGTCCCTGAGCTGCCTGGAACTGCTGCATATTTTCAGCTGTCATTTTTGTCGGATCAATTGTTACAGAAGTTGCTTTTGCACGGGCTTCAATAACCTGCGTAAGTGTCGTTTGTTCAAAATTGGCTGCGCCTTTGACAGTATTGACAAAATTAGGAATAAGATCGGATCTGCGCTGGTAAGCTGTTTCAACATTACCCCATTGGCTGGTAACAGATTCCTGCATGGTAACCATACCATTATACACTTTTGTTCCCCACATGAAAATACCAAGACCTATAAGTGCAAGAAAAGCGACTACGATGATCGAAACAAGACAACCCTTTTTCATTTGTAATAGTTTTAAAATTTAACTCAAAGGTAATACATCTGCAGGTTATTCAATGTCTTAAGGTTGGAAAATTTTGACCTTATCGGGAGGCATCTGGATATCATTAATAGTTTCGGGTATGGTACTTCTTAAAGAAAAATATTTAATATGAGGACCTAAAGAATTAAAAAAGATACCTGATTTTTTTAATTATAATTCCTAAATAAACTACGAAATTCCTTCCTATGTAATTGCTTATGAGATAATGAGATCCCTCACTTTGTTCGGGATGACATTGTATTGGTAGGCAGGATTTGGTGAAGTGAGGAATCTCTCAAAATCATTATGAAATTTTATATAGGACTTTTTTTTATGGAACAGGACGCATTAGCTGGTAGGCTCCTTTCACCTGCAAAAGAGATAATCTTGTTGTCAATTGAAGTGATTAATCTCCCCGTACTTCTGAAATTAATATTTAGTCAAGGCCTTTTTTTGGCAAAATTAAAATGACTAATTTTGGTTATTATTTAAATAAAAGATGAAGAACATTGCGATTGTTGCAGGAGGCGATTCCTCCGAATTTGAAATATCTGTGAAAAGTGCAGCCGAAGTTGGCAAAGCACTGAAATCAAAATATAATATTTTCATAATTCTGATCAGGGGTACAAACTGGTACTGGGAGGATCAGAAGGGCCGGTACCATAATATTGACAAGAACGACTTTACCCTTACCACGGATGATCAGAAAATCAGATTCGATGGTGTTTTTATTGCAATTCACGGAACTCCCGGAGAAAATGGCCTGCTACAGGGTTATTTAGATATGATGGGTATTCCCTACACAAGCTGCGGTGCTTTCTGTTCAGCGCTGACATTCAATAAACAGGCATGCAAACTTTTTCTAAAGGAATATGGGCTGCAAATGGCCGAGGCTTTGTTGATCAGGAAAGGAGATATGATTGATGTACAGACCATTTCAAAACAATTGGGACTTCCGTGTTTTGTTAAGCCCAATGACAGCGGATCGAGTTTTGGAGTATCCAAAGTGAAGCATAAAGACGAAATTCTGCCGGCTATTGAAACCGCTTTCAAGGAGAGTAATGAGGTACTTATTGAAGCTTTTATGAGCGGAAGAGAGGTTGCCTGCGGTGTGATAAAGACAAAGAACAAAACACTTGTTCTTCCGGTAACAGAAATCATAAGCAAAAATGAATTCTTCGATTATGAAGCTAAATATACTTCAGGAAGATCAAATGAGGTTACTCCTGCAGATATGCCCGAATCTGTGACAAATGAGATCCAGAGTATCAGCTCAAAGGTCTATGATCTTCTCGGATGCAAAGGTATTGTCAGAGTTGACTTCATTGTCGTTGATGAAAAACCATATTTTCTTGAGATAAATACTGTCCCCGGAATGACTCAGGAAAGCCTGGTTCCGCAGCAGGCCAAAGCGGCCGGAATCGCAGCTGAAGAATTTTACTCTATGGCCGTTGAGAATATGTTTGAATAAGTCCTTTGACTCAGTTTATTTTTCCTTAGCCAGCTTAAGAGCGCTCGTCGTGGTAAAATATTTGGTTATCATGCCGGGAACCTCCCATTCCGGTAATCTGCCGGCTTTAAGATAATCCATAAACTTAGCAGTTACCTGTGCAAAATGTTCTTCATGTGAAACTCTGTACTTTTTGGGAACAGAAATCCTGAGCAATGAATTATTCACCTGTTCAACTCCGACACTGTCATAAGGCAGAGATTTTAGAACTCCCTGAAGTTGAACTATAAAATCATTCATTTTTATTCCCTTTACGTTCTCAACATAGAGGGTGGGCAAAAATCCCTCTTCCTCGCCTTGTTTTATAAACAGGTCGCATATGCTGCCCCGCATAACTGAGTAGTGTGTATCACCGCCGCCAGGAGGGGCCTGATATTTCCATTCCACTGAAACTCTTGCAAATTTACCTTTGATCTTATATACCATCTCGCCGTTAGAAAAGACATCCAGTTTCCCTCCTTTGATATTCTTTTTCAGGTAATCAGGAAATCCATCCAGCCCAGTAACTTTTTTAAACTCATCCTCAGAAACTGAGGTCGCCCATCTTTTTGCACTGATCATTTCAATATCAGAAGGGTTAAGTATCTGCTCCGGGAAACATTCCCATTGCACAAGATCAACGAGATGTGTCGTTACATCAACAATTCCTTCTCCCTGCTGCTCAACATCGAAGTACCATGCCGGTCTGAGCAAAGGACTGCCCGATACTATCTTGGAGAAATGATGAACACTGATCTTACTTACAGCCGGATCATCTTTGCTTCCCGGAACCAAATAGCCGAAAACCGCTGTATTTTCCGAAAGAAGCTTCTGCAGTATTGTAGTTACTTCATACCTTTCTGTCATTATATCATACAGCAAAACTCCTTTTTCACCCGCTGTTTTAAAAGCATCTTTCAGAGCATTAAAATCATCTGATCTGATTATCAATGGCTTATCTGCCAGAACATTAAGGCCTGCATTTATTGACCGGGTAATATACTCCGCTTTTTTTTGGTTATTGCCTGAAAGGATAACAACATTACCGGCTTTTTCCTGAATCATTTTTTCGAAAAAATCCGGACCAGTGTATACTATCTCATTCCAGGATGTAGGATTAACCTGCCTCGAATTATACGATCTGATCCTGCTCAGATGCTGAGTGCAATCAGTTCCTTCCGGAGCATAAACATGTACGTGAGGAGAAACCTGGTCATACATAGTTTTCTGAACCAGTGCTGCATGAAAATGTCCCGGATCGACTGTAATCAGTTTTACCTGAGCTGATTTATCCATTGTCACAGATTTTTTTAAAGATTGTTGTCCGGAACTCCCTGAACCACAAGCAGCTAAAATCAATACCGGAAGAAAGAATAATACTTTTTTCATAAAGCAGATATCATTTAGCAGTAAAATATAACCTGTTCAACAGTTTTAAGGACCTTTATTTACTGAAAGACTCCTGACGGTATGAATCAACCGGGTCGCACGTGCATACCAGGTTACGGTCGCCATATCCGTCGTCAATACGGCCTACTGAAGGCCAGAACTTATTTTCAGCGATCCATGAAAGCGGGAATGCTGCTTTCTGACGTGAATATTTATGGTTCCAGTCGTCAGAAGTTGCAACTTTCACAGTATGCGGTGAGTTGCGCAATACATTGTCTTCCATATCTGCTGTACCGTCCTTTATCTCCTGTATTTCGCAGCAGATTGACTTGAGTGCGCTTATGAATTTGTCGAGCTCCTGCAGAGACTCTGATTCTGTTGGTTCCACCATCAGTGTTCCATGAACGGGAAATGAAAGAGTGGGGGCATGGAAACCATAATCCATCAGCCGCTTGGCAATATCAGCTTCAGTTATGGCAGCTTCAGCTTTAAATCTCCTGCAATCGAGTATCATTTCATGTGCTACAAATCCTTCAGTTCCGGTATATAAAGTCTTGAACCATCCCTTGAGTGAAGCGGCAATATAATTGGCGTTCAATATTGCGTATTTAGTAGCCTGGGTCAATCCATAAGAGCCCATCATCATTACATATGCATGTGAAATTGTGAGAACATGGCCACTTCCAAACGGAGCTCCTGCAACAGCAGTGGTTCCATGGCTTCCTCCTGTGTTTACAAAATGGTGAGAAGGCAGAAATTCAGCAAGCTTCTCATTAACAAGAATAGGTCCAACGCCGGGTCCTCCTCCCCCATGAGGGATGGCAAAAGTTTTGTGAAGATTAAGATGGCATACATCTGCTCCAATGTGACCCGGATTAGTCAGGCCAACCTGGGCATTCATATTGGCGCCGTCCATATAAACAAGTCCGCCGTTTGAATGGATAATGTCTGACATCTCTGTCACGGCCGCTTCGAACACCCCGTGAGTGGATGGATAAGTAATCATGAAACCTGCAAGAACAGCACTGTTCTCCTCGGCTTTCTTCTTCAGATCCGGAACACTTATATTTCCTTTCTCATCACATTCAACAACTACTATTTTCATGCCGGCCATAGCTGCGCTTGCAGGATTGGTTCCATGGGCGGAGGATGGAATCAGTATCACATTCCTGTTCTCTTCTCCTTTTGTAAGATGATATTCCCTGATAACCATTAATCCTGTATATTCACCTGCAGCACCTGAATTCGGCTGAAATGATATGGCTGAAAAGCCTGTTATTTCTTTAAGCGCCTCACCCAGTTCATCCATTATCTGATAATAGCCGAGTGCCTGATCCTTAGGAACGAAAGGATGAATATTACCAAATTCGGGCCAGCTCATGGCAAACATAGAACTTGCCGGATTAAGTTTCATGGTACATGATCCAAGCGGAATCATACAGTGAGTAAGTGAAAAATCTTTTCTCTCCAGCATCTTGATGTACCTCATCATTTCAGTTTCACTGTGATACCTGTTAAATGTACCTCCCTCAAGAAATGGTGATTTTCTAATAAATTTATCTTCAAGTATCTCGCAATGACAATGAGAAGTTATCTTCACAGCTTCCTTTCCTGCAGCTTTCAGAAAAATATTAACTATCGTATCAACTTCCCTGATAGTAGTTATCTCGTCAGTACTCAGAATAACCGAGCCGTCTTCGGGATAATAGAAATTCATCTCTGCTTCAAGGGCCAGCTTTTTAATGGTATCGACAGATACGCCCGGGTCGGGCAGTATTTTCAGGGTGTCGAAGAAAATCGCGTTCACCTGTCTTATTCCTGCCTCTCTGAGGTTGAAACTGATTGTACAGGCAGCTTTATGTATGTTCAATGCGATATTTTTCAATCCTTCAGGTCCATGATATTGGGCATACATACCCGACATGGTTGCCAGAAGTGCCTGTGCGGTGCAGATATTTGAAGTTGCTCTTTCGCGTTTTATATGTTGTTCCCTGGTCTGCAATGCCATCCTTAAAGCGCTGTTCCCCTGTGCATCGACAGAAACTCCGATTATCCTGCCCGGCATGCTTCTCTTAAGTTCGTCCCTGGTGGCAAAATATCCTGCGTGGGGACCGCCGAAACTCATTGGAAGGCCCATTCTTTGATTTGAACCAACAGCAATATCAGCACCCCATTCACCGGGAGGTGTTAATATCGCCAGACTCATCAGGTCAGCAGCCACACCTACAAGGACACCGGCTGCATGCGCCATATCAGCAAACGCTTTGTAGTCTCTAAGCTGGCCTGAAGCTGACGGGTACTGCACAAATGATCCGAAATAGCTGCTGTCAAAAGTAACTGAGGTATATTTTCCTATAACAAGCTCAATACCCAGCGGCTTTGAACGCGTGGTTATTACATCTAGCGTCTGCGGGAATATATCATCGTCAACGAAAAATTTATTCGCGCCTGCTTTAGCTGCTGCTTTGCATCTGGCGTTGAACATCATTATCATTGCCTCCGCGGCAGCTGTTGATTCGTCAAGCAGCGATGCATTGGCTATCCCCAGACCTGTAAGCTGAATTATCATAGTTTGAAAATTCAACAGAGCTTCAAGGCGGCCCTGGGATATCTCAGCCTGATATGGGGTGTATGATGTATACCATGCAGGGTTTTCAAGAACATTCCTGGTGATTACCGAAGGAACTGAAACACCATAATATCCCTGACCAATGAAGGACCGGAACATTTTGTTTTTCTTACCGATAGATCTTATATGATTAAGATATTCAAATTCGCTCATGGCTTCAGGGAGCCGGAGAGGCCGTTCAAGCATTATTGATTGCGGAACAGTCTTCTCTATCAGCTGATCAACAGAACTGACTCCAATAGTCTTCAGCATCACAGGCAAATCTTCATCAGCGGGTCCGATATGACGGTTTACAAACTTATCTGACAGCATATATTTTAATTATAAATTTAATAATTTGATAATTTGATTCTTTAGACCTTATAATAAAAAACAACTTGAAAATAAACAAATTCACCTCTACCAAATGGAGATAGGGCATATGAAAAACCGACTCCGGCGAAGCCGGAATCAATCAAGCGTCAATATTAGGAATTTGTACACAAACTAAACAAGATTAAAGTCATGAAAAAAACGGGTTGGTCTTCATCTCTTTTTCGATTGTTGTTTCATTCCCGTGTCCGGGATAAACCACAGTTGATGGCGGAAGCACAAACAATTTGTTTTTAATGCTTTTCAGAAGTGTTTCATGATCTCCTCCTTTAAGGTCAGACCTGCCTATACTTCCAGCGAATAATGCATCTCCCGTGAATACACAACCTTCCTTTTCGCTGTAAAATGCCAGGCTGCCGTAGGTATGACCCGGAACCAGAAGGGCAACAAGTTTTTCGGAACCAAAAGACAAAGTCTGATTATCTCCGATAAAAGCTGATGGTTCAGGAGGTTCTTCCATTGTGAGTCCAAACAGTAAAGCATGTTGAACGGCATCTGTCCTGTTCGATTCATCCAGTTCATTTGAGCAGGTTTTCAAGCCGTATTTCCCAAGGATAAATTTATTCCCGAAAATATGATCAAGATGGCTGTGGGTATTCAGGAGCAGCACCGGATCGAGATGCTTTTCATCAATAAATTTCACAAAACTCTCAAATTCCCTTACGTCATAGCAACCGCAATCTATAATGGCGGCCTTCCCTGAATCATCAGCAAGAATATATGTGTTTACTTCTATCGGATTAAATACCAGTCTGTAAATTTTCATAACAACTTATTTACCGTTAACGATTCCTTTCAGCATAGGAACAAAAACAAAATTACCATGTTCAGAATGATCAAAGCTCTCGGGGCCGGTCCTTTCAATTACTGTCATAATCTGCGAATCAGAACTGCCGACAGGAACAACAAGTCTGCCTCCTATTTTCAGCTGCTTCAAAAGTAATTCTGGAATCTCAGGAGCAGCCGCAGTAATAAGAATGCCATCAAACGGTCCATACTGTGATTTGCCTGCATATCCGTCTCCAAAGAAAAAGTCAGCAGAATATCCAAGAGATGTCAGAATTGTTTGTGCTTTCAGGTACAGTTCCCTGTAACGTTCAATTGTATAAACCTTTGCCCCCATCTCAACAAGTACAGCTGCCTGGTATCCTGAACCTGTTCCGACCTCAAGTATTTTATCACGCCTTTTGACCCGTAGGAGAGAAGATTGAACCGCCACGGTATATGGTTGAGATATTGTCTGTCCTGATGAGATCGGGAAAGCTTTATCAACATAAGCATGCGAGAGAAATGCAGGATCCATAAAAAGATGTCTGGGAACAGTATCAATAGCTCTCAGAACCTCTTCATCAGATATCCCCTTCTTTCGGAGTTCTGCAACCAGCTTTTTTCGTTTCCCCTTTGCTTCAAATGAATCATTCATACTATTACCGGAACCATTTTAAATTCCCGACAAAAATATAAAAAATGAGAACAGCTATTTAACTTTTATAAAAGCTATCTGGAAGAAGATATCATCTTCCTGTTAATAAGATTTATCAAGACTGAATTTTGCGAGCGGCTTATATACAGGACCCGACGGAAGAAGAATGCTTTCATAAAGGATAACCTCACCGACATAAACATTTTGCAGCACTGTATTCCGGTACACAACCAATAATGATTCAAGCAATCTGACGTCATTTATACTTTTTATTCTGCCAACAGTAAGATGTGGATTATATGGTCTCTCCTCAAGCTTAATATTTAGTCCTTTTAACCCTGAAATGATCGAAGTATTAAGAGCGGTCAATTTATCAGAATGCTGAATGCCGGTCCAGATTATCCGGGGATCACTTAAGCTTCTGAAAATACCGCATCCGCTAAGAATAAGCTGAAATGACCCGTATCCGGAACATTTTTCACTTAGCACCGGAATAATTTCATTAATTGTACTCTCCTGTGTGGCGCCAAGAAAAACCAGGGTAATATGGATATTTTCTATATGGGTCCATTTAACTGAATCATTTCTCAGTACCTCTTTAAAAGATGAGATCATCTTAAGAAGTTCATTCTCCGCATTTACCTTCAATGCTATAAAAATGCGTTTCATATACGGCGGATAATAAAAATATATTTAAAGTCTGCCTGCCTCAATTTCGACGATAATGGATTCTATTAAAATATCCTCCCCTTTGGGGTCATATTCTTCCTTCAGGTTTGTGCCGAAGATTCTCGCAATGCCTTGCCAGAAAGCCGCCGAGAACTTCCCCCGGTATTCCTTTATCAAGGTGTATGAGGTGTTCTGAGTCTCCCTGTCGATCAGCTTCAGGAGAAGGCGCCCCTGGGTAATTGTCATTTCACGTATATCGCCCTCATACTGCGAAAAAACACTTTTTTCAACTTTTTTAAGATACTCCTTCCTTTCCCTCTCGTCGGTTATGCCTGCAATATCCTGATCCACCTGATACAGTCTGCTTCGGACAATTAAAGCATATGGATAAACCACTTTGAGGTTATAAACAAGTCTCTCGTATTTTCTGAAGTCACTTTTTTTTGGGAATACAGGATGCGCATATACATTTACCTCCTTTATTTCCACTTCAGGCAACACTTCTCCATTCCTGTTAACCCTCTGAATCAGATACGAATGTCCCGGCAACGTGTCATTCCGTCGTTTTAATGAGTCTATCTGTCCTGTTGTATCAGCAAGAAAAATAAAAAGAAACATTATTCCCGTCAATAGTCTCACAAAACGATTTTTATTTGCAAATGTATCAAATTCCGGGCCACTTCCTGCTAACAGTTCCGCAGAGTGCACCCGTCGGAAACAATGAATGAATGTCAAATGTTTGCATTAAATCTTTAAATAGGTAAATTTGTTAAAATAGTAAAAATGTCCTACTCTGTTGAAGATTTTGAAGATCAGAAAAAATTCAGGTTATTTCTTACTATTTCATATACTGACCTGATCGGGTTTGTATTTGATTATCTTAAAAGGAAAACCTGGCTTACATATATTTACTGGTTCTTCTGTACTATTTTTCTGTGTTTCAGTATATTTATAAGGTTCCGACTCAGGGGAGGTTTCGCGGAATCAGCTTTTCTTCTGCATTCCTTAACAGGGATGATAATTTTACCCTTAGCGTTTATTCCGGTTCATGAATTCCTGCATGTGGTTCCATATTTCCTATCAGGAGCAAAGAATATCAGGGTTGGAATGGATCTCCGTCAATATCTGTTCTATGTAACTGCACATAAGTATGTGTCTTCTCCAGTCCAGTTTATAATTGTAGCATTGACACCCATAATTCTGATAAGTGCAGCTCTTATTTTGTCGGTATTCATTATTCCTGGATTATGGAAATGGAGCCTCTCTCTCTTTCTTTTCGTTCATGCCACTATGTGCGCAGGTGATATTGCACTGCTAAATCTCTACATTGTCAATAAAGATAAAAAGATCTATACCTGGGATGACGTTGACAAAAAGGAGGCTTATTTTTATGAGAAGGTGGAGTAGCGAAAAAATAACTGCGGTAAATGATGATAAACCCCTCTGTCGCTACGCGACAGCTCCCCTAAAGGGGAGCCAATTTCGTAATGAAAGTAAAATTTCACTCGCATCCACGATTTTACCCCCCTAAAGGGGGGCAGGGGGCAAAAGGACTTGGAGGACGGCAGATCAGAATTTCTCCTTAGCCAGCTTCACTACATCATCTTCCTTCAATACAGGTCTCATTCTGAAAGAGTACTCATATTTACTGGCCATCAGCCTGTACTGAGGATGTATTAATGCGCCCCACGAATTATCGCCTCCTACTCCCATCTGGCCCATGTCAACATTTAAATTGACAAATTCCCGTGGTTTAACATCCACAATATGCGTATTTGCTGTCTTCGCATCTTTCCTGTATTGTGACAGCTTCCCGGGAGATTCAAAATCATCATGAATATTATTAAGCGCTGCAAAGCATATTAGAGGTTCTCCGGATATTAGCAACCCGTTTCCATTATCGTTGGTAAGTGTCAGCCACCTGGTATCCGTTTTGTATCCATTTTCCTGAGGACGGATATACGGTGTATACTGATCAGGCACCGTGCTTTCATAAAGTCCTACATCAGCAGCGGTTTTCCTGTCGACATAGTTCTCCTGCGGACCACGGCCAAACCATTTCAGATTGGTATATTCCACAGGAAGCTGCATCTGCATTCCCATCCTTGGAATTTCGGGAATTTTTTCCGACAGTTTTGAGAACTGGTTTTTAACAATAAGGTCAGCTGAGCCATATACAGTAAAAGTAGTGGCATAGCCGGCAAGCTTTTTGCCATCGGCCCCGGGGATGTCATAATTGAATGTAACCAATACTTTACCTAATTCAGGCTGGCTGATATTTGCCTTTGTAAGAACTGTTCTTTCCCCTGCTTTTTTCCACACACCCAGCCATCTGTCCATATTATAGCCATAATCATTATCGGTTGGAGGTCTCCAGAAATCAGGTTCCGGGCCTTTTTTCAGCAGCTCCTTGCCCTTGAAATTAAAAGATGTCAGTCTGCCGGCAGCCAGGTCAAAAACCAGTTTCAGATCAACTCCGCTGACCACAAGATTTTTGTCTACGGTCTTTGTCTGAAGGACAGCCAGATTATCTGATTTAGCGGATACCGGTTTCACCTCAACAGGAAGTCTGAATTGTGCACTGGCATAGACATGGTCTTCCGGAACATAGTTCCAGGCATCACTCCTCGAAACCCTTATGTTAAGAAAATACTCAGTGCCCGGTGCAGGAATAATCTCAGATACAGGTATACTGGTTATCATTGATGCTTTTGGTTTGAGATCCGACACAGGTATTTTTCCCGATCTGATCTGGTTACCGTCGGCAGTTATTCCCCATTCCAGGGTGAACTCTGAGAGATTGGTAAAATCATATTTATTTGTTATCCGGATCAATCCTTTCTTAAGATCTACAGGTACGAAACCAACATATTGATATACTTTGCTGACCTCAAAAAGTCCGGGATGCGGTGTTCTGTCAGGCCATACCAGTCCATTGATGTTGAAGTTTCCGTCGCTTGGTATTCCCTCGTCGCCATAATCGCCACCATATGTCCAGTATTTTTCTCCGTTCTCATCAGTTTTAAGAAACCCCTGGTCAACCCAGTCCCATATAAATCCCCCCTGCAATTTTGGATATTTCTCAATTACATCCCAGTAATCCTGAAGGTTCCCTGTTGAATTTCCCATAGCATGAGCATATTCACACATAATCATAGGCCTGTCTGTCTTAGGATTCTTTGCATAAGCCTCTATATCCTGTATGGTAGCATACATATCGGCCCAAATGTCGGTATGACGTTCAGGAGCATTGGTGCTTTTTTCTGCTCTTTCGTATTGTACCGGTCTCGACGCATCGCGGCCTTTGATCCACTTATATCCGCTGAGAAAGTTATGTCCGTCGCCGGCTTCGTTACCCATCGACCAGATAATGACTGCAGGATGGTTTTTATCTCTCTCTACCATTCTTTTCATCCT
>Ga0315272_10000560_pt1 | contig 18940 bp, 13 predicted proteins | sample C3_middle_MG_FD_203918 | JGI IMG/M metagenome (GOLD analysis project Ga0315272, IMG submission 203918) | Sediment microbial communities from Yellowstone Lake, YNP, Wyoming, USA - C3_middle | ecosystem: Environmental > Aquatic > Freshwater > Lake > Sediment | place: USA: Wyoming | collected...
CAGAGCGCATAGCACCCCGCGCACAGGACTGTTTGCAGGCGAGCGCTCCTTTTCGGGTAAGCGAAGATATCTCTGTGCTGGACTATGACAGCCAACCGGCTGCTCTGCTCCAGCACTCTGCTTTATGAGGGGGATGGCCTGTTTTTTTTAACTTGATGTTTGAGGAATCCTTTTGTCCGTGAGCACGGGTCCGCTGGTTTTCATTGGTGGGCTGTCGTTTGGAAATGACACGCTGATTTCATCCTGTTTTTGGGGGATTAGGCTCAGAATCTTTCCTTAGGTTTCAGAAAATGAAAAAGCATAGAAAGGCCATTCCATCTGCCCATCGACCAGCCTCTTCTCCAAAAGGTATTAAAAGCGCGATGGAGCCACCAGCTAGCGTTATCAATGAGATGGGGTTCTTGCTTAATGCTGGGCAGTTAGAATTGTTGGAGCAGAAGGCCAATGAGGCCATCCGGTGCTGGCCTGAACACAGCATGGGCTGGAAGGCTCTTGGCATACTTTTGCTCCTGCAAGGAAGATATGCCGATGCTCTGGAGCCTTTGTCGAACAATGTTAGGCTGGTTCCCAAGGATGCCCAAGCACACCAAAATCTTGGTTGCGCTTTTTTGGAGCTCGGACGCTTTGAGGAGGCAAAGGCCAGCTTCCTGCAGGCTCTGGCGTTCAATCCGGATTATGTTCAAGCGCACAGCAATCTCGGTATTTCCCTGATGAATCTTGGATATCTCAATGAGGCGGAGGCAAGTTATCGCAAAGCGCTAGTACTTATGCCGAATTTTATTGAGGCACATAACAATCTCGGTAATATCCTCAAGGATCTTGGACGGTTCGAGGAGGCAGAGGCAAGCTATCGGCAGGCTTTGTCACTCAAGCCGGATTTTGCTGAGGCGCACCAGAATCTCGGGAATGTTCTCGGACAACTCGGGCGCCTTGTTGAGGCGGAAGCGAGCTATCGGCAGGCTTTGGCGCTCAAGCCGAATTATGTCCTGGCGCATAGTGGGCTTGGCGCTGTTTTGCTGAAGCTTAAACGAACGGGCGATGCCATTGCCAGCTATCGTAAAGCTCTCGACATCGATTTTTTGTTGGTCCAAGCGCATGAGGATCTGAATGTGGCGCTCGGTGAGTTGACTCCCATGTGGCATGTGCCCATGATGAATGACAGGATGAGAAATGACGCGTATTTTGCCGCCTTAAGCGCCGCGATTACGCCTGACACCAATGTTCTGGAAATCGGAACAGGCTCAGGATTGCTTGCTATGATGGCTGCCAAGCTCGGTGCGCGGCGGGTGACGACCTGCGAGGCCGTTCCCAAGATTGCCGAAACGGCTCGGGCTATCGTGGCGGATAATGGATTCGCCACGCCGATCACCGTGGTCGCCAAAATGTCGACCAAGATGAAGATCGGCGAAGATATGGACGACCGGGCCGACCTGCTCGTTTCCGAGATTCTTTCCAGCGAGTTTCTTGGCGAGGGTGTCTTGTCCAGCATCGAGGATGCCAAGCGGAGATTGTTGAAGCCGGGAGCCCGCATCATCCCTGCCCGTGGCTCTATTCAATTTGCCCTGTTCGGCGGGGCTGACATCATGTCGAATGTCCGGGTTGACGAGGTGTACGGCTTCGACTTGCGCAAATTCAACGCGATTGTGCCCTCGAAACAATTTATCAGCAGGAACGATCTCAACATCGAATTGCTGACCGACGATACCGGTGCATTCTTCTTTGATTTCGCCAAAACGGAGCGGTTTTCCCTGAGTGAACGAAAGATTATCGAAGTGCCTGTGCGGAAAGCGAACCGCTGCTGCGGGATAATCCAGTGGATCAGGCTGGAGATGGACGATACGGTTGTTTTTGAAAATCATCCTTCGATTAAAAATCCGGCCGCTGGTTGGCAGCACTGTGTGTTTGTCTTCCCTTCACCAATCGACGTTCTGCCAGGACAGATTGCAATGATTTCTGCCGCTCATAATCGAATTACCCCATGGTTCATCTTTGAGGGGATGAAATAGCCTCTGTCAGAATTTCACTTATGTTTATCTCGCGATTATATTGCCTAGCAGAAATATAAACATTCCAAAGGTCCGTCCGGTCCGGTAGTCAGACGTCAGCCTAGATCAAGCTGGTCGTATCGCTGAAACTGGGAATATATATGTGCAGATTTCTTCGATCCCACTCATTCCAGCCGGACCTGCGAGCTGAAAAGAAAGTCGTTTACGGCAAGTTCTTTGCTGAAAGACCACAGGGCAAGCATGCCGGCCACGCTTGATGCGGAATAAGCAAAACTGACAGGATAACTCCGATGCGGCGTTCCGCGGCAGCCAGCCTGCTATGTCCCGGAGACCAACGCCATCTCCTTGCATGATTGATGTTGGATTGGGTTTATTCCCAACCTATTCTTGGTGAAATCCCCAAATTTCTTCCGGCCCAGGCAAATAATAAGTGCAGATATGCGCACTTTCAGCCCTGGAAAACCACCGTGATTCAAGCGGGTTGCCGTTGTTAATGCCTGATTGTCCTCCCCCCTTCCACTCTGGATGCAAAATTGGATCGAATGTTGCATTAAATCTTGACGGATAGTTTTGCCCTCTCTGCCACATATCGCAGGGTAAAAGACTCGGGGTGCAACCGATTGTTTTTTCAAGACAGAAAAACTGGGGGGGATTATGCAAACCGAAAGCCGCTGTGATGACCGCCGCGCTTATGCTCGAGCACCGCTCAGCCTCAAGTTCCGTATGCATGAAAACCCCTCCCACAAGGTATGGCCTGCGGTGAGCAGAGACGTCCATCCCCATGGCATCCAGATTGAGACGAGCCCACCCATCCCCCTTTCTCCAAAGATGATTGTCCAACTGTGGCCGGAGGATGCAGTCCTGAGCGATCAATTAGTCCGTGCTCAGATCCAGTGGGTTACCCCCATCGATCAAAAAAAGGTGCTGTGCGGGCTTTCCTTTGACCACAAAACAGACTGGTGCGTGCCTGTCTCTGTCCTCTCCCGTTCCCTTAGAATTCAGACTGATACCGTTGAGAGTCATTCGCCGTCCAAGTTTATTCTGGACAGCATCGTGGACGGGGTCTTCAGTGTCGACTCCAAATGGCGGATCACCACATTCAATCGGGCGGCGGAGAAACTCACGGGCTGGAGCAAGGAAGACGCTATCGGCACGCCATGCCGCGAGGTTTTTAAATCAAGCGCTTGCGGTGAAGAGTGTGTCCTGGCACAGAGCATCGCCAACGGCAAACCCATGGAAAACAAATCTATTTTCATCACCCACGCCAGCGGCAAACGCATTGCCGCTACAATCAGCGCGGCACCCTTGATTGATTCCATGGGAAATGTCGCTGGGGGTGTCCAGGTCTTTCGAGATGTCAATGCCCTGCTCGACCACTCCTTGATCCTGGACAACATCGCCGACGGGGTTTTCACCGTCGATACCCGCTGGCGGATCACCTCGTTCAACCGAGCGGCTGAAAAAATTACTGGGGTGAAGGCGACCGAGGCCATGGGAAGATCGTGCAGCGACATCTTTCATGCCAGCATCTGTGGCGGTGCCGTTGCGTTCAGTATGTGCACAGGCAAGCCGGAAACCAACAGATGCATCCATATCCAAAACAGCGAGGCAAAGATGATCCCGGTCAGCATCTGCGCCGCCCCGATGTACGACAACAATGGTAACCTGATCGGCGGGGTTGAAACCTTTCACGATCTGCGGATGGTCAATTACCTGCAGGAGCGGCTCACTCGCCGCAATTCTTTGGGGGATATTCTGAGTAAAAGTCCTGCCATGCGGAAGATCCTCGACATTCTGCCCCAGATTGCCAGGAGCGCCAGTAATGTCCTCATTCTTGGTGAATCTGGCACGGGCAAGGAACTGGTGGCCCGCGCCCTGCACGACATCAGTGACCGGGACAAGGGCCCGTTTGTCTCGGTTAACTGCGGAGCCTTGCCCGATGCCCTGCTTGAGGTGGAGCTCTTCGGCCATAAAGCCGGTGCCTTCACCGATGCAAAAAAGGACCGGGAAGGCCGTTTTGTCGCAGCTGCTGGCGGCACTATTTTTCTTGATGAGATTGGCGACATTTCCCCGGCTACGCAGGTCAAACTACTTCGGGTTCTTGAAAACAAGTCCTCCGAGTCGTTGGGTTGGCGCGAGTCTCTGATGGCGGATGTGCGGATTATTGCCGCAACCAATCGCGATCTTGATGCACTTGTCCAGACAGGGGCCTTCCGTGACGAGCTTTTCTACCGGTTGAACGTGATTAAAATCACCTTGCCACCTCTGCGGGAGCGCATGGAAGATCTGCCGCTCCTTGCCGATCATTTCGTGAAAAAACTGGACATCGAAAAGAACAGGAATATTGGCGGGATATCGGAGGAAGCACTGCACAAACTCATGAATCATGATTACCCAGGCAATGTCCGAGAGCTACAGAATATTATCGAATACGCTTTCATCCTCTGCCCTGGCGGACTTATCACCCCAGAGCATCTGCCGACACCCTTTGGCCCCAAAGGATGATTCGGGCCGAGGTCGATTTTGAAATGTGCAAAGCCGTGCTCACAACGGAGATGTTGGAGATCACCATTACCTGTTCGCTTCAGCGCCATCGCTAGGAAAAAGGAGACGATCTGCAGGGGAGAGGATTGTCGTTAGCACGGCCACATATCGCAGGACAAAAAAATCGTGGTGTGACCGAAGCAACCGAGTCGCGAGGCAAAGTACGGAGCCGTTCTTTTTGTTTTTTTTAAGACTGAAAACCTGAGGGGGAATCATGAAATCCGAAAGCCGCTGTGACGACCGCCGTGCCTATGCTCGAGCACCGCTCAGTCTTAATTTTCGCATGCATGAAAACCCATCGCATAAGGTGTGGCCTGCGGTAAGCAGAGACGTCCATCCCCACGGTATCCAGATCGAGACAAAGCCGCCCATTACTCTATCTCCGAATATGATTGTTCAGTTGTGGCCTGAGGATGCCGCTCTGAGCGACCAGCTTGTTCGCGCACAGATTCAATGGGTAACCAGCATTGACGAGAAAAGGGTGCTCTGCGGGCTTTCCTTTGAATACAAGACAGACTGGTGCGTGCCTGTCTCTGTCCTCTCCCGCTCTCTCAAGGTTCAGGGAGACACCTCAGAAAGTTTGGAGCCATTCAGGTTTATTTTGGACAGTATTGTGGACGGGGTATTCAGTGTCGACTCCAAATGGCGGATTACCTCATTTAATCGTGCGGCGGAAAAACTCACGGGCTGGAACAAGGAAGATGCCATCGGTATGCCCTGTTGTGAGGTTTTTAAATCAAGTTCTTGCGGCGAAGATTGTGTCCTGGCGCAGAGCATGTCTGACGGCAAGCCTCTTGAAAACAAATCGGTTTTCATCACCCACGCCAACGGAAGCCGTATTGCTACGACAATCAGCGCGGCGCCTTTGCTTGATGCGATGGGGAAGGTTGCTGGTGGGGTTCAGGTTTTTAGGGATGTCAATACCCTGCTCGACAAATCCTTGATTCTGGATAACATCGCAGACGGGGTTTTTACCGTCGATACCCGTTGGCGGATTACTTCATTCAACAGAGCGGCTGAGAAGATTACCGGGGTGGCGGCGTCCGAGGCTTTGGGGAAATTCTGCAGTGATATCTTTCACGCCAGTATCTGTGGGGAAACTTGTGCCGTTGCCCACAGCATGTGTACAGGCAAGCCGGAAACCAACAGATGCATTTATATTCAGAACGTTGAAGATAAAAAGATTCCGGTCAGCATTTGCGCCGCTCCGATCTACGACAACAATGGGAACCTGATTGGTGGTGTGGAAACTTTCCGTGATCTGAGTGTGGTCAACTACTTGCAACAGCGATTATTGCGCCGCAACTCTCTCGGGGATATTCTGAGCAAAAGTCCTGTCATGCAGAAGATTTTTGACATTTTGCCCCAGATCGCCAGGAGTTCCAGCAATGTTCTTATCCTTGGCGAATCAGGCACGGGAAAGGAACTGGTGGCCCGTGCTCTCCATGAGATAAGTGATCGGAGCAAGGGTCCGTTTGTGGCGATCAACTGCGGGGCCCTGCCCGACACCCTGCTTGAGGCAGAGCTCTTTGGCCATAAGGCCGGTGCCTTCACCGATGCCAAAAAGGATAGGGAAGGCCGTTTTGCCTCGGCTGAAAACGGGACGCTTTTTCTTGATGAAATTGGTGACATTTCCCCGGCCATGCAGGTGAAGTTGCTTCGGGTTATCGAAAACAAGTCTTATGAACCCCTGGGTTCAAGCAAGTCCCTGAAAACTAATGTGCGGATTATTGCCGCTACCAATCGTGATCTTGAGAGGCTTGTTCATACAGGGGCTTTCCGTGATGATCTTTTCTACCGTTTGAACGTGGTCAAAATCACCCTGCCGGCTCTGCGAGAACGCATGGAGGATCTGCCGGTTTTGGCTGATCATTTCGTGCAGAAGCTGGATATTGAAAAGAGCAGGGATATCGGCGGCGTTTCGGATGAAGCACTGCGACAACTCATGAATCATGATTACCCGGGAAATGTGAGGGAGCTGCAGAATATCATCGAATACGCATTCATCCTTTGTCCGGGCGGGCTTATCAGGCCTGAGCATTTGCCAGCGCCCTTTGCCCCTAAAGATGACAGAGGTGTGAATGATTTTGAAATTTTTAAACCCCTTCTTCTCGCGGATATTGAAAAAGTAGCCATTACCTGTTCGCTTAAGCGCAACCGCTGGAAAAAGATGATGACCTGCCGAGAGTTGGGGATTTCAAAAGATACCCTGCGCCGGAAAATCATAGAGTACGGGATCGTCGCCCCTTTGGATATTGAAATAAGCCAGCTGTATTAGGATTAAACAGAAAAATCCCGTCATATGTTTACGAATGGCAATTCTAGGTGGTCAATGCTCAAAAAAGTCGGACGATCAATCACTATTTCTGCCCTGCTTTGTAGCACTTTTGTTTTATTTGGAGGAGGTTCTTCGGCTATGCGGTTGCAGAACGAAGAGGCTTTGAACAATAAATGCATCGGTTGCCATATGGATGTCTCCAAAAAGAGCCTGGAAAGTTTGTATCTGCACCGGCCCTGCTTTGAGCGTCAGTGTATAGTTTGCCACTTGGCCCCGGAATCCGACTGGCGTATCCAGGAGGATGTGGAGGTTTCTGCTACGACTACAGGGAAGCCCGTTGTCGATCAGGGAGAAAAGTGGAGAAAAACGCTGGTTTTTGATAACAGTGAAGGGTTGCAAGCAAAACATGTGGTCGCATTGACGGGATTGTCGGAGTCCAAGGCGTACCGTTTCCGTATTGTCATGAGCAACAATTCAAAGCCAAAAGCCGGAACACAGCAGGTAAGCAAGTGGCTTGGGCTTGTACCCGCAGAGGTGCAGAAGTCTTCTGCCTCGACAGAACAAATTATCGATATAGGCGGATTTAATTTAGATTCCATTCTGGCCTCATCTATTCAGCGGATAGGGAAGACGGTGTGGGCCCATTGGCAGTCGCGGTCAGAAAATTTCGGCTGGGTCGAACTACAGGAGGTGGAAGGTGTCAACTTGCAGCAACTAAATGATAAATCGGGAGCTAAGAAGACTGGTGGCCAAGCCACAACGAAACAAGGGATAGAAAACCATCCGTTGCTCGTGAGTTCTGAGTATGCCACGATCGATTTGTGCTATACCTGCCATCCCCAGGCCCGTATGGGAACTTCTCATCCGGTGCGAATATATGCCAAGCAAAAAGAAACGCGTATCCCTGACAACCTACCAACCGGTAAGGGGGGGATGCTTACCTGCATTACCTGTCATGAGCCGCATGGCGGCAAGGGTAAGGCCTTGGTTCGTGATTTGATTACCACCAGGCTCTGTGTGGCCTGCCATTACACCTTTAATCGTTCTTCGAAGAGTACGATGTTTTAGGCCGTTGATTTACCTTAGCCGCGAGGGTTGCTTTGTTTGGTTCTGGATGGGAAGTGAACAGGGGCCGAGCGAAGAATCGGTCCATATCAAGAGGAGAGTGATAGATGATTCAGGAAAGATCCTATAAAAGAAAGATTTTGAATTTATCTGTGAACCGTGCCATGCAGCTACGCATGATCGGCAGAATGACCGGTATCCTTTTGGTTTGCCTGCTGATCAGCAGTGGTATATTTTACTATTATGCTGATCAGCAGGTTACCGCCTCATTTCTGCTTTGTCATATCAAGGCCAGGAATTTTCTTGACTTCCTTTTTCCGGTTGTTGGCCTTTCTTTTGTTTTTAGTGTGGTTGTGGGCACGATAGCCAGCTTGTTTTTTCCGAAAAATATTGCTGGGGCGTTTTATCGAATTGAGCAGGATGTCCGGCAGATAGCAAAAGGGGATCTCACCGTACAGATTAACCTTCGCTCTGGTGATGAAGGTGGTCCCCTGGCAGGGCAACTCAATCAAATGGTTGAATTATTCCGAGGAACAATCATCAGCGTGCAGGATTCGATGCGTCAGGCGCAGAAAATTTGTGATGCCGACGGAGAGGGGATCGACAAAGAAAGCCAGGTTGAGCTCCAGGCGATTCTTGACCGAATAGCCCAAAAAATCACCAAACTTAAGGTGGTGGATGAGAAATGACCAGCAGTTTATGGGGCAGGTCGAGCGTCGGCGGGGAGATCCAACGGTAAGGGATGGTGTCAAGACAACAAAATGTTCAATGAATCGATTTTGTTTAGTGCTCATGAGGCTATTTTTTCTTTTTGAACCTTCTTTTTAGATAATTTTCCTTATCTAAGACATACCCGCCTAGAGACTCTTCGATGACGGGGGAGTCCTGTTCAGCCTCGTCGTCGAGAAGAGAATCATCCTTCCGCAGGCTCTCCGGTTCTCCCGTCTCTGCCGTCGCTCCCGTTTCTGGATTTTTTTTGCGCAGCAGCTCTTGGGGAGCTTTGGTTGCAGCCTCCTGCTCCGCCTGATTTTCGTCCTTTGGTGGCAGGAGCTTTACCTTTTCCGGAATCACCTTTTCGGAGTCCGGAGCGGCTTCCAGAGCAGGACGATTCTTTTCCGGGAGTCCCTGCTCCTGGTCCCTGGCGGGGGTGACTGTTTGCCCCGCCTGATCAGCCTTTTCTTCCGCAGGAGTCAGTAAAGATTTCCCTTCGTTCAATCGCGGATCCCCAGCCTCGACACAAGTAAAATAGAGGTCATAAGAACTCATGTCGATGCCCAAACTATTGCTGTGCTGGAAAATATTCTTCACAAAGAGGTACTGCTTGTTCTCTTGCGCGCAACGCTCCTTGGCACTTTTCACAGTTTCGGAAAGAACCTTTCTCGAGGTAGCCCTAGTGCTGATTCGGTAGACATCAGGCTTCATCGCCTCGGGGGGCACTATCTGCACCGAGACGCAGCCGTTCGCCATGAGGGCCGCAGCACTAAGCAGAATGCATAAAAGTATTTTTTTCATCCCGAGGTTGATCCCAGAATAAATCATTGTGCGTATGGCAGGCTAACACATCCGGGCTGAGAGGAAAATGTGGAAAAAGCCTGCCGGAAAGTATAACCGCCACAGCAAGGCGGGGGCCGTTGAGGGCGGAAAATTGTGCAGTAAAAGAAGACGCTGCTGTTGTTTCCTGGAACGACTCTGGTGTGGTCTCGCAAATTGCGGCTAAGCAACCAGAAGTGATGGAAACAGTTCAATATCCGCCTGTCGGTCAGAGAGCGTCACGGTGCAAAATTTATAAACCGGGAAAGGGCACCTGTTCAATGAAACAGGAAAGCCACCTGATGGAATAGAAAGTCGAGGCTAAGAACGACTCAGTTTTGGCCACGCACTGATTAGCCCGATGGCACCCCCTGGTACACCTTTTTTATTTGTGGAATATTTCGCAAGAAAAGATCAACAATCTTTGGATCAAAATATGTTTTTCTCATCCGCCAGACCTCATCCACTGAGTCCTCAAAACTCCAAGCTTTCTTGTATGGCCGCTCCGAGGTAAGCGCATCGAAGACATCGCAAATTGAGGTGATCCGGCTGGCTAAAGGAATTTGTCGGTCAGCTAACCCCTGCGGGTAGCCAGAACCATCCCAACGTTCATGATGGGTAAGCGCGATGGTCTGCGCTACCCGCAACAGAGAGGACCTACCTTCGCTCAATAAATCAGCGCCCACCTGACAATGTGTTTTTATGATTTCAAACTCATCATGTGCGAGCGGTCCCTGCTTTTGCAGAATAGAATCTGCTATCCCCAACTTTCCTACATCATGCATGGGTACTGCGTGAAACAACACCGTATTGGCGTTTTTATTCAACCCGCACGAACTACCGAGGACAGCACAATATTGGCTTAACCTTTTTATGTGGGCGCCAGTGTCACCATCACGAAAAGCCGATGCCTGGGCAAGACGGGTGAGCACATCCAACTGGGCTTTTTTGAGTTCCCTTGATCGGTCCTCAACCAAGGATTCCAAATTTTCCCTATGGAATTCCAGCTCACACTGTACCTCGATAAGGGTTTCTTCCAGCTGCATCTCCTTGGTGACGTCAATCAGTGTTCCATAGGAAATTACGACCCGATCTTGGTCATGCATTTCAATTCTGGACAGATCTTTGAGCCATAGAGGTCGGCCATTGATATCAAATTTATATACTACATCAACCCCCCCACCCTGCACTGCCATGCGTCGCATTGCCTCACGCAATCGATCAATTTGTGCCTTGTCACGAATAATTTTGTCGATTCCAGGAGGATTTTTTTGTATCCGGTATAGGCAACGGGTGAGGATATTGTCCCGAAGAGTCTCCGCTACTTCTTTGGTGTGAAATCCGAGCAATTCATGCAATCTTGCTCCAGCATATTCATACCAGATATGACCACCTTCGGGTAACCAGGCCGCAATATAGGGGATTATGGGCGTCCCGACTGCATCCAGAGCCTCAAAGTGGGCAATGGAAGAAACAAGATTTTTTTTCAACGTGGCGCTATAAGGCCCAGAAAGAATTCTTCCCTCATATTTGTCCCGCCGGTTAGCGAAGAGATCGGGAATATTTTTAGTCATGTCGATGCGATGATGACAATAGGCTGCCATCAAAAAAGTTGCAGGCAAAATAACATGTCCTTCCAAATGACATCCCAAAACCCATAATGATATATGCCGCCACTTTATCTACATAAACAATTATTGACATGGATAAGCACATTGCCGGAGGCTATTCGACACATAATTATCCAATATCCGTTGAGCGGACTTTTGTTTTTTCAAAAAAGAAACCCCTAGATCAAACCGATTCGTTGGCAGCTGATTGATACGGACGACTTCCCCAAGAAGATTAACATTCTTGCCGTCTAAAACAATACAAACTTCAACAACAGACCCGATATGAACAGAAAAATTATTTTCCAGGAGAATTCCGCCCCGACCGAGATTCTTGCTCTCTGCCCGCAGGACAATATTTTTCTTGTCTGACAAGGTTGTTCCCTCAATTTTTTCAAAAAATGGGAGGCGCACAAACTTTCTAACTTCTTTTTTATATAGGAGAACCAAATTTTTGCCCTCGCGTTTCGCAACATGCAGGGCATGATCGGCGCACTGGATAAGCTTGGCCGCAGTTTGTGCATCCTCCGGAAAAGTTGACACCCCACCGCTTATGGTTAGTTTTAAAGAATGGCCATTACAGGTGATCTTCCGACGCTCCACTGTTTCCCTAAATCTGTCAGCAAAATTCAAAGCATCTACTTTGTTCGTGTCTGGTAGCAACATCACGAATTCATCGCCGCCATATCGGGCGACCATATCCTCCGTTCTTTTGCTTTCTCCTATAATTACAGCAAGAGACTGCAATGCTTTGTCGCCAGCCAGGTGTCCGTACTGGTCGTTCAACTTTTTAAAGGAGTCCAGATCGAGAAATAAAAGCGAAACTTTTCTATCGTACCGTTTAGCCCGGGCAATCTCTCGCTTAATCGCCTCTTCAAATTCCTGACGATTGTAGAGACCGGTTAGGAAATCGCGTCGCGCTTGCTTGAAAATCTCCTCAAATTTGCAAACATCAATAAGCTTCGGATAGCCGATGCTTTTGTCAACCCAATGGAGATAGTCACAAACAGCGACGGGGAGACTTGTGGGACGACCAAGAATTTTCGACAATTCTGATTTATGGGATTGGATTTTTCCCCAATGGTGCACGGCATCATGATAATCACAATCGCGATGTACAAGCATTTCCATTATTATCTTGCAAGCATGTTGCCCTTCTTGCTCAACAAGGGCATTCAGGCTTGAGATCAGATCGTCATCCGGTGTGCAGTTATGCATGCATGCCAAAACAGCTTTCCTGACTGTTTCCATCGCCCCGTTTCCCCCCTTTTCCCACCAACAAAAAAACTCAATAATTATCTATGTCGTCATGTAAAGATATTGCTTAGTTAAAGAAGTGGACTCAACTTGAAAGGGTCCAAATTTAATGCAAAATTTGAGCCAATATTGACTCATGGATGGGAGTAAGAGCGACGATCAGGCATTAGAGACGGAAGTCGTTTGCCCCTGACCGGTTTTCTAGGGTGAAATACGCATGATTAACTGGTTGATGCTTAGAGTCGTGTTGCCCATCATTTCGATGGCAATCAGATTTTTTGGTGAGCAGGAAAAGATTTGGGAATTTCACCAAGAGATATTGGGGATATTCCTAATATCATCGCAGTCAATATGGGTCTTGTGCATGAAACAGCGGCAGCGATGAAGGCTGTGAGTTTGGCTATTGCTGGATGACAACCAGGGTGCCAACGGTGATGACCTTGAATAACTCCTCAATATCCTTGTTGCGCATGGCTACGCAGCCATACGTCCAATCCCAGGTTTCGCCGCCGCCATGGATGAAGATCTCGCCGCCCAATGGGGTGTCCCATGGGGGGATGGATTTTTTGGAGATTCTCTCGATGATCCGGTCGTGGTCGCTCTTGGTGATGAGCTTTTGCTCAAGGCCCCGTTCGGCGTCCGCGATGCTCGGATAGCTCAAGCCCAAGGAGAGGTGGTATTTGCTGCGCGGGTTCTTAATGCAGATATAATAGCTTCCTTCAGGGGTACGCTTGTCCCCCTGGCGGATCTTGTCGCCAACCGGGTCGAAGCCAAGCTTGATCGGGTAGGTACGAAGCAACTTTTCTTCGGAATAGAGGAAAAGCATTTTTTGGTTTTTTTTGATGACTATTTTCGGGGCATTGAGGGGAACGGTTACTGGCAGACCTGGGTCAAGGCCATCAGCGTTCGGCCCGTCATTCTGGGGGTTGCAGGGGGTGTCCATTATCGAGAACTGGGCGGTTTGTGAAGGGGTAGTAGTGGCGCCCCCGTTTTGCAGGAAAATGAAGAAAAGGAAGAGAAGCACGAAGAGAAAAATAGGGGGGGGTGATGACCTCATAACAGAGAGTCGCGATTTCCAGATCATAGTGCGAAATCCCTTGTAATGTTGTTAATTCGCAGACACGCCCTTAAAAAAGTTTTCGACCTTTTTTATCCTCTGCTGGTAACACTTGGGCAATAGCCGTGTGAGTGCTGTTCTTCGGACCCGGCAGAATATTTAGCCCAACTCTTGTGGTTTTTTGTTTTGTGACAGACGCAGCAGATTATTTGCATGAGTGGTTCCTTCTTTCGTCGGAGAGAATGTTTAACCAGAATCAATGCTATTTTCATGCCAGACTGCCAGGACTTTTGCCTTAAAATTTTGCTCCGTAAGGATGGCCGCAAGAAACACAACACAGTTTCTTAAGTGATATGACCCCGGAATAATTTTCAGCAGAGTTCAAACGACCCTACAGATTTTTGGTTCCTGTTTGATGAACAGGCAAGGTGATGGTAAAGGTAGCCCCTTGCCCATCCGGATTATTCGCAACAACAATGCTGCCATTGTGATGCTGTTCGATTAGTCGCTTAGTGATAGCAAGGCCCAGGCCGGTTCCCTTAGGTTTTGTTGTGAAAAACGGGTTGAATATTTTTTCAAGTGAGTTGCTTTCTATTCCTTTGCCATTATCGATAATGGAGATTTGAACCAGTTCGCCCGAAACTTGCCTGGTTTGTATGGTTATAACGCCTTGTCGTTCAGTAATGGAGGAGACGGCGTCCGTTGCATTCAGAATCAGGTTCAGGAAAACCTGTTGTAGCTGCCCAGGATCCGCAACGATATGAGGAAGGTCAGGACTGAAGCCTTTGACGAATTGGATTTGCCTGTCTGGTCCCGGGATTTTATCTTTTTGGTTTTGCAAGACAAATTTGGCAGATTTTATTGTTAATTCAAGGAGCTGGTTGACATCCAAAGAAGTCATCTCGGGTTTGGGGGGGCGGGCATAGCTGAGCAGTCCTTTGAGCAGGGCGGTGATTCTGTCAATTTCATTGATGACCCGGGCAAGGACTTCCTTGTCTTCCTGATCAAGGGGTGCCTCTCGATAGAGAACCTCCATGGACACTTTGATCCCTGCCATGGGATTTTTTATTTCATGGGCCATGCCGGCGGCAAGTTCGCCTACCACGACAAGGCGTTCCGTTGCTTGCAATTGGTTACACTGATCTTTCAGGGAAACGGCCATCTCATTGAACGACTCAGCCAGCTCGCCAAACTCGTCTTTTAGCTTTTCCTCTATCCGGTATTCCAGTTTGCCTGATTTAAGTTTTCTGGTAGCGGCCAAAAGTTTTGCAACTGGGTCGGTAATGCTTTTGGTGAAATACAGGGCGATAAACACTCCTATAATGAAGGAGAAAGCAAGGGTACCTATCAATATTTTTTTGGAGTAAGCCACTTCCGTCATTGCCGCAGTTGTTTTTTTTCGCAGAGCTTCATTGGCATTTATGGCCATCCACTGCGACTTTGCAATTATCCTGTCCCCGATATCTACCGCGAAAACTTGAAGCCTTTTGATTCTTTCCGCATCTGCCGTAGAAGTCATGAAAAAGCTGAGAGCGTCCTTGTACTGTGCAACCAGCCCCTGCAACTGAAGAATTTCTTTTTCCACCGCAGGTTCATGATGACAGTCTGTACATGTTCTTGCCCTATCATCAAGCTTAAGGACATTGTCCACTATTGTGTCCAACTCCTTGCCGAAGGAGGTCCCCGTGGTATAAAGGTTTGACTGCACCGTCTGGACGTTGATGACCAAATCTTGCCGGATAACCTCTACCTTGTGCAGCAAAAGCAAAGAGGAAAGATTTGACGTTGTTTTGTCGATAATGTGCAGAGTTGTGACGATGCCTGTGAGAAACAGCAGAAATAACACGAGAAAAGAAATGATAATTTTTTTCTTCATTGGTTATTTTCCGTGTTCCGCAATGCTAGCCTTAGCTTCCTGCGCCATTTCATCTATTAAAGCAAAGTCTGTTTTGTTTGCCTTGACGAAGCGAAGAGCCTTGAACTGCGCAAGAACCTTTTTCCCCTGAGCCGTTTTGTCCATCTGTAGCAAAATGTTAACCAACTTTGCCTGTAAATATAGGTCGACTTCATTGCTTATGCAGAGGGTAATTTCAGGGCTCTTTGGCGATTGGGCAAGGATGTTAAGTTCTTGCCCAATTGATGGATCATTGTGAATCAGGTTGTTGAAAACCGTATTTTTCGCTGAACCAATATCGGCTCTCCCATCAAGTACCGCGAGAATTGATGATACATGGCTGCCTGAAAAATCAAATCGATCGAAAAAGGTATTAATATTTTTAATGCCGTGTTGTTCCAAATATGCCAGAGGGAAGAGATATCCCTCCATGGTTGCTGGGTCTACAAAGACGATGCGTTTTCCTTTCATATCCTTAACATCGTGTATTCCACTGTCTTTACGGACAAAAATATATCCTTGTGAGTTGAATTCTCCGTTTAGATTGACAGGGTTGACCACGGGTTCCAGATTTAAATCTTTGATCCCCATGCTTGCAGTGTAGGAGGTGAGAAACGCTCCATCCAGCTTGCGGGATTTAAACCGTTTGATCACTTCACCATAGCGACTCGTTATGGTGAGATTTACTTTCACTCCAAGCTGCTCGGAAAGATAACTGGCTAAATAGCGATACCGCTGCATCTGGTCAAAAATATTGTGCTCCGGTTCAATGCCGATCAAAAGTTCCTTTGGCTGGGCGTAAGCGGAAAAGGGTGCGGCTACTGAGGTGATAAGACTGATGAGCAGGCAGACAATAAATCTCTTTGCAAAATGATGCGGAGCAAGAGAATTGCGGTTCATTTAATTACCCTATTGGCTTCAATCAATTGATCGATAGGGATAGTGATGCCAAGACTTTTGGCCTCCACAAGGTTGTATACAAGTTCTGTATCTCGAGAGGTATAGGGGGGAATGGCGTCGGGCTTCTTGTTAAGCAGGAGTTGCGCTGCTATTTCCGCAGCCATTTTTCCTTGCAAAAGAGGGGGGTGAGACAGAGTTATCAGCAATCCTGAGTCAGAATCGTCTGGGAAGATATCTGCAGTAGGAATCTGCTTTTTTCTCAGAATTGACAGGATATCTTTGATCCACAAATGGGCGAGGGAACTCCCCGTGATGAAGATGGCATCCCCATTTCCTGTTTTGAGTTTACTGAGGTCAGTGAATGTCCCGATATCGATTTTCTCTATTTTTATGTTCTGTTGTGCCGCAATCGCGGCCATTGCTTTGTATTGACGAACCGAATCTTCTTCGGCACTGGTAAAGACGACACCGAGAGTATTGATGGGTTTGAGATGTTTGAAATATCTGATAATGCTTGAGAGGGGGATCTTGAAACCGCAACCCGTCATATTTTTGCCGGTGATGCCAGCCTGCTCAGGTTCGTACATTCCGACATAGAGGATCGGGATGTTGCTTTTTTCATGGTGAATAGCCTGGGTGGCAGGCGAACCATAACTCACGATGAGATCCACATCGAAAGCTATGAGTTTCCGTGCGGCATTACTCCAGGATATGGGGTCCGGGAAAGGTTTTTGGACGATAATCTCGATTTTTTCAGCTCCGGTAAATCTCTTGTTGAGCTCCGCGACAAAGGTTTCGTGCATTGCTCTATAATAGGGAATATCTCCGGACAAGATAACGCCGATTTGTTTTGCTGCGTGCGAATTGGACGCGGATGCAAGGACAAGAAGAAGGGTAAGCAGTATTCTCAGCAATGGGCGGGATAAGGTATTCAATTTAGAAATACCTTTTTAAGTTGCAGATAGAGGTAACTACGTTGCCGTCCGAGAGGTCGTATGCTCTGTCGTTATAGATGCCGATGGAAGAATTGATTCCGACTTCCCATTCTTTTGAAAGTCTTTTGGTAATTCCAAGAGAAAAAAGAGTTTCTGATGTTTTTAAGGATGAAAAGGAGGAAAGAGAAAATGGCGCCCCCCCCACGACATCAGTGTAGCCGGCATCTCCTTTGGCGATGGTGTAGGTCGCTCCCGCAACACAGGTAATGTCTTTCGTTGGCAGGTAATGAAAGGAGAGGGAAAAGGAGTTGGATGCATCGCTATAAGGAACACCGAAATCAGTATAAGGCCAAGTGCCAGCAGTTCCTGCATTGTTCCATTTTCCGTAGACCAGATCTTGTTGCACCTCCCAGCGTTGATAGAACCAACTCGTTGTCATGGAAAGCTTGGGAGAAAGCGCGGTTGTTAGGCTTGCAAGAAATTGGTCGCGTCGACCGTCTCTTTCGCCAAATTCCAACACCGACAGGGAGGGATCATTGATGATGTAAGACAGGGCATTGCGTTTTGTCATGGCCAGGAGGTATTCCAGATAGACGTTGAGCCATGGTGTCGGTGTGTAAGTGGTTGTCAATCGCAATTTATTGGAGTTGTCTGGGGTGTTGTTATATGCGGGCTGGTCATAAATTTTAACTTCATAACTTCCTGTTACCTTGACCCGGTCAAAAGGCTTGACATAGGTTGTGAAATTAATGGTGTGGATATTGGTTTGTCCAGGCAGAATGTCCCATTCCGCAACATCTTTTCGCTCAAGATGGGAAAATTCATAGGTTGCCAAGAGGGAAAGAAAATTCAGCGGCCGGTATCTTGTAGACAGGGAAAATACATCTTTATCATAGGAGATGCCATTCCGCACCGGACCAACAAGCGTAACAACATCAGGGGTGTCTATGTTTACGTTTCTGTGTCTGTACTTGAAGAAGACACCGACAAGTGGGTCGGGTATCCAGGTGAAATCGAAAGCACCCTTCCAGGTAGTCGATTCTGTTAAACTGTAGTTGTTCTTCTCGTATAGGTTGCTGAGGGTGGCGGCCGTAACGATGCCGCCGGTATAGGATGAATGAAGTTTTAGGGAATGAGCCGATGATTCGGTTTCCGGAACAACATGGTGCGGGTCGGTGCCGTCATAAAGAATGTTGTTGGGCCCCGGATTAAACTTGGCCTGATCGTAGGCGTATTCAAGCTCAACCGGCCCGAGATGGCTGTTGGCTCCAAGTTTCAATGCATTGGAGTCCCACGCAAAATCCCTTGATTCAGAAATTTTGTTAGGACTCGCAACAGTTCCCGTCATAAATCTTTGTTGAAGCTTTCCTGCTTGATCAACATAGCGGTGGGTTAAAAAGGCGTGCAGTGGAAAATCCGGCTGTTTGATCCGGAGTGTCGCCAGGTTGCTAATGAAGTCGGTATAATACTTGTCTCCCTCGTTATTATCGGTATGGGTGGGGAGGGAATAATTGAAATGTTCAAGGTTGTGATGTGCGCCAACCAGAACGTCTCGGAACAGAATGAGATCCTCATAAGCGAATCCTGCATCTGTGTAAAAATCATAATTACTGAGAAACTCGGAATTTATGTGATATCGGAAGGGAAGGGGACAAGCCACTAAGTCAAGGCCAAAGGTGGCAGATGAATGGGGATAAACATGTTCTGCCGCTTTTAATGCATCTTTTTGGGATATCCATCTGTACCCCAGAAAATAGCTCCCTTTCAAGTGGCAATCGGCGGCAGGTTCTTCCTGCTGCGTTAAGGGACAATTTTGTTCAACCGCAAGAGACTGCGACTCCTGGTCTTCTGTTCCCATACTCGG
>Ga0315272_10000561_pt1 | contig 18921 bp, 18 predicted proteins | sample C3_middle_MG_FD_203918 | JGI IMG/M metagenome (GOLD analysis project Ga0315272, IMG submission 203918) | Sediment microbial communities from Yellowstone Lake, YNP, Wyoming, USA - C3_middle | ecosystem: Environmental > Aquatic > Freshwater > Lake > Sediment | place: USA: Wyoming | collected...
TCTCCGTGGCCAGCCGCCCGGCGTACAGCCGCCTGACCTCGGGATGTGTCTTGAGGAAGTCGCAGTACGCCTTCTTTGAGTAGTAGTCGGCGCGGGCGTTCCGCTCCCGGGGGACCCAGCCTATGGAGAACTTCCGGAACCGCCGCGTCAGCTCTACAGCTTTTTCATACAGCGGAACTAGATGCGGCGCCTTGACTTGATAAATCCCGAGCATCTGCCTCACCACCAACTGACTGTCGCCGTAGGCCTCAACTTCTGCGGCCCCCGCCGACAGGGCCCACTCCATCGCCTTTATGAGAGCTGTGTACTCAGCCACGTTGTTGGTGCACTGCCAACCGCCCACACAGACGACGCCGCCCTCGCCGTGTATCTCCCTATCGTCTTCATAGACAGCGAAGCCGTAGGCGCCGACGCCGCCGGGGTTCACGGGCTCGCAAGCCCCGTCGAAGAAAAGTTTAAGAGGCACAATGCAGAGAATATATGCTTATAAATAAATTATTTATTGTTCTGTATGAAGGTAAAGTTAGTAGTAATTATGTTGGCTACGGCGTTGTTTCTAGCTGCTCAAAACGTTGTCTTTGTGTGGCACTTTCACCAGCCTCCCTACTACATACCGGAGAGCTCTGTGCAGACCGGCGCCGGTAAAGGAGTGGCGGAGGTTCCCTGGGTGAGGCTGTGGACAGCCAAGGCGTATTACCCCATGCTTCTACTCGTTGAGAAGAGCGGCATTAAGGCGACCTTCGACGTCACGCCGACTCTCCTGGAGCAGATCGAGATGTATGCCTCGGGCAGACTGACGGATAAATACCTCCAGGTGACTCTAAAGAACGTAGATGAGCTAACTGGCGCGGAGAAGGCGTTTATACTGGAGAGGTTTTTCGACATAAGCTGGGAGGTTCAAATCCCGAAGTATCCGCGGTATAAATGCCTTCTGGATAGGCGAAACGCCTTGCTTCAGACAGCTTCCCCTGAGGAGATCGTGGGCTACTTCAGCGAGTCAGACTACCGCGACTTACAGACATTGTTTAACATGGCTTGGATAAACGAAATGCTTCTGAAGGAGGACCCCGACCTGCGCCCCATATACCTAAAGGCCGTCGGTAGCGATTGCAACACGCACTTCACGGAGGAGGAAAAGGCTGTGGTGTTGAAGAAACAGATGCAGTACCCCAAGCTTTTCTTGGAAAAGCTGGCCCAGCTCTTCGGGAGGGGCCAGATAGACGTGGTGATGACGCCGTATTACTACCCCATTGCTCCGCTTGTTGAAAACACCAGTAACGCCCTCTACACAGACCCAGGGATAATAACATTGCCCAAGCCCTTTGCGTATCCCGAAGACATCTACAGCCAAGTGGCTGCGTCTCAGCAGAAGTTCAAGACCTTCTTCAAGAGCCAGCTCCTCGGGGTCTGGCCGCCGGAGCTTGCCGTAGATGACCAGTTCGTGAAGATACTCAGCGACAGCGGGATCCGGTACACGGTGGCAGACCAGGTAGCGCTTGAACGGTACCTAGGCAGGGCCCCCTCCCTGGAGGAGCTACACTCGCCGTGGGCGAGATACGGCGTTTTGGTCTTCTTCAGAGATGCGGAGCTATCCAACTGGATAGGCTTCGCTGGCTCTGCTAGGTCGAGAGCTGTGGGCGAGGAGCAAGCCGCCCAAGAGTTCCTGGAGTTGCTAAACAGCAGACTGACAGGCTATGTGGTGGTGGCGCTAGACGGGGAGAACCCGTGGGAGTGGTACCCCAACGACGGCTACATATTCCTATCCACGATATACAGCGCCCTCCGCGGCAAGGCCCTCACTCTGAGAGAGGCGGCGTCTCAAGCAACACCTAGGGCCATGGAAAGGCCTCTTCCGACCTCCAGCTGGGACTGGAGAGGTAGCCTCGCCACGTGGATAGGAGAGTGGGAGGAGAACCTAGCCTGGCGTATACTCTTAGAGGCTAGACAGGCGGCTAAGAACAAGGCCTGGAGGGAGCTTCTATACCCCGCGGAGGCCGGCGACTGGTTCTGGTGGTACGGCCGCGACAGAGAAAGCCCGCGTGAAGATGTCTTCGACGTGTTGTTCCGGAATATCATAAGAAAATTCTATGTAAAGACAGGAGTTGTTTACAACTACACGTGGCCTCTTAACGAGCCTATACATTTCCGGAGCAACTACGCAGTGGACTGGGCAGGCGCGCCGTATAGAAACTTAATACTCAGCGAAGTGGAAAACATAACGCTGACTGTAGAGGTCTACTCGGCCTCGGCCAACACAGCCGCGCCTGGCCGCGCCGAGGGCATAAGGGCGTTGATCCACTGGGGGCCTGTTGACGTCTGGGGAGGCGCCTGGAAGGACCTCTACTTTGCGCCTATGCGATACATAGGCGACGTAGGCAATAACGACCTCTACGCCATATCTCTCACGCCGAGATCTGGCAAGTACGAGTTTGTCTTCATAGCGCAAGGTTCTAATGACTATTTCGCAACAAACATGGGCGCTAACTATAGGCTAGAGGTCGTGCCTAAGACAGACGGCAATGTGTGCGGCGTTGAGCTGGAGAAGGTAGAAGTATACGACGGAGAAGGTCGTCTACTGGCGACGTACACGGGCAACGGATCGGCGTATGTGGGCGATACAGTAAGAGCGTATTACAGGGTGTGCGGCAACGGCACGATATACGTGGTGGGGTCTATGGCGTATGTACGTCCAGAGGCCAACGCGCCGTGGGATGAAGTTTACGTCTTTGCGACGCCTATTGACAACGACGTTTATGTTGTACAGTTTAGACTAAACTATAGCGGAGTGTTTGTACTCAAGGCAAAGGCTATGGCCAACAACGTCGTATACTCCACCTCGACGTACATAAACGCCCTAGGAGGTCCAGGCCCTAAGGCAGTAGACGGCAATGCAAACGACTGGATAGGCCAGGCGCCGCTTGCGCCGGGGGTTGCCGTGAGTATGTACGAACTGATTATAACAGACCCAGCAGACGACCAGTACAAGTTCTACAGAGCTGATTGGAACTGGCCGCCCACCGACGATTTAGACGCCGCAGAGCTCAGGCTGTACCTAGACGGCAACTATCTATACGGACTAGTTAAACTTCACAAACTTAATAATATCTATGCGCCGTATGTAATGATAGCGATAGGACTCCCGGGTACCGGCTTCAGCGAGTGGCTCCCCGACTGGAGCGACACAAAACTGTCTTTTGCATGGAGCTACGTAATAGGGATTAACTACGGTAAAGAAAAACCGCTATTTATCTTTGACAACAGCTGGAGTCCTAAGTACGTCGGCCAGATAGCCAGAAGCGGAAACGTAATAGAGTTCGCAATACCTCTAGACGATTTACCGAGTCTCAAAACAGCCACAGAGCTCTACATAACCGCCGTAGTCTTTGCAAACAACTACGGCGGCATATGGGATCCAGGTAAGTACGGCGCATACGACCCCACGACGGGCATATACATATCGGAGGATTACTACGCCTCTAACGTATACGACGTGTTTGGCCAAGCCCCCACCTGGAAAGAAGTATACGGAGGCTGGGCCAACGGCGATTATACCATCGACTTCTACGTCAGAGTACAGATACAAGACGGGAAGATAGTCTAAACTAGGGCTTTTTCACAGATGGGCCCGCCGGGATTTGAACCCGGGACCACCCGCGCGTGAGGCGGGCATCATACCGCTAGACTACGGGCCCTTTTCACCTCTAATTGAGCGGATTTTTAAGGTTTTTTAGTCTGCCACCTGTCTATCGCCCGGCGAAGAGGCATCGTTTTCATTTCTACTGCAGTGGGACCTGTACCTCGACTTCTACCTCGGGTGGGCTTTGACTTGTGTCTATTTTTGTGTAAACCTCTCTAGCGGGGCTTCCTAGGCTTTTGCCCTCTTTTAAGGCCCAGAAGAGGAGGGTGGCGTAGGCGTTGTCTACCTTCTCGCTACTGCCGCTGAACTTCGTGACGGCGAATGTGGCCGAGGGTAGGACCTTGTCGCCGTTGGGGTCCGGCTTGAAGATCTCGACTAATAACTCGTGTCCTTCTTTGCCGTGGAATATGACGATCGTGTTTGGCTTGAGGTCTCCCTGTAGGGCGGCTCTGTTGGGGACTTTCTTTATGGTGCTGAAGCCTCTTATTTCCGGCACCTCCTTTACCTCCACCTTAGCCATGGCGTGGGGATTCGATGCCATATATTAACTTATTGTCTTTAAATCTCCCGCGTAGCCGTAGACGTGTATCTTGTGGGACCTGTGGCCGAGGAGGCTGCGCGGGTTGTGAACTCAGGCAGGAGACGGGGAGTCGTCGTGGTTGTGGGTGTCTGTGAGGTGTCTTACAGCGGAAGGGCGGCGGCTTCGCTTAAGGCGGGGCGCCGCCTGTTGTTGATAAAGCGGGACGGCACGCTTCTCGTCCACGAGGCTGAGAAGGCTCAGCCAAAGATTTGGCAACCTCCGGGCTCCTCCACAGCGGCGTATGTGGAGGAGGGCAGACTTGTGGTTAAGAGCGTGAGGTCTAGGCCCTTCGAGACTGTTAGGGTGGTCTTCCTCTCCGTGGATTTCGTGGGGGTTTTCGACGTGGGGGAGTCGGAGCTGGAGTTTTTAGGCTCTGAGAGAGACGTGGTGGAGGCTTTGACGCAGGCTCCCTGGCTGATTGAAGAGGGTCTTGAGGTAGTTGGCGTAGAGGTGCCTATGGACGTAGGCCACATCGATATTCTTGCGAAGGACCGTGACGGCAGGTATGTAGTGGTGGAGGTTAAGCGTGACGTCGCTACGCACGAGGCAGTTTTCCAGCTGGCGAGATATGTAGAAATATACAGGAAAAAGGGCCTGGACGTAAGGGGGGTTCTTGTGGCTGGAGATATCTCCTCGTCAGCACTTGAATATTTAAGAAGGTATGGTTTACAATTTGTAAAGATAAACCCAAGAGAGTTGATGGTTGTAACAAATAAAAAGGCGTCAAAGCTCTTATAAGCTGTTGACGTTGCCACATACGAGAAGAGAGTTGTTTTCAGGTATACTATATCTACTGTTAGATATAAATACTTTTCTATAATACTAGTTCTTTAATTTCGATCTTGATATTCTTCTTGAGGAATTTTGTGCTGTCTTTACAGTAATACGTTAAAATTCTTGGGTGTCTTTTAAATACGTATACGTATACATGCGTGTATAGAGTTCTCGTGAATGAGAAGGAAGGTAGGATCTTGGTGACTGGAAAAGAGGAGGATCTTAGACTCTTGGAGGATGGTTGGGATCTCGTGTTCGAGTCGTTTGACTGGGACGAGGCATTTGACTTCGCAATGGATATGGCAGATGACGAGATAATCGAATGGTATTACGAAGACGCGGTGAAAAAGAAGTTTGTGACCGGCCTATCTGTAGTCACGTAGGATTTCCAGTATAACAGAGGCGGCTTTTAGAGCCATCTCGCGGGGTATCACAAGAGGCGGCGCCACCCTAATAGTGGAGAGACCCGCGCCTATGACGGCCACGCCGCGTTTAAACGCCTTCATGAGCACCTCATCTAAATACTTGGCAGGTTTTTTCCTCTCGTCTAGTAGCTCAACGCCTATCATAAGCCCCAAGCCTCTCACGTGGTGGCGGTCGCCAACCTCGTCGGCAAACGCCCTCTTTATCTCGTCTCCTAGCTTCGCCGCGTGCTCCAAAAGCCCCTCCTCCTCTATCACCTCGATGGTGGCGAGAGATGCGGCGGCCGCCACGGGGTTGCCGCCGAAGGTGTTAGCGTGCGCCCCCTTGGGGAGCGACATCACCTCTGCCCTACCTATTATTGCGCCCAGCGGCAGGCCTGAGGCTATGGCCTTGGCTGTTGCCATCAAGTCGGGCTCCACGCCGAAGTGCTCAATGGCGAACCAGCGGCCGGTCCTCCCAAAGCCTGTCTGGACTTCGTCGACCGCCAGCAGTATCCCGTGTTCTTTGGTGATCTTGCGGAGGCCCTGCATGAAGCCCCGCGGGGGCACCACGTAGCCGCCCTCACCTTGTATCGGCTCTATCAACACAGCGGCAACCTCGTCGGGGCTGACGAGCCTCTTGAAGACCCACTCGTCGATGAACTCCAGCGCGTACTGCCCACACTCCTCGGGGTCCTTGGCCTTAAAGGGACAATGCACTGGGTGGGGATACGGGACGTGTATCACGTTGGGCATAACCGGCGAGAAATATTTCCTGTGCACAGGCTTAGACGCCGAGAGAGACATAGAGGCATACGTCCTGCCGTGGAAGGCCCCGTAGAACGCTATTATATAGGGCCTCTGGCCCTTGAAGTAGCCCCTAGCCACTTTGACCAAGCCCTCTATGGATTCGGTCCCGCTGTTGGTGAAGAAGACCTTCTTCTGGCCGGAGATAGGGGCTATCGAGACGAGTTTCTCGGCCAGCTTGACGGCGACCTCGTAGTAGAAGTCGGTGAGCGAGTAGTGGAGGAAGAGCTCCGACTGCCGCTTGACGGCCTCAACCACCTTGGGATGCGCGTGCCCAGTCGCCGTCACTGCTATGCCTGCGTTGTAGTCGACGTAGAGGTTGCCGTCGACGTCTTCAACCACAGGGCCGTAGCCCCTTGCGATGACGAGGGGATACCAACGGGCAAAAGACTGCATAAGGAGCTCTTCGTCTCGCCGCACCACCTCCAACGCCCTGGGGCCAGGCGGCTCCACCACGATTTTCGGCACTTTGTCGGGGTCTATGGGCCAATGCCACTTAGGCATAAGTAAACTAAATTGGTCTATATATAACTGTATAGGACGGATATGAGCTCTAAGTCTCTTAAGAGAGACTCGTAGGTGAAGCTTAATAAGTTCTCAGCCGTATTTGTAGTGTCTAACGTCTTCGGGGCCCGATCGCCTACGGGCTCTAACGTCTAGGCGAGGGCTCATAGATCTATACAGGACGCCACCAGCGAAATCGGCCGCCCCCTGACGACTTATTTATTTAGGCAATTATACCCTCTCGTACAAGAGATCTAGGTGATGAGGGCTGGGTTGCAGATTGGTGGCGAATTAGGAGCCAACTGATCTCTAGAGTCACAGAGCAAGCTCTTTCTTTATCTCGGCGAAGTAGCTTTGGTAGCCCACTTCTTCAATACGTTTAATTACGTTTTCGTCTCCCTCCAGCACGACCCTGCCCTCCGCCATTACATACACCCTCGTCGGCTTTATGAACTTCAGCACCCTGGCGTAGTGGGTGGAGAGTAGGATGCCACTCCCTGAGGTTGCCAGCTGAGTCACCGCCTTGCCAACGGCCGCTATCCCGTCGATATCGAGGCCGCTGTCGGGCTCGTCCAACACCACGAACTTAGGCCTTAGGAGTAGGGCCTGGAGTACTTCCGCTCGTTTGAACTCGCCGCCGCTGAAGCCGGCGCCGACTCCTCGGTTGAACACCTCCGGCTTAAGCCCCAGCTCCGCCGCGATTTTCTGAGCCTGCGCCAAGACTTGTGGGTTTGGGTCTGTGAGTTTCTTTCCGCTTTTTATGTTCATCATGGCTTGGAGGAGGAAGGCGAACCGCACCTCGGGCACGGCGACGGGAGACTGGAAGCCCACGAAGATGCCTCTGGCGAAGCGCTCCTCGGGGGGCAGATCTTTTATGGATTCGCCGTCTAGCAAAATGTCGCCTTCTACCACCTCGTACTTGGGGTTGCCGGCTATGGCTTGAAACAGAGTGGACTTGCCGCTGCCGTTGGGGCCCATCAACACGACAACCTCGCCGCTTGACACGCTCAAAGTGACGCCTTTTAGTATCTCTTTGCCGCCTACGGCCACTTTGAGGTCCTTTACCTCAAGTCTATGCATGTAACCTCTTTCGATTGCTGTTTTTAAAAAGTGTCTAGAAAGCCTTATATCTTACATTCGCCTTTGGGTACATGCAAGAGTTGGAGTCTCTCCGCGCCACCATCAGCCATGTGGAGTCTGTCGAGGATGCGCTGGGCGTTGAGAGACAGTTTGCATACCAGGTGGCGCTTAAGGGGCGCATCACGAGAGACATGGTGGAGGAGGTGAGCAGACTCAAGGGCGAGCCGGACTGGATGCGGAGGCTGAGGCTTAGGATGCTTGAGTTCTTCGAGAAGCTCCCCATGCCTAGGTGGGTGAGGGCAGTGGAGGAGATAGACCTCGAGGCGCTTGTGCACTACGCCAAGCCTCAGACGGAGACTGTCTCCAGCTGGGACCAGGTGCCGAAGGAGATTAGAGAGTACTATGAGAAGCTCGGCTTACCCGAAATCGAGGCGAAGGCGCTTCTCGGCCTAGGCGCGCAGTTCGACAGCGAAATCATATACTTCAACCTAAAGAAGAAGCTACAGGAGAAGGGGGTAATAATGTTGCCCATGGAGGAGGCTGTTAGAAAGTATCCAGACCTGGTGCAGAGGTACTTCATGAGGGTGTTCCCGCCTGAGCATAAATTCGCCGCGCTACACGGCGCGTTGTGGTCAGGCGGCGTCTTCATATACGTGCCGCCCGGCGTCCGGATAGAACAGCCTCTCGAGACATTCTTCTTCATCGGCCAGTCCATGGAGAGCCAGATGGAGCACTCCATAGTGGTGGCGGACAAAGGCGCCTACGTCCACTGGATCGAAGGCTGCTCCGCGCCCCGCCTCCTCAAGTACTCCTTCCACAACGGAATGGTGGAGGGCTACGCCCACGAAGACGCCACACTTAAGATCACCACTGTACAGAACTGGTCGCGCAACATCATAAACTTCAACAACAAGAGGGCAATAGCCGAGGCCAGGGCCAGGGTGCATTGGGTGGAGGGCTCTATCGGCAGCAAGACGACCTACACCTTCCCCTCCACCGTCCTAAAGGGCGAAGGCGCCTCCACCGAAATCGTCGGCATAACGGCGGCTAAGGGGCCCTACTGGAAGGAAAACGGCGCTAAGGTGTGGCACCTGGCCCCCAGGACCAGTAGCAGAGTTGTCAACAAGAGCATATCCGCCGAAGGCGGCGTCGCCGTGTACCGAGGCTTGGTGCACGTCCAGAGGGGGGCTAAACATGCGAAGTCCCACGTCCAGTGCGACTCCCTCGTGCTCGACAAGAAGTCGGCCACCTTGACGGTGCCTCACGACCAGGTGTTCGAGGAGACTGCCGTAGTTACCCACGAGGCCACCGCCTCGACGATATCTGAGGAAAAGCTGACGTACCTAAGAGCCAGGGGATTCACAGAGGACGACGCCAAGGCTGCCATAGTGCTAGGATTCGTCGGAGACATCCTAAAAGACCTGCCGTTTGAATACGCAGTGGTGCTTGGCAGAGTCATCGAGCTGGAGTTCGGAAGACTGTCTAAAGTCGGCTGACACAACTATAAATATCATAGAGTTTAGTCATTGCATGTCTCTATGCGGATTTGAGAATTTTTCCATCTGCAACCCCCAGGTGGATAGAAGTGAGGTTTTGAGAACGGCGCTGGAGATCGGCGAGGCGCTGGGGGTCTCTCCTTACGACTTGATAGGCTTGGCCATCGCCTTCGGCGCCGATCCGCTGGAGGCGAAGAAGAAGCTGGCTCTCGAGATCACCGGCCACATAAAGAAGCCGGTGGCCACCTTCCTGGCTAAATACGGCAGAGTGCACGGCTATGAGAAGGTGGAGAGGGAGTTGTTGAGGCTCTACCAGGCGCAGAGGGGGGACTGCATATGTCCAGTGGGCCCCCTTGCCCCTTGGGGAGGGGGGTACATAGTCCAGAGGCCGTATGGAGTGTACATATGCGAAGGAGGCGCCTGCAGAGAGGTGGCGCAGGAGCCCCTGGCCCTATACGAGCACCCCACTGGCTGTATGTTCTACAACCCGCCGCTGGTTTTGACGGGCCAGCCCATAGCCGCCGTGGTTAACGCCTTGAAGCAGTTAAAAATCGCCGAGCCGGAGCCGGTGGCCAAGGCCCTCCTCCCGGGGCTCTGCAGAGACCTCTGGGGGGTCTACGTGCCGTAGTGATGCAGATAGGCATAATCAGGCCGTTTGAGGTGGAGTTCAACCCTGGGGACGTCGCCGACCTGGAGGATGCCGTTAGGAGGCGGGGGCACACCCCCGTGAAGATCTACGTAGATATGTTGGAGGTGGGGATTGAAAGGGGCGTCTTGAAAATACGGCAGGCGGTGGGGAGGATGCCCCCCGTTGCGGTGGAGGTGTCCGGCGCCGTCCTTAGGCATCTGGGGATTTTCCGCGATTTTGAACAATTCCTCTACAGAGTGTGGACGGCGAAGGCGCTTGAGGAGGCCGGCATCTACGTGATGAACCCTGTATTGCCGTGGGTGGCGGCGGGGGACAAGATGGCCGCCTTGATGAAGCTGGCCAAGGCCAACCTCCCGGTGCCCCCCACGGTCGTGACTGAGAACATGTTCGTAGGCTACAGGGCCGTGGGGGAGTTCGGGAGGGCCGTGGTGAAGCAACTACGTGGCGCCATGGGCTACGGCGTGTTTCTCGTGGACAACCCAGACGTGGCTTTCCACATATTCTCCATGCTTGTAAACATAAACAAGCCGATATATGTCCAGAAGTTCCTTGAAAAAGGTAGCGGCGACTACAGAGTGGTCGTGGTCGGGGGACGCGTCGTCGGCGCCGAGTTCAGGAGGGCGGAGGGGTGGAAGAGCAACGTGGCCCAAGGTGCGAGGCCCGAGCCCGCCAAAGCCACGCCGGAGCTTGAAGAACTCGCCGTAAGGGCGGTAGAGGTGCTCGGGCTAGACTACGGAGGAGTGGACATCGCAGAGACAAAAGAGGGCTACTACATACTGGAGGTAAACCCCACAATGAGCTGGCAAGGCTTCAAACAAGCCACAGGCATAAACCCCGCAGACTACATCATAGATTACTTACTAGAAAAAATCAAGAAATAGGGGGCCGTGTGGAGAATTGCCAAGAGGCGCCTGTAGCCGGCCGGGAGGGCGTCGCGAAAAGGAAGACTCAGTCCGTCGCGAGACTATCATATCGTCAATTTTGGTACCTCTCATCACTGTGGACTTGATGAGTCCTCGTTTTATTTCTTATCGACGCGGCGGTCGCCTTGGCCTTCTTCGCAGTCCCCCTCACCTTCACCGTGCGGCAGCCCTCCAACAGCGCCACCACCGCCCTCGCGGCGCGGAGCGCCTCGCGGGGGACGCCGACTACAAGCACGTCGTCGTAAATAGCCACGAGGCGCAGGGGGTGGATCAACGAGAGGAACCCCGTCAACATGTACCTCTCTAGAAACTTGGCAAAGCAGTCGGCGGGGTCCTCCGCCCTTATCAAGAGGTAGCGGTACTTAGCCATCTCTCCCCGCCACAAGCTCCGTGAGGACACCCAACGCGTTTTTTATAGGTTCTACCCACCTCTCGTCTCTACCCACCTCCACCAACAGAGCGGCCACGTCCAGCGGCGACTTGACGTCGCGCACGTCCTCCACCGGCGTGGAGAAGAGGACGACCTCTGGCTCTAACACGTCAAGCCACTTCGCGAGTAGGGGCAGGTCTTTGAGCAGAGGCTTTAGGGGGAGCTCGACGTATTTGCCGTATCTCCGGGCTGTGCGCACTTGGTCGCGGGTGAGCGGGGCCAGGGGGTTGACCCTAATTATCTGCACCTCTTCTCTATACACGACGACGTTGAACTTATCCCGCCCCCGCGCCTCCGCCCAGTTTATATCCACGCCGCGGACGAAGGGCGCCAGCCGCTCCGTCTCGGCCTCGCGGCGGAGCAAGGCGGCACACACCCCCACCTCCCAGAGAGCCCTCTCCACCTCCGGCGTAACCACCGCCAAGTCCCACTCCACAAAGCCGCGTCTAACTACAAAGGCCATCCCTGACTCTTATCTTGAGCCTCACCACATCGTCTTGTTGCTCCGCCGCCTTTACGACTCCACGGGCAAGAGCTTGTTTGTCTAGGCGTAGGTAGTAGAGGCCTTCGGACTCGCCTACCGAGGCCGGGACCGCTCCACCAAATGCGTTACAGAGTTTAGTCAATACGTCGTCGCAGTCGTTTAGAAACGAGGTGACTAGGTAGATGGGGTTGCCGTGGTGGCCTTCATATATCTCAACAACAAGCGGTATCTCTCCGAAAAAGCGCCGAAGAGCGTCGAAAACTCTCTCGAGACTTTCCGTGGCGTGGATCACTACGCTAATTTCCATAAAACGACACCGCACGTAGCCGCCTGAAGAGTGGTATTAAACATTAGCTGAGAAAATTTAAAAAGGGACCGTAAGAAGGGGCCGTGGCTCGGTCGGCGTATAGCTACATGGCGATGTGGTACAGAAAGGTGGGGAGAGAGATACATGAAAGATTAATGCGGAAGCTGTTGATAGAGTGGAGGAGGGCCCCCTCAGTGGTGAGGGTGGAGAGGCCCTTCAGGCTTGAGAGGGCGAGAAAAGTTGGCTACAAGGCTAAGCAGGGCGTGGTGGTGGCGAGGGTACGCCTCATCAGAGGGCCCTTCAACAGGAGGAGGCCGGACTCCGGCCGGAGGCCGAAGAGGATGGGCGTATACGGCATAACTGCGTGGAAGTCCTGGAGGCAGGTGGCCGAGGAGAGGGCGGCGAGGAAGTTCCCCGGGCTTGAGGTGCTAAACAGCTACTGGGTCGCCGACGACGGCATCTACCGCTACTTCGAGGTGATATTGATAGACTGCAACCAGCCCACCATAAGGAACGACCCGCTATACTCGGGCATATGCGGCAAGGAGGTGCCCAGGAGGAGGATTATGAGGAGGCTAAGAGAAAGACAGAGGAGACTAATCGAGCACTTAAAGAAGACGCTTCTGCCGAAGTTGCAGTCTGGATAAAGTTTATAAAGTCTCTTTCACTTTTCTCCCACCGCGACAGGCCGCGAGAGCCGCTTCTGCGGCGCAGTGAGGCGGCCTGACGTGTCTGGGGTACATCTTGCCGTAGTTTTATGAAGCGGTTACTGTCTCAATTTCCTAAACAAGTGGCCGACGTAGGCTAGGTTGAAGCCGCCTCTTCCGCCCGGCCCCACGTCGTAGAGAAACGCCGAGTCCACAGACCTGGCCAAGTTGTACATGGCGAATATCCACGGTGCGTGTTCAGGCTTGGCTTGTATTAAGACGTACTTGGGGGCGCCCCCCTCTCCATACATCCACATCTGCACGTCGCCTAGGTTTATCTTCGACGCCTTGCCCTCCGGCCTACAGCCGAAGGCGGCGTAGAGCTTGTCGCGGCCTACTGAGTACTCCAGCTTGAGTTTTCGCCCCGGCGCCTCAAGGCCCATTATAGAGGCGTATACGTCAACCGCGGCGTACACTCTCTCAAGAGCCCGCATAGGCGTGTAGAGACACCCGCCCCAGGCGTCTCTAAAACTTCCACAGAGCGTGTAGCTACCCCCCACGTAGGGCCTGTATTTGATAGACACCTCTACGAACTGGCCGGTGCGTTCGAGAGGCAGATCTACATCTACGTCGGGTATGGGGAGGGAGCGGTACAGCGAAAGAGAGGCAGACAGCCAGCCGTCGCCGACGACGTAGACGGGCTTGTCGCTTAAAAGCGCCCTCCTCACCTCCTCGAAGTTGAACACGTCACAGGAATCTACAACCACGTCGTAGTTGCCGGAGGGCTGTTGGACTATCTCGACGGCCAAGACGTCTCTTATGAAGTCCAACGTGAAAAAAGGCTCAAAGGGAGGCACGTCGAGGAGGGGGTCGGCCGGGTTGGCGGTCTGTATCTCCACCTCCACGCCACTCTCCCGCAGAAGATAGGCAAGATATGCGGAACCCGCCTCAAGCCCCCTAATCAAGACGCGCCTAACGGCCATGCGCCACGGCGGCCGCCAGCCAAGGCTTCTCCGGCAGAGGTCCATGCCTCTCCTCGGCGTCCTTTATGGCGTAGAGACGGCAGTCCTCGCCCCGCGGGACTTTGGTACAGAAGTCGCGGTGCAGCTGTGGGAGGTCTTGCCACACCAGCTTGGCGAGGACGGGCCACAGCCTCCACGCCGCGGCGAACATCTGCCAGCAGACGTGTCTAATCTCCGCCTGCGCCGCGTAGGCGCAGCGAAGCGGGACGAAGTTAAGCAACAGCTCCCGGGCGTTCATCTGCACGGCGAACAAAACGGCGGCGGCGTTTGGCAACACCATCCTGGCGTACTCAGGCCTAAAGCCCTCCCTAAGCTTTACGTAGTCCTCGTAGGCCCTTCTTAGGGGCTCCTCGGGGAAGCCCACCGGGACGATGAACCTCAACCTCCTCTTTGTGTAGTCCACATAGCGCTGAGACTCCGCCCAGTAGGAAGCCAGCCTATGCCGGATGAACTGCGTATGGCACGCCCGGGAGCACTCCACGACGAACTGCGCCCCCATGAACTCGAAGACGGACCAGTGCCCCTGCCGGTAGAAGGCGGCTATCCGCCTCTCCACAAGCTCCTGCGTCTGCGCGCCCAAGGCCTCCTCCCAGGGCACGCCTCTGTACAACGCATCTGTAAAAGCAGACACCAAACCTTCTGAACCCCAGTTGCCCACCAGCAGGACCCTTGGCGTGTTGAAGACCTCCACGTCTGTAGATATCTCTAATTAAATCTCACTTCGTCGTCTTACTTATATAATACCTTGCCTTCAACGTCGTGGTCAATATTACTTTTCCAAACATCACTTTACCGAGGAACCTCCTCAACGAGACGCTTCATATACTCAACAAGACCAGAACCGAGCCCATCACGGCGCCAAACGCCCCAGCCATACCCCCCTGGCTGCAACACATGTTGCTCTCGGCATACTTCATCCTTCTGCTTTTCACACTTCTGTTGACAGCACATTACATCTACTACGCCAGACATGCACGACCCGTCAACTACGACCCGCCCCCCGGCGGAGGAGGTCTCCTCTCAATAATAATCCCCGTCAAGAACGAAAGCGCGGTCACCCTCCTCGGGGCTTTGCGTAGGCTGTCCGCCCTCTCCTGTCCAGACGCCGAGATAATCGTAGTATCCGACGACCCCCCAGAAAAATTTGAAGAGTTAAGAAAGGCAGTGGAAGAGGCGGGTATACGCGACGTAAAGCTGTTGAGGAGGCCGAACCCCGTGGGGTACAAAGGCACCGCCCTCAACTGGGCCGCGGAGCAGGCCAGAGGCGACGTCCTCTTGTTCCTAGACGTCGACAGCGTGCCGCCGCCGGACCTCTGCACAAGGGCCCGCGCAGTGGGCGAGAAAGAGATACTTTTCCTCGGCTGGGACGGCTACGCCTCCGTGGAGACCCCCATAGCGACGCTGCAGCTCTTCCTCTACAAATACCTGCTTTACTACGTGGCTATACTAGGCCGACACAACACGGGGCACCCCGTCTTCGCCCTGGGGTCCGGAATAGCCGTGCGGAAAAACTTCTTCAGGGAGATAGGCGGCTTCTGCAACTGCACAGCCGACGACTACGACATATCTATGAAGGCGTATGTACACGGCGGGCGGGTGGTCTACTCCCCCGGCCCCCCCGTGTACGTAGAAGTCCCAGCAGGCTTCCACGCCTTCAAGCGGCAATACGCGAGATGGACCTACAACTCCGCCTACATACTGGCCAAATACTTCTCCCAGATATTCAAGCTGAAGATGCCGGCGGCGCATAAACTCAGCATATTCCTCAACGTCGTCACGCATCCCCTCATGATACTCACCACATTCGCCGTGATGCTAGCGGGCGTGGCAATGGGGTACATGGGCATAATCATCCCGCCCCTCCACATATTAATACTTCAACTGGCCCTCTTCATAACGGCCGCCCTACAGCTGTTCTACGTCTACAGACTAGCCAAGCTAGACGGCCACAGCTTTCTTGAAGTAGCCGGCAAAATGGCCAAATCCGCCGGTCTCCTCCTCATCCTAAGCCCATACCTCACCTTCTACGTCCTGCTCGGCCTCCTCAAGCGTAGAATCAGATGGTACACCACCCCCAAGGGCCTGGCGGCGTTGAGAGGAGGAGCGTGGGGCCCCTATGAGGCGGCCACGGTGGCGGTCTTCGCGGCGTTGCTCGCAGTTGCGGTCTACATGGGAAATGTAATCTTTGCGACAAGCGCCGCCTTTCTGTTGACAGTCGCCTTATACGTCTATGTACAGATGGCTATGCCCTCTTCACGATCGGATACGGAATGACGTCTTTTATAGACTCGGCGTTTGTGATGATCATGGCCAGCCTGTCTACGCCTATGCCGACGCCGCCCGTCGGCGGCATGCCGAAGCTCAGCTCCTCCACAAAGTCCCAGTCCAGGGGGTGGGCCTCCTCCTTGGGGAAAAGCTCCTCCTCCCTGGCGAAGTACTCGTACTGTTTCACGGGGTCGTTGAGCTCAGTGTAGGCATTGGCGACTTCAAGCCCCCCCACGAAGGCCTCGAAACGCTCCACGAGGCCGGGCTTCTCTCTGTGGGGTTTGCAGAGCGGCGTAGACTCCTCAGGGTAGTCCATGACGAAGGTAGGCTCCACCAGCTTCTTCTCCACCAACTTCTCGAAAAGCTTAACCAGCGCGATCCCCCTGTTGTACACCTTAAGCGGCACCTGGAACTCCTTCAGCTTCTCCTTTATCTGGTCGTCGGTAAGTCTCTCGGGGTCAACGCCGCCGAACTCGCGGAGGGCGTCGTGTAGAGTTATCCTCCGCCAAGGCGGGGAGAAGTTTATGTTCCACTCTCTGTACTTAACCACGCCGGACCCCAGCACCGCGGCAATCGCCTCGTAAACAACCTCTTCCGTCAGCCTCATCACGTCTTTGTAGTCGGCATAGGCCTGGTAGGCCTCTAAAGACCAGAACTCGGGGTTGTGGAGGGCGTCTATGTCTTCGTTGCGGAACTGGGGGCCTATCTCGAAGACCTTGGGGAACCCCGCGATGATGTACCGCTTGAGGTACAGCTCTGGGGAGATCCTGAGGTACCACTCCTCGTCTATGGCCCAGATCTTGGTGGTGAAGGGCCTCGCCGCGGCTCCGCCGTATATGGGCTGGAGCACCGGCGTAGGTATCTCGATGAACCCCCGCCTCCACATGGCCTCCCTAAGCGCCTGTATAAGCCTAGCCCTCGCCGCGATCCGCCACCTAAGCTGTAGATCAAGCACCATGGCCACAGAGCGGTAGCGCATGTAAAACGGCGACTCTCTATCCACCTTGCCCCACTCAGGAAGCGGCTGAACCGCCTTAGCCAGCAGAACAATGGAGGATGCCCTCACCGCGTAGTCCCCCCTCTGCGTCTTCACGATAGGCCCCTCCACCCCCACGTAGTCGCCACGCCACACATGCTCCAGAAGTGGGAGCTTGGGGTCGGCCATGACCTGGAAACGGGCCCCGTCCTCGTAGAGGTCAAGAAAGACCACGTTGGGATGCCGCCTCACGTCTGACACCCTGCCGGCGGTTCTTATAGTCAGCCCAACCCAAGGCTCAAGGAGGGCCTGCCGCCTAAGCTCGTTAAGCGCCTTGACGCTGTGCGTCACAGAGAAGCTATGCGGATAAGGCTCCACCCCAGCCCCCCTCAGCGAAGACAGCAACTTACGCCACTCCTCCACTTTAGAGGGACTCTGCCTCTCAGACATCGACACCACAAATCCTTCAGTATAAAAACTACTCCACGACCACGACGCCCCACTCGTCGAAAGAAGGCTCCCTCTTCGTCGGGAGGCCGAGGCGTATGCCCAGCTCCGCCGCCCTCCTCAAGGCCCAGCGCGACGGCACATCTATATAGCGCACCACGGCGTTCCCCACCACCTCCACCAGCCGCGAAACCGCCGCCACGACGCCTCCGTTGACCACGGCACCTTGAAGAGCAATCCTCCACCTAGACCGCCCCACCTCAGCCAGCTGCGAGACGGCCACAGCCCTCGGGTCACTCCCCAACACCTCCACCCGCCTAAGCCTAGGCACCCGCCCCAAGGCATCCACCACGTAGGCCACCGCCGCCGCCTCAAGCGCCGAAGGCCGGCCCTCCACGTAGACGTACCTATCAGACGCCACGTACTGCGCCGCCGCGTTCTCCGCAAAAGCCACCACGTGACGCCCCACCTCGCCCCCAGCCACCACCACGCCAAAGGCCCACCGCGAAAAGGGCCCAGACCCCCTGCGCAGAGCCCACAGAGAGAAGTCGTCGATGAGAAACGCCTTCACCTTAACCGCCACGCGCCCCGGCGGCACGCGCAAGGCTGGCTCCTCCACCCGCCTAACCACCCCGTCCTCCAGCACCAGACGCCACACGGCCTACCCCTGGAGGATCCGCCTCACCACATCCCTCACCCTAGCCGCCACCTCCGGATCCGGCGCCACCTCCTCCGGCCAAGACCTCCCCCCGTACTCCTCCGGAAGCTTCCGCGTGGCGTCTATGCCAAGCTTAGAGCCGTACCCCGGCGTCGGCGCCCCCGTGTCCAAGACGTCCACGTGGGCCCCCGGCACCACCACCACGTCGCGCTGGGGGTCAACCCGCTGAGCCAAGGCAAAAAGAACCTCGTTAAGGTTGTGCACATCGACGTCGTGATCCACCACAATCACAATCTTCGTCAAAGACAACATGTGGCCAAGACCCCACAAGGCAAACATCACCTTCTTCCCATGGCCGGGGAACCTCTTCCTAATAGAAACCACGGCCACCCCCTGGAAGAGGCCGTACTCCGGCAGGCTGAGGTCCACCACCTCCGGCAGGAGGAACTTAAGGACAGGCAGGAAGATCCGCTCAACCGCCTTCCCCATGTAGGCGTCCTCCAGCGGCGGCTTCCCCACCACAGTGCCGTAGTATATGGGGTCCTCCCGCCGAAGTATGGCCCTCGCCTTGAAGACCGGGTAGAGGCCGCCGGGGTCGTACACGCCGTAGTGATCCCCGAAGGGGCCCTCCCTGCGCAGATCCCCCACGTCGACGCAACCCTCAATTACCGCCTCGGCCCGCGCCGGGACGTAAAGCTCAGTGGCCACGCCCCTCGTCACCTCCACGCCGGAGCCCCGCAGAACCCCCGCGAACAGATACTCGTCGAGGGGGTAGGGGGTGGGCATCATGCCGCTGAGGAGAAACGCCGGGTCGCCCCCGATCACAACCGCCGC
>Ga0315272_10000562_pt1 | contig 18921 bp, 19 predicted proteins | sample C3_middle_MG_FD_203918 | JGI IMG/M metagenome (GOLD analysis project Ga0315272, IMG submission 203918) | Sediment microbial communities from Yellowstone Lake, YNP, Wyoming, USA - C3_middle | ecosystem: Environmental > Aquatic > Freshwater > Lake > Sediment | place: USA: Wyoming | collected...
CGATAAATTGGAATATGGAACGGCACCAGCCGCACCAGGTGCGGCGCCACGCGCAGCAGGATCGCGCGCTCGCGCAGGCTCTCGCGCACCAGATTGAATTGGCCGCTTTCCAAGTAACGCAGACCGCCATGAATGAGTTTGCTCGAGCGGCAGGAGGTGGCGCTGGCGATGCCGGTCTGTTCCAGCACCAGCACGGAATAACCGGCGGCCGCTGCGGCCTGGGCCATGCCCGCGCCGTGAATGCCGGCACCGATCACGACCAGATCGTATTGTCCGGTCATGCCGGGGTTTTGCGCAGCGGCTCGAAGGCGGCGAGCATCTCGCCGATGGCGAAGGTTTCGATGAAGCCGACGCCGCGCTTCGCCAGCTTGAGCGCAACTTGCGGATCGGTGATTTCGTACACCACGATCTTGGCACCGGCCGTATCGATGGCACCGAAGCGCGGCAGGTCCACGGCATCGCAGAACAGGTAGTCCGGGTGGATGGCCTGCACGTCTGTGTGGCGGTGATCGTGCCAGCGCTCGAGGATGGCGCCGACGCTGTGGTAATCCAGCTTGCGCGCCGCGGCCAGCACCGGCATGTTGTAGGAAATGAGCACGCATTGCGGTAGCACCGGTGCCAGCGAGCGCAGCACGTTGTCCAGCACCGTCTGCACGCCGAACACCTCGATCGAGACGCGCTTGAGTTCGATAAACGCGGTCACTTGCGGGTGGCGCGCGAGCAGCGCGCCGAGTTCGGCGAGTGTCGTGATCGGATTCTGCGCGAACTTGTAGCCGAAGCGCTCGAACTCGAATACCTGGAAGGCCTTGAGCTCCTCGCGCGTGTAACGGTGGATCATGCCTTGCGCGCGGCACAGCCGGTCCAGGGTGCGGTCGTGGAACAGCACCGGCACCCGGTCGGCGCTCAACTGCACATCCACCTCGATGTAACGCGCGCCGGCATGGATCGCGGCCTCGATGCCGATCAGCGTGTTTTCGGGGTAGTGCAGCGGGTAGCCGCGATGGGCAACCAGTTCCGGGACGTGCACCTGAAGGTTCTCCTGCCATGTGAGGCCCAGACCACTTTAACATTTCAGCGGCGCCGTGAAAGCCCGGCGTTGTTTACCGCCAGCCGTATGCTGCTATGCTTGGACGGAGGAGCGAAACATGCAATTGACCGACGTCCTGACCGATATTCCGGCCGGACTTTATGTGCTGACCGCAGACGGGGAGCTGGGGATATACGATGCGCAACGCCAGTTGCATATCGACGTACCATTGACGCGCGCATTCGCCGAACACAACCGCGCCTTTCTGCGTTCCTACCTTCAGGATCCACTGGCGGAAGACCGCCGGGTCGCGATCCTGTTCGAATCCAGAGAGTCGCGCGCCTGGGGGCATCTCACCTTCAGCCTCGAGGACTCCGTGGTGCGCTCCCTCTACCCCGCCGGTGGCCGCGCCCATGGCGCGCTGACCGCTTTCCAGCAGAAAAGCCGGAGCATGAGCGTGTATCGAGGCATGGAACTGCTGCTTGATTATCGCCACGAAAGTTCGCCGGACATACCGGTGTACTGTCCGGTGTTGTTCAACCCCCAGAGCACCTTGTCCGCGCGTGTCTCGGCCCTCGGGCACGAACCACAAGAACAGGAACGCGACATCCCGGTGCTCGACGTGCTCAATCTGATTGCAGTCGTCTCGGCTGCCCGCGGCGCATCGCCCGCAGTCCTGGCGCTCGTCGACAGGATGCGTCAGGGTCTGATCCACAAGGGCCAGCGTCGCGAGTCGCGGTTGTCGATCCAGAGTGAACATTCGTATACGGATGCCCCGGCTCCGGATGCGGAGGCATACGCCGAGATCGCGCGCGACAAGCGCCTGGGGCGCGCCGTCACCCTGCCGCACGTGGATGAACGCCGGCTGCATGAAACTGATCATGTCGAGACGGTCGAGCGTTGGCTCAAGATTCCGCATCATCAGGTGGGCATGGAACGGCTGCGTGCCTTCGTGCAGTTCCAGGGGTTTGACGAGGCGCACCTGGTCAAGCTCACCGCGCGCTGTCTGATCTATACGGCACCAGCTGGTGTGCGCCTGCTGGAACGCGGCTTGCGCGACGCCTGGAACCTGTATCTGCTGGAAGGCGCACTCATGCTCACGCCTGCGGACGGCGCCACCCTGCGCATCGACGGCGGCACGGACAAAGCGGCCTATCCGGTCGCGTTCCTCAAGCCACGCAAGTACACGGTCGAAACGCTGACGCCAGTGAGCTTTCTGTGGGTGCACGACCTGCTGCTCGAAGCCGTGCTTGGCGAGACGTCGCGTCCGGCCGGTTGAGACCCGCCACCCGCTCCGCCGATCAGTTTGTCACCGGCGGTCTTCCAGAAAGGCAGTTGTCCGCGCTGTCGTACTGATCCTGTGTAGCTCGCCGCCACGTTCCGCAATACAGCCAGATCAGGTTCAGTGCAGGTACTGGCGTAACGTCGGTGGCAGCGGCTTGCGCAGCAGCGCATTGCGCGCCTGCCACTCGTCGCCGGCTGCGAGCGTTGTCAGGAAGCGCGTTTCGCCGCCGGTCTGCACGGCGATCGGCACGCCGTCGCGATACAGCACGCGGTTGCCCGCGAGCGCGGAGATTTTCGCGCCGGGCGTCAGGATGCCGACCAGGTTGAGCGGGTCAGCGGCGCTAACCGACACCAGATGGCCTTCTGCTGTTTCCTTACGCAACGCGCGCAGGCTCGCCACTGCATCGGGTAATGCGTACTGCTCGCCGCTGAAGCCGGCCACGAAGCGTCCGCCGCGAATCTCGCCGCGTGCTTCGAGGCGCCGATACACGCGCAACAATTCATACCACGGCGGCAGCCAGTCGGCCTCGCGTTCCAACACGCGCTTGAACACCACGCCGTAGCGGCGCAGGAGCAGGCGTGCGATCTGTTCAACGGTTTCCGGATCCGCCGGTGCTGACGCGCCAACTGGTGCCGGGCGCGGGGTGAGCGTCCAGCGCCCGGCCTCGGCGATCCCGTAGGCGTGCAGCCGCCGTCCGCGCGGCCCGCGCACAACGCGGCGCTTGTCAGTGGGTACGAGCAGGGCGCGCAGGCCGGCGAAGCTGTCGGCGTGCAACAGGCCCGCGCCCACCAGTTCGGCGAGCGCCTCCTCGGCCTGCGATTTCATCAGCTCGCTGCCGGCCAGAATATCGTCGAAGAACGAGGCGCCATGGTTACGCAAGTAGTCGGCAATAGTCTGGGCGCGCGGACTGAGGCGCAATGTGTCCGCTTGGCGCGCCGCCACGAGTTTTTGCCATGGCGCGCTGTGCGGGCGCGTGACCAGCGCGATCGGCGTGCTGCGCACCGGCGCGCTCGCCGTCCTGCGTGGCATTACCTTCGTGGAGGTCGATGACGACAAGGCCAGGTCGGGCACAGATCGAGCCGGCGAGCCGGCACCCGTCTCCGAAAGCGCTTCGCCTCGGGAGCCGGTCGCCACTTTATCCTTGCCCGCGGCTGGTTTCGGCGGCGTGAGCCGCGCCCACAGCACGCGCCCGGACAGACACAGGCTGTCGAGCCATTCCGGATCGTAGTGCTGCAGACGCGCCGGGAGAATATCCGCTTCCCAGGCGGCGGCCGCGGCCTCGAAGCCTTCGAGCTGTTCGACAATCACTGCCAGCGCCTGCGGGCCTTCGGGTTTTGGATCGGTAGTCAGTCCCTGCCAGCGGAACAGGAAGCGCAGGAAGTCGGCGGCCGGCAACGGTTCGATTTCAGCGCGCAGCCGCTCGATGGTGTAGCGATGAATGCGCGCCAGCAACCGGCGTTCGCACCATTCGGTTTCGCTTGTGTCCGGCGTGAAACGGCCGCGCATCGCGAAGCCTTCACCTTCGAGCGCCGTGAGCGCCAGATCCAGCGCACTCTGCGCGACACCTAGCCCCTGCGCGAGTTGTGCCGCGGTCACCGGACCGAGTCCTTGCAACTGGCCGCGCACCAGTTCAGTGAGCGCCTCTTCTCTCGTCCAGGTGCGTGTCGTGAACTCGGCCGGTGCCACCAGTGACGGCGTCGGCGCAATTTCGGGATAGATCGCTCGCAGCATCGGCAGTCGTTCCACCGCCACCCACAGTTGCACGGTTGCAGACACTGGCATGATCGTCACACGCCGCGCCGCGACCAGCGCCGCAAAAAAATCCTGCCACAGCGGCTGCGGTGGCAGGGCGTGGAGCAGCATCAGGGCATCGTGCAGTTCATCGGCGCCCTCAACCTCCGGCCAGGCCTGTTCGCGCACCCGCGCAATCGCCTCGGCATCGAGCTTGCCGAACTCCTCGGCTTCCGCCGGATCGAGCCAGCGCCGGCTCATCACCGCTTGTGTACGGCGCTCTTCGAGCGGCGCGTCATCGAGGAAGCCGTAGGGCCGGGCGTTCAGGATTTCGAGTGCCAGTGGCGAGGGATGCGGCAGGTCACGCACCACGAATTGCTTGTCACCGCGCTCCAGTGCCGTGAGCAGTTTGACCAGCCCTGCGATATCCATGGCCTCATTGAGGCAGTCGGTGAGCGCCTGGTTCACAAGCGGATGGTCCGGCACCTCGCGCTCGCCAACAATGTTCTCGGCGCAGGCGATCTGGTCGGGGAACACCACCGCGATCAGGTCCTCGGCTTCGATGCGCTGGAACGGCGGCGGATTCTTGTGCCCGCCACGGAAGCGCTTCACCGCGAGGGAAATATTCGCCACCCAGCGCCAGCGCGTGGTGAACAGCGGCGCGGCGAGGAGTGCCTGCACCAGCACCGCGCGCACAGAACGGCTGTTGAGATAATGCGCCACTTCTTCCAGCGGGAAGCTGTGAGTCTCGCCGAGCGACAGAATGATCGCGTCTTCGGTCACCGCCGCCTGCAGCTCGAAGTTGAACTTGCGGCAGAAGCGCTTGCGCAGGCTCAGTCCCCAGGCGCGGTTGATGCGGCTGCCGAACGGGCTGTGCACGATCAACTGCATGCCGCCGGTTTCGTCGAAGAAACGCTCCAGGACAATGCTGTCCTGGGTCGGCAACTGACCGAGCACGCCTTTGGCGCTCGCCAGATATTCGGTGAGCTGGTGCGCGGCGCTGTGGCCAAGATGTAGTTCCTGCATCAGCCACTCGACCGTGGCGGCGAGGCTGTCGGCATCGATGTGTGTCAGACGCGCGTCAAATGCTGCACGCAGGCGCGCGACGGCGCGCGACAGCTCGTCGGTGCGCGCCGGTGCTTCGCCCAGCCAGAACGGAATGCTGGGCGGGGCACCCTTGGCGTCTTCGACGCGCACCGTGCCGGATTCGACCTTGAGAATGCGGTACGAGGCGTTGCCGAGCTGGAAAATGTCGCCGGCCTGCGATTCAACCGCGAAGTCCTCGTTGACCGTGCCGATGAACAAGCCGGCTGGTTCCATGATCACGCGGTAGTCGGCGTTGTCCGGAATCGCGCCGCCGTTGGTCAATGCCGTGAGACGCGCGCCCTTGCGCGCGCGCAGTTGGCGGTTCACCGCGTCACGGTGCAGATAGGCCGATCGTCGCCCACGGCGCGTGGCGTAGCCTTCGGACAGCATGTGCACCACGGCGTCGAACTCGGAGCGCGTCAGGTCGCGATAGGGCCAGGCGCGGCGCGCCAGTGCGTACAGCTCGTCTTCGCCATAGTCACGCGCCGCGACCTCGGCCACGATCTGTTGCGCCAGCACATCGAGCGGCTTGGGCGGGATGATCAGCCGGTCGAGCTCGCCGCGCTGCACGCTATCGAGCAGCGCGGCGCATTCCACCAGATCGTCGCGCGACAGCGGAAACAGCCGGCCCTTGGGGATGCCACCGACAGCGTGGTTGGCGCGCCCGACGCGTTGCAGCAGGGTGGCGATGGCATGCGGGCTGCCCAGCTGGCAGACCAGATCGACATCGCCAATGTCGATTCCCAGTTCCAGCGAGGCGGTCGCGACCAGCGCGCGCAGCTGGCCGGACTTCAGGCGTTGCTCGGACTCGAGCCGCTGTTCCTTGGACAGACTGCCGTGATGGGCACCGACATTTTCCTTGCCGAGGCGCTCGCTCAAATGCAGCGTGACCCGTTCCACCTGGCGGCGGGTGTTGGCGAACACCAGAGTGGTATGGTGCGCGCGGATCAGCTCGGCGAGTCGGTCATATACTTGTTCCCACACCTCGCCCGACATCACCGCCTCGAGCGGCGCGCCCGGCAGTTCCAGGGCGAGGTCGCGCGCGCGGGTATGGCCGCTGTCGATGATCGCGCAAGCCGGTTGGTTGTCCGCGTCGAGCACATCGCTCCCAACCAGAAAGCGCGCGATCTCCCCGATCGGTTTCTGCGTGGCCGACAGGCCGATGCGCGTGAGTGCGTGCGGGCTTGCGAGCGCCGCGAGACGTTCCAGCGACAGCGCCAGGTGCGAACCACGCTTGCTGCCCGCGACCGCATGAATTTCATCCACGATCACCGTACGCGCCGTCGCCAGCATGGTGCGTCCGGATTCGCTGGTGAGCAGCAGGTAGAGCGACTCGGGGGTGGTGACCAGAATATGCGGCGGGCGCTTGATCATGGCCGCGCGCTCGCCGGGTGTGGTGTCGCCGGTGCGTACCTGCACGCGAATGTCCACGTCCGGCAGATGGAGTGCCTTAAGTTGCGCACGAATGCCGGTCAGTGGCCATTGCAGGTTGCGCTCGATGTCGTTGGACAGCGCCTTGAGCGGCGACACGTACACCACGCGGGTTTCGTCTGCGAGTGGGTGCGCCACACCGTCACGCACCAGTGTGTCGATCGCGGCCAGAAACGCCGCCAGCGTCTTGCCCGAGCCGGTGGGTGCGGCGATCAGCGTATGCCGCCCGGCGCGAATCGCCGGCCAAGCCTCGGCCTGCGGCGCCGTCGGTGCGCTGAAGGTCGCCTGGAACCAGCCGGCGACAGCGGGATGAAAGGGCGTGAACGACATGGTCAGTCGGAATAAGCTGCGGTTATCAACAGGGATCGAAGCAATATCTTGATCCCAAGCGGCAGTTACCGCTAGCCCCGCCGCGGGCGGCGTGACAAAACCCGCGCACAAGCGCTACCTTTGGCGTCACAGGCTGGCACCCGCCGCCCGGAATCTGGAGCAACTATGAGTGTGAGCGGAAAACCCAAGACCCAGAACATGGCCCTGTTCTGCGACTTCGAGAACGTCGCGATCGGCGTGCGCGACGTGCGCGCCGCCGAGTTTGACATCCAGAAGGTGCTGGAGCGATTGCTGCTCAAGGGCAGCATCGTGGTGAAGAAGGCCTACTGCGACTGGGACCGCTACAAGCAGTTCAAGGCCACCATGCACGAGGCGGCGTTCGAGCTCATCGAGATTCCGCACGTGCGCCAGTCGGGCAAGAATTCGGCCGACATCCGCATGGTGGTCGATGCACTCGATCTCTGCTACACCAAGGCGCACGTCGATACCTTCGTCATCATCAGTGGCGACTCGGACTTTTCGCCACTGGTCAGCAAGCTGCGCGAGAACAACAAGCTGGTGATCGGCGTCGGGGTGAAGCAATCCACCTCCGATCTGCTGATTGCCAACTGCGACGAGTTCATTTTTTACGACGACCTGGTGCGCGAAGAAAAAAGACCGCAGCGTCGCAAACCCAAGGCGGCCGCCGGCAAGGCGCCGGAGAAGGCCGCCGCCGGCGACGAGACGCAGAAGCAGCAGGAGGCACTCGACCTGGTGGTGGAAACGGTCGAGGACCTGTTCAAGGAACGCGGCGAGGAGGAAAAGGTGTGGGGCTCGATGGTCAAGCAGGCCCTGAAGCGCCGCAAGCCCGGCTTCAACGAGACTTACCACGGCTTCCGCACCTTCAGCAAACTTCTGGAAGCGGCGCAGGCACGCGGCCTGTTGCAGCTGGAGCATGACGAGAAATCCGGCGGTTACATTGTCACCAGCCTCGCGGCCGAAGAATAAACCACGCGCCGTGGTCCACGACGCGGACCGGCATATTCAGGTAGACATTCATGGATCGCGATTTTTGGCACGAACGCTGGCAGCGCAACGAGATCGGTTTTCACCAGCAGGAGATCAACGCGCACCTGCAAGACTACTGGGCGCAGCTGGCGGTCCCGGCCGGCGGCCTGGTGTTCGTGCCGCTGTGCGGCAAGAGCCGCGACCTGTTATGGCTGCGCGCTCGCGGCTACAGGGTACTCGGTGTCGAGCTCAGTCCGATCGCGGTGCGCGATTTTTTTTCCGAAAACGCACTCACACCACAGATCACACGGCAAGGCGGGTTTGAACGATACGAGGCAGACGGGCTGGTGATCCTGTGCGGGGATTTCTTCGACCTGACCCCGGAGTTGCTGCAGGGTGTGGCAGGTGTCTACGACCGCGCCTCACTCATTGCCCTGTCGCCTGAGTTGCGCACGCGTTACGCCGGACACAACGCCGCCATTCTGCCGGCCGCGGCCGGCACGCTGCTGGTCACCATGGAATATCCGCAGAACGAAATGAGCGGACCGCCGTTTGCCGTGCGCGAGGACGAGGTGCGGCGTTTGTACGAAGTGCGTTACACCGTCACCCGCCTGTTCAGCAAGGACATCCTGGCCGAGAATCCGCGCTTTCGCGAGCGTGGATTGCGCGCGCTCACCGAGAAGGTTTACCGGATTGCGCCACAGGCACCGTAGCGGAATCTTGGCTAGCTTGTCGCAGGCACCGGCTGTAATCATTTGTTTTCACGATGTTCCCGGGTTGAATGCGGAGCAATGCTTTGCTCTGTGGGGGTATCGGTGCGTGACAATAGAAATTTTCTGGCCAAAGAGTAGTCTTATATCCGTATGGGAGTAACAACATCGAACGGAGGATTAGGCTATGACTACTCTGATTCAAACGCTGATGGAAATGGAAAAAGGCGACGTCAGGGACCCACAGTTCCCGCACGCCCCGGAGGGCTGGACGCCGCGTAACGGCCGCATGGCCGCCAAGGCCGAAGGTCTTGTGCTCAGCGAAGAGCATTGGGCCGTTGTCGCGGCACTGCAGGACTACTTCGCGCGACACACAGAACGGGAGCGCAACATGCGCGAACTGCATGACGCACTCGACGAGCGCTTCCACGCCAGCGGCGGCATACGTTACCTATATCAGCTGTTTCCGGGCGGGCCGATAGCGCAGGGCTGCCGGATCGCCGGTTTGCAGGTGAACGCCGTCGATCGTGGATTCGGCAGCGTGATGTAACGCGAGCCCTGTAGGTCGGGCTTTAGCCCGACGCATCGGCCTGAAGGCCAACCTACGACCGCCATGGATGGCGGAAGTGCGGAATACGCAGGAGCGGTTTTTCCGCCGGCCGGATCGTGCCATGTGTGGTAATTGCGAAGCACTACACTAGCGTCGGCGCGCGTGGCGCAAAACGTTCCAGTGTCAAACCGGAAAGATCAATCTCGGCGGTTCTACCCGAGACCATATCGGCCAGCAATTTCCCCGATCCGCAGGCCATGGTCCAGCCGAGGGTGCCGTGGCCGGTGTTGAGAAACAGATTCTGATACGGCGTCGCGCCGATCACCGGCGGGTTGTCCGGCGTCATCGGGCGCAGGCCGGCCCAGGGTTCGGCACCGGTGGGATCGCCGGCCGCGGGAAACAGATCGCGCACCACATGCGCGAGGGTTGCGAGGCGCGCCGGGCGCAGCGTGAGATCGTAGCCGCAGAGTTCGGCGGTGCCAGCGGCGCGCAGCCGATCGCCGAGCCGGGTCAGCACAACCTTATAGGTCTCGTCGGTGAGCGTGCCTTGGGGCGCGCCAGCATCGTTCGTAATGGGCACGGTGATCGAGTAGCCCTTCACCGGATACACCGGCAGCTGGACGCCGAGCGGTCTGAGCAGCAGCGGCGAGTAGCTGCCACAGGCCAGCACATAGGCGTCGGCGCTGAGATCGCCATGATCGGTGACGATGCGCGCTATACGCGCGCCATCGCCAACCAGCCGGGTCACGTTGGTGGAGGCAAGAAATTTCACACCTTGCTGCTGCGCGTGCGTCGCCAGTTGCTCGGTGAAGCGCCGGCAGTCGCCGGACTCATCGCCCGGAAACAGCATGCCACCCACGATCTTGTCCTGCGCATCCCGGAGCGCCGGTTCGTGTGCGACGCAGGCCTTGCGGTCGAGGAATCGATAGGCAATGCCGAGACGATCGAGCAGCTGCGCCTCGCGGGTCGCCACCTCAAGATCGCGCGCGCTGCGATACAGAATCAGCAGGCCATGCGTGCTCTGGTCGTACCGCAGGCCAATCTCGTCGCGCAGTTCGGTCAGGCAGGCATGGCTGTAACGCGCGAGCCGCAGCTGGCGTTCCTTGTTGGCGAGATAGCGCGCGCCCGTGCAATTGCGCAGCATCTGGGCGAGCCACCGCCACATGGCCGGATCGAGTGTCGGCCGCAGCACCAGCGGCGAGTGGCGTTTGAGCAACCACCCTAGTGCCTTGGCCGGAATGCCCGGCGCCGCCCACGGGTTGGCCGCCCCCCACGACACCTGTCCGCCGTTGGCGAAGCTGGTTTCCATCGCCGGCTGCGGCTGGCGATCAACCAGCGTCACCTCATGACCGGCGCGTGCCAGATACCAGGCGCTGGTCACGCCGATCACGCCGCTGCCGAGAACCAGAATCTTCATGTGGGCTGGGGATGACATTCGAATATGGCACTACCGGTTGCGCACAACCTGTGCCGGATATTTATTCAGGCGCGCGCGCCGGAGCGGAGCGTGGCGGCGTCAGATGTTGGCGTGTGCAGTGACCAGCGGAATGCGGCGCTCGCTGTTGATCAGCCAGTCGCGAATGCGCTGCGCATCACCGTACTTGCTGGCCTTGCCCCAGGAGTTGAGCAGCACAATGCTGAGCGGTCGGCCGGCGACCGTGACGCGCATGACCAGGCAATTGCCGGCGTCGGCGGTGTAGCCGGTTTTGCTCAGAGCGATTTCCCAGTTCTCCTGGCGCACCAGGCGATTGGTATTAAAGAACTCGATAGCGCGTCCGGTAGAGAGGTCGGTGACCCAGAGCTCACCACTGGTGGTGAAGGCGTGCAGACGCGGCTGGGCGCGCGCTGCTTCGAGCAGCTTGAGCAGGTCGCGCGCGGTCGAGACATTGCGCGGATTGAGGCCGGAGGCGTCGGCGAAGCGCGTGTTGGTCATGCCGAGCGCCTGCGCCTTGGCGTTCATGCTTGCGACGAATGCCTCCGTGCCGCCGGGCGCGGTGCGGGCCAGGGCCGCGGCCGCGCGGTTGTCGGAGGCGCTGAGCGCGGCACGCAGCAAATCGTCACGCGTCAGGATGGCGCCGATAAGCAGGCGCGAGTGCGAACCCTTGAGGCGGTCGCGGTCATCGGTGGTGATGGCTATCGGTGCTTCCAGCGGCAGCTCGGACTCGAGCACCACGAGCGCGGTCATGAGCTTGGTGAGTGAGGCGATCGGGCGCGGGGTGTCGATGGCGCGCCCGTAGAGCATGACCCCATCGCGCTCGTCCATTACCAGCGCCACTTGCGAGAGCAGCGCCAGGCGTTCGGGATTGGCGTGCTGCAACAGCTCGGTGGCTTTGACGTAGGGAATGGGCGCTGGCGCGACCGGCGTGGCGGTCGAGTTGGCTGTGCCGAGATAGAACAGCGTACCGGCGACGCCGATTACCGCCCCGAGGGCAAACAGTACATTGATTGGTTTCACGCTGAGTTGGGCGGGTGTGCTGGTACCTGGACGCGACATTATTATAAGAAAGCGTAGCATACGACAAGGGTGTTCCGCTGCACGGGGATTCTGCGATGAAGAATGGTTCGATCAACATCCCGCCACCGGCCGCCGGTTTGGCCACAATCGGCGATGCGGCGGTCTGCCCGGTGCCGCAGTCGCCGGACCTGTCCGGCATCACGGTTGTGGCGCTCCACCCGCAGCCACTGCTCGCGGACTACCTCGCCGCCCTGCCGCTTGCCCGGGCCGAGGCGCAAGCGCGGCTCGGCGACTGTATGTTGCTGTCCTGGTACGACCGCGATCGTGCTTTTGAAGCGCCGCAGCATGTGAGCGAATGCCATAAGGCGAGTGCGTTGCCGGGTTACGTGGACTATGCCGCGCTGCGTGGCGCAACGCTGAAGATTGACATCGAAAGCGGCCGATTCGTATTCTTCCACCGTACCATGGATTAGTGAGAGACCAGGATGTTCATCGGCCACTTTGCCGTCGGATTTGGTGCCAAGCGCTTCGCGCCGCGTGTTTCGCTCGGCACCCTGTTTCTGGCCGCCCAGTTCATCGACCTGCTGTGGCCGACATTGCTGTTGTTCGGTGTGGAGCGGGTGCGGGTTGTGCCGGGGATTACGGCGTTCACGCCGCTCGATTTCGAGCACTACCCGTGGTCGCATAGCCTGTTCATGGTGATCGTATGGGGGCTGCTGTTCGGCGCCGTATATTACGCGCTGCGGCGCGATACCCGTGCCAGCGTCGTGTTGGCGATTGCCGTGCTCAGCCATTGGCTGCTCGACTTTCTTACCCATCGTCCGGATTTGCCCTTATGGCTGGACGGCACCCGTGTGGGTCTCGGTCTCTGGAACTCAGTTCCCGCCACACTGGCGATGGAAGTTGGTTTGTTCGTGTGCGGCGTACTGCTCTATGTGCGCTCGACCCGAGCACGTGACGCCATCGGCCGCTGGACATTGTGGGCGCTGGTGGCGTTGCTCGGCCTGATCTATGCCGGCAACTTGTTCAGTTCGCCGCCGCCCGATGTCATGGCCATTGCCTGGGTTGGGCACGCGCAGTGGCTGCTGATAGCCTGGGGTTACTGGATTGACCGGCACCGCGCGACGATTTGATCGCGCTGTCGGATTGATGTTGTAAGAAACCACGTGTGATTCACAAGGAGGAGGATTCCGGCATGTCGCATACCTATGAAGAACTGAAACACAAAACCGTTGCCGAACTGCGCGAGATTGCCAAGGGCATCGAGCACGAGGCCGTGCAGGGCGCCACCCAGATGAACAAGGATCATGTGCTCAAGGCGCTGTGCACCGCGCTCGGGCTCGAGGCGCACGCGCATCACGTGGTCGTGGGCATCGACAAGGCGGCGCTGAAAGCCAGGATTCGCGCGCTCCAGAAGCGCCGCGATGAAATTCTGGCCTCGAAGAATCTCGGCGATCTGCATGGCGTGCTGCGTCAGATTCACGCCCTCAAGCGCCGCATCCGCCGCGCCATGGTCTGAACTGGTGACCCAGCGCCGGTCCCGTGCAAGGCGGCGCTGGAAAGCCCGCTGAAAGCGCTGGTATTCAGCGTGGGTCTCGCGTATAGTGCCGCCACCCTGTAGGTAAGGGTTTAGACGTTTCTGACCTTCCTCTGCTGTTTCTTAGCGGTTACCTGGTTAGCGACGTGTGGGCCGCACCCCGTTATCGGTGCGCGGCCATTCGGAACCAGGCGCTGACATTACCTGCCACGTAATTTACGCTTTGTTCATCTGTTGTATTCATTCACATATTTCTGCCCGTGGTAGGCGGAAGAGGAACTCATTTTGTCTTTTGAAAACCTGAAGCTCGACGAAAAACTGCTGCGCGCCATCGAAGCCTGTCATTACAAGACGCCCACCGCCATCCAGCTCGAGGCGATCCCGGTGGCCCTTGAAGGCCGCGACCTGATGGCCTCGGCCCAGACCGGCACCGGCAAGACGGCGGCCTTTGTGCTGCCGGCCCTGCAGAAACTGCTCACGCCTTCTACCGTGAAGGGCCGCGGCCCGCGCGTGCTGGTGCTGACCCCGACCCGCGAACTCGCCATGCAGGTGAGCGACAACATCAAACAGTTCGGCAGCCATTGCAAAGTGACCTCCGGCAGCATCGTCGGCGGCATGAGCTACGGCCCGCAGCTGAACCTTCTCGGTCGTCCGCTTGACCTGCTGGTGGCAACCCCCGGCCGGTTGATGGATCACATGGAACGCGGGCGCGTGGATTTCTCGCGCCTTGAGATACTGATTCTGGATGAGGCCGACCGCATGCTGGACATGGGCTTCGTCGATGCCGTACGCGACATCGCCAAGGCCACGCCGGCGAACCGCCAGACGCTGCTGTTCTCCGCCACGCTCGAAGGCAAGGTGCTGGAGATCGCGCGCCAGCTGCTCAAGAACCCGGCGCGCATCCAGCTCGCCGACAACAAGGAGCAGCATGCGTCCATCACCCAGCAGGTGCATCAGGCGGATGACCATGCGCACAAACATGCCATGTTGTCGCACCTGCTGAAGAACGACGCGCTTTATCAGGCGGTGATTTTCACTGCCACCAAGCGCGGCGCCGACAAGCTGGCCGAGACGTTGATCGCCAAGGGCCATTCCAGTGCCGCCCTGCACGGCGACATGAACCAGGGCCAGCGCAAACGCACCATCGACCGCATGCGCCGTGGCGAGCATCGCCTGCTGGTGGCGACCGATGTGGCGGCCCGCGGCCTCGACATCGCCGGCATCAGCCATGTGATCAACTTCGACCTGCCGATGGTGCCGGAAGACTACATCCACCGCATCGGTCGCACCGGCCGTGCCGGTGCCACCGGCATTGCGATCTCGTTCGTGGGTCCGGAAGATCGACACAAGATCGCCGGCATCGAGCGCATCATCGGCCGTCGCCTGCAGCGCGAAACCATTCCGGGACTTGAGCCCAAGCGCGCCATGGCGGGCGCTGGCGCCGGTCGCGGACGTCCCAACGACTCGCGTCCGCAGGCACGCAAGCCGTCGTACCCGCCGCGTGGCGGTGCTGGCCGTCCGGACTTCGGCAAGGGTGCGGCCCACAAGCCGCGCGCCGCGTCGGGTTTTCGTGACAACCGGCCGGATAACCGTCCGGCCGGTGGCGACAAGCCGGTAAACCCGGCTGGCAAGCGCGGTCGTAACGCGCGTATGGCAACGGCGCTTAGTTAACTGATTCGAATAAAGAGTCAATACACCTGCCTCGCAGAGATGTGAGGCAGGTTTTTTTCGACCGGAATTACGACTTGGCGTTATGTCCGCTCACGAAGGCGTGCAGAGGTGTTGTGTCTTCAAACTTCTGTAGCTGTTCGGGTGTGGCTTTCTGTTGGTACTGCCTTTTCCATTCCTCGTAAGGCATGCCATAGACCACCTCACGCGCCGCGTCGTAGTCCAGGGCGAGTCCGCGTTCCGTGGCTGCGGCCAGATACCACTTCGACAGGCAGTTGCGGCAAAAACCGGCAAGGTTCATGAGATCGATGTTCTGCGCGTCGGTGCGGCGCTGCAGGTGCGCGACCAGACCGCGAAACGCAGCGGCCTCGAGTTCCAGACGGGTCTGTTCATCCAGTTTGGAGGCGCCGGTCAGGACGGGCGGTACCACAATACTTCCTTCAGAACATGACATGGAATTGATCCTGGCAGGCCGGGCAGGGGATTCTCGCTTTGCGACAAGGCAAAGTCACCAATGTCGGGAAACAGTTAAAGACTTATATATTAGGGACATCCCGGACGCCCGCTCCACCGGTGTGCCGCCGTATGGGTCCGTGGCGGGGGGATAAAAAAACCCATTCGCATTTAGCCGAAATTTGTGTAAGCTAAATCCGTTGCAGCGTACTTCTGCCCGTACTTCCGGAAGTTTTCCAGTCACTTCGGCAGTTACTCCCGCAGGCACGTTCCAGGAAACACTCTGCAGCACTTTTATTAACTATTTCAGAGGTGATTCCGTGATTACAGGAACAGTCAAGTGGTTCAACGATGCCAAGGGCTTCGGCTTCATTACCCCGGACGACGGCAGCAAGGATGTGTTCGTACATCACTCCGCCATCCAGGGTAGCGGCTTCAAGTCGCTGGCCGAAGGTCAGAAGGTAAAGTTTGAATTGACGCAGGGCCCGAAGGGTCCGTCGGCTGCGAACGTCACGCCGGCGTAAACTGCTCCTGCATCGCAGGTTTCAGTCGAAACCCCGCCGGGTCACCGGCGGGGTTTTTTATCGCCCGATTTTATGTGCCGGTCACATCGGCTGGTTTGGGGGCGTTCGCCGGCTTGCGGCCGCGCGGCGACCACAACGACTGCTTGCCGAAGCCACGCGCGTTGATCTGCTCGGCGCAATGTGCCGCGTGTGCGGTCACGTCCTTGAGCGATCCGGCGCGCTGACCGGTGATGGTTGATTTGCCGTTATCCAGCACGTAGCGATACCAGCCCTGTCCGTCGGTGCCATCCGGGGAGGCGGTTTTTTCGACGCGCGCAACCTTGAAAGGTCGCGCCTGGGTCGATGCCCGTTCCAGAATGCTTCCGGGCGTACTGGTAGGTCGTTCAGTTTCAGCCATGTGTATCAATCTTCATTGAAGAGTAACTAATAATGAGTTGCCAATCGCGTGACGCTTAACGCCGCCCGCGGCCGCCGGGTCCGGCCTTGTCGCGCGGCTTTTCCTCGTTCACCTTGATCTGTTTGCCCATGAACTCCTTGCCATTGAGGGCGGCGATCGCGGCGCGCGCCTCGTGGCCTTCCATCTCGACGAAACCAAAGCCGCGGCACTGGCCGCTGAAGACATCGGCGGCCAGGCGGATGGAGCGCACCTTGCCGTGTTGCGAGAACAGCGTCTGGATGTCCGCTTCGCGGGTGTCCGGGGAGAGATTGCCGACGTACATCTTGAGCATGTGAAACCTCGTATTCGGTATGACGTCCGGCGCTGCGGTCAGGCAGTGCGCGGGATCGTGCAGCGCGGCGAGTGCCGTTCGGCGCACCCAAACTGCGGTAACGAAGGCAGGGTGGACGGTGGAACAGTGCTGCCGCGCGTGGTTTGAAGGGTCGTGGCGCGGGAGGGGCGGCGTAAGCCCATACAATCCGCCACTCACCGGCGCACTATATCACATTTTGCCTGCCTTGCCCTAATGCGGGCGCTCCGGACCGGCATCCAGACCGATTGCCAGCCCGGCGCGCGGCGGGCATGATCGCATGCCGCAATCAAGGGAGACAGCGTGGCCAATCCGACAGAAATCTACGTCAGTACCGATATCGAGGCAGATGGCCCGATTCCCGGGGCACATTCGATGTTAAGTCTGGCCTCGGCGGCCTATCGTGCCGACAAAACCGTGATTTCGACCTTCACGATCAATATCGAAACGCTCCCGGGAGCAGTGCCCGACGCACGCACCATGGCCTGGTGGCAGGGCTTTCCCGAGGCCTGGGAGAACTGCCGCCGCGACACCCACCCGCCGGAAGCGGCCATGCGCGCGTACGCGGACTGGCTCAAGACCCTGTCCGGGCGGCTGGTGTTCCTCGGTTTCCCTGCCTCCTGGGATTTCATGTGGGTGTACTGGTACCTGGTGCGTTTCACCGGCGAACGCCCGTTCCGCGAGCATGCGATTGACGTGCGTTCCTATGCTATGGGTATGCGCAAGACCAGCTTCCAGGAGACCACGCGCACCTATTTGCCGAAGCGCTGGTTCGACGCCAACCTGCCGCACACGCACGTGGCGCTGGACGATGCCCTGGAACAGGGCGCGATGTTCTGCAACATGCTGGCTGAGAACCGCCGGACGTCCGGGGAGTGATTGGGCATGGTCCAGGGATATCACCTCGATCCGGCTGGCGGCATCGCCGATGAGCGCTTCGCCATCGTGTATGCACCGAAACGCACCCGCGACCGCGTGCCGGAAGGCAATGTGCAGGTGGTGGACACCGAAGCCGCCGCGCATGCCGCCGCCGATCCTGTTAAAAAACTTTTTCCTGCGCGCGTCATCGGCCCGGCGCGTTCCTCGGAAGGAGTATCTGTCTACTATATCGTGCGTTGGCTGGACGGGGACGCGGGTTAACCCAGGCTAACGCCGAGCAGCATGCCGGTCGCGTAGGTCACCGCACCGGAAGCGCCTCCGATCAGCAGCATGCGCAGTCCGCCCCACAGTGCGCCGCGCCCGGTGAACAGGCTGAGCGTGGTGCCCACCAAAAACAGCGCTACACCCGCGAGCGCCGCGGCTAACAGCACCGGCTGTGGCTCGAGCTTCAGCAGAAATGGTGCGAGCGGAATGACGGCGCCGACCGTGAATGCCAGAAACGAGAAAATTGCCGCACCCCACGGCGAGCCAAGATCGTCCGGGTTGAGCCCGAGTTCCTCGCGCGCCAGTGTGTCGAGCGCATGTTCCGGATCCTTCAGCATCTTGCGCGCCACGGTGCGCGCCTCCTCCATGTCCATGCCGCGTGCGTGATAGATGAGCGCCAGTTCCTCGGCTTCTTCATCCGGGTACTCGGCAAACTCCTCACGCTCCAGGCCGATCTGATATTCGTACATCTCGCGTTGCGAGCGCATCGACACGTATTCACCCGCCGCCATGGACAGCGCGCCGGCCAATAACCCGGCCACGCCGGAGGTGAGAATCAGGCTCGGCTCGCCAGTCGCGCCGGCCACGCCCATAATCAGGCTGGTGTTCGACACCAACCCGTCATTCACCCCGAATACCGCCGCGCGCAGGTTGCCGCCACTGCCAATGCCGCGGTGCCGGCCGCCGACCTGTTCAACGCGTGTCGGCATGGCGTGCCCGGGCGTAGCGCTACTGTAGGCCGACAGGCCGCGCACTTTCATGGCGGCCAGTACCGGCAGCAGCAGGCGCGGATTGATGTGCGCAATCAAAAAACCGACTACGCGCGCCCGCTGCGTCAGCCGGAATGCCGGTTCTTCTCCACCCTGTTGCTTGATTTGAACAAGCCAGATTCCGGCCTGCGACTCGGCGGCCGCCGCCAGTTGCCCGAACAGCCGACGCTTGCCGGCATCGGACTCGGCATTGCTGAGCAGGCGATACAGCCAGGCGGACTGTTTTTCTTCTTGCCAGCTGTCGAGTGCGGACATGTGGTCTCCAATGTGTGCGTAACTCGCGATTAATTTAACACGCGTTCGCATTATTGCGTGCCAGGGTGTTTTCAGCACAGGGGTGGGGCGGAGCAGTATCCCAGCACAGCCCAGCGGCTTGCTCTGTGGTATTGTTTTGCGCTTTGATGCGCCCATGCAGCAGACAAAACAGGTCGCAGTCGAGTTCGTGTTGCGCCAGCAAAGTGCATGCGCGAGCCCCGGTCAACACGCCT
>Ga0315272_10000565_pt1 | contig 18870 bp, 38 predicted proteins | sample C3_middle_MG_FD_203918 | JGI IMG/M metagenome (GOLD analysis project Ga0315272, IMG submission 203918) | Sediment microbial communities from Yellowstone Lake, YNP, Wyoming, USA - C3_middle | ecosystem: Environmental > Aquatic > Freshwater > Lake > Sediment | place: USA: Wyoming | collected...
GGCCGGGGGGATAATATGATGATGATGATGATTACGGCTTATGGTCCTGGGAAGGTTCGTTGGGTGTCGGTGCCGACTTCGACGGGAAACGTGTGTTCGGGCTGGCGGGTCGATTTTGCCATCGGAAAGACGGATAGTTGAGGTTTAATGTGTTACCATGAATACGTATATCATTCCGATTATCCAGTCGAGGTATAGTCTAACTATTGACATTGATATGATTAGCAGTATTGATATTATTGCTGATATGATGAGCCATATTACTAGCTGTTTGAATGCTCCTATGCTTGGTTTTTCGAGCAGAGTTGTGAATGACTGAAACACCCACAATGAGCTGATGTTTAGAAATACGAATAGAAATGGTATGCTGACAAGTGCAATTATAAGAACTATTACTTCTAGTGGTGTCATAGCCACCAATTTATATACGCCATGCTAAGGTCTTAATAAATGTTTTGCTTTGAGCCTCTAGAGGTTTTGTCCGAATAGTTCAGCTATGTTTAGATTTGCTGTTCCAATATGTGTTGTAGTAATTTGCATTCTAGTATTGTAGTATGCATCTATCCTAATTGATGCACTGCCTGAATGAGTATATTGTGGTTGTGGAGGAGGCTGTGGTGGAGGCTGTGTTTGTTGTTGCTGACTGCTAGACTTAGTAAACGTGTTGTATATTATATACAAGAGGACTGCACCAAGGATTATGAGTATTATGTTTTTGCCTGATGTGCTTGTTTCTGGTGTCTCGATTTCAGATTGGATAATTGTATTGTTGCTCATTTTCATCAACTGTGTGATAGTGTTATAGCGATTTGTATGTAATGACCGTTAGAAACATATTCGTAATCAGCTTTGTCTAATTCGATTAGGACATTGCCGTTTTGTGAGTCTAGGAATTCTATCCTGCCAATGTAGTCTGAGCCGTTTGGTGCATTTGTTACCTTGAATTGGTCTGTCTGTATTGTTACAATTGACTTTGTATAGTCTGGCGTTATGGTTATGTTGCTTGTAGAAGCCATTACTGTTTGACCATCACTTGCATATACTTTTACGAATGTTGGCTTAAAGCTTACACCATTGGGATTAACATACTGCCTGCCATATCCAAATACATACAGTATGAGACTTACAAGTCTATGTTCAGAGCTAGTTAGGTCAAATGTAAACTTTGACAGAAAGCCAGTTGTCTGGAGAACTGTTATGCTGAGCTGATAGTCTAGGTAAAACGTTATGTTGTCTCCTGGATTAACAGTTCTATCATCGACGTCATATATTATATAAGTGTCTCCTTGGTTGCCAATGAGATATATGTAGCTTAGTGTATAGCTTTTACTGGGCGTGTATGTCCCACTTATGTGTAGATAGTTTGGTGGGTCTATTACCACATTGACGGATGACTTGCTTAGAGTATCAACTATATTGCCATTGTTATCTACAAAGCCAATTCTGTCGAGCTCTTCTAGTGCGACTGTGCCTGTAATTTCGCTTATGACGTGTTTCCAAAACGTTGATGTGGAGCTACTGCTTAGGGGAATTACAGACATATTCTTAGCCATTTCAATCACCATTATGATGCTGAACCTACATCTATATATTTTATGCTGAACGAATCAATACCCGAGTGTAGTCCAGCTATTGTAGCATCGCCAGTGTCAGTATATGATACATTGAACTTGTCTATCCCTGAGTGAACTGTTGCCACTACGGCTGAGCCAATATCATTATACGATATATCAAATCCATCTATACCAGAATGAACATTAGCAAGTGATGCTTCTCCAATATCGGCATATGAGACTGTAAACGCATCAACACCATAGTGTGTTATTTGCTGTTGAGGTGGCTGTGTCCCAGTCTGTTGCCCAGCTTTAGACTTGAAATATATGAATATGAATATTGCTACGGCAATAGCTAGCAGTAATATATCTTCATTTTTATGCTGTTCAGACATGTTTATACACCTATATCTAGCTCTATTTGTATGTAGTCGTTTACGTTTACATATTCATACTGTAACCATTCCCAGACTATTAATCCAAAACTGCTTACTGTATCTCTGAACACTATGCGATTTATGTATTCATTGTTTCCTGATACTTGTGTTACCTTAAATATGTCTGTTTTCCATTTAACAGTTGATGTTGATGAGTCATACGATGCTGTTATATTTGTGGATGAAGCTATAATTGTTGCACCATCTTGACCAATAACCTCTACTTTACCAGGTTTTAGACTTATGCCTGTCGGGCTTGTTGCATTCCTGCCACCTAGGAATATCTGTAGTATTGCTGATAGTAGTCTTGAGTAGTCTGATGTTGCATCAATGCTGAACTTTGATAAGAAGCCAGACGGGTTTCTATTTGTTATGTCTAGTGTTACTGTCCACGAAAAGTTTACTGGGATGCCTTGAGTTACGCTTATGGGCGTTATAGACGTAGTAAAGTATGTGTTGTTGTTCTTTGTTATGATTTTCATTCCATCTAGAGTATAGCTCGAGGACGGTGTATATGAGCCATAGAGCTTCAGACTGTTTGTGCTTACGAATTGATAGTTCATATTTGACAATGAATCTTTTGCGACACCTGATGACATAAACTGTATTGCACCAAATTGTTCAAGAGATGCAGTCCCCTGTAACTCATTGATTATGTGCTGTTTAAATGTAGATGTTGGAGAGTTGTGTGAGGGAATCACTTTTCCATTAATCCTTACATCAGTATTAAACGTGAGTTTAGCCACATTAACCACCATATAGATTATATCAAGTTTGAGATAAAAACATTTCTAATTTTTATAGGGTGCAGTTTTATTATGGCTTCGCTACGACATCATTGAATGTCATTTGTGATAGCTCAATACCATAGTGAATGGTAGCGGGACTTTGGCATCCATAGTAAAGGGCAAACCAGTCTAGCTGAAACGACCATATCCCAAGAAAATCACCGTTATCGCTTAAAAGTGAAATAAGTTCTTCTACATAATCAACAGTCATTGGTTCAATTTCATGCTGGAATATTACGTTTTTGTTTCTGTCATATATTTTTACATAGGGCTTTTTGCCTATAGTATTATCGAGAACAACTAAGAACCAGTCGTCTGGGAGAGTAAAGTCATAATATGTTTGATTTAATAAAAATCGAATATTGTGAACATTTGAACCTTTGGGAAAATCTGAAGATACTGATGCTAGTTGATTAGGTATTGGGACTGAGCGTATCCAAAATGCACCGCCAACACCATAGTTTGTCTTATTTACAGTATATTTTACTACAATTGCTATTCTTGTCCATGATATATTTTCAATTATTCTAGCTGGTCCACCTTCCTCACCATTTGGTGGGTTTGAGGTTACTATGCCATCCTTTACTACTTCATATCCAGATAAGCCAGTAAATGCGGTATTAAGCTGGTCTTGGCTTGAAAAGTCATATACGACTGTCCATCCGCACGGCGGTGTCCATTCTGGGTCAAATGGGCTAAATCCAGATGGGTTTTCCATGGCTGTTAGCATTTTACTATATGTCGAAAGTCCTGCGTTTTCAATTCCGCTGTGAACATTGGCTGTGTTTATCATGTCGTTAAACAGCATCATTGATGTATCAGAGCCGTCATGAATAGTGGTTGTCTTAGGGAATGCGTTAAATGAGTCATTAAACAGCATAAGGCAATTATCTGTGCCACTATGAGTGATTTGTTTGATTATTATGTTAATTATGTCATTAAATGTCATGTTTGATTGGTCTGTCCCGCTGTGAATAGTGTATGGTGGAATGCCACGCTCTTGCTGTTGTATTTGCTGTTGTGTTTGACCGAAAATAGTTGCACGCTTAAATATGCATAACAAATATAAAAGTAGTAGAAATATTATGCTGTTGTCCTTTTTTTCCTCACTTGTAATCAAGGACTACACCTGAAGTGTAAACTTTACCCTAACTATATCATTAACATTAACGAATTCATATTGAACGTAATTCCATTCTATGAGATTAATATTGCTGATGGTATCTACTAGGTCGATTTTTGATATATATTCTTTATCGATAGTAGTTTTTGTAATGACCATGTCTCCAGTCTCATATGTAATCTGATATGTAGTACTGTCGGGTGTTATAGTTATCTTGTCGCTTTCAGCAATAACAGTTGAGCCATCACTAGCTATAACTACAGCCTTGCTGGGCTTTAGAGATATCCCATTTGGATATGCGTTACTACGACCCTGTGCCAAAATACTTGCAATAGCTGTAAACAATCCATTCATGTTTAGAGTCATATTACTAAGAAAACCTCCAGTAGAAATCCTATTAACGCCAAACATTAAATCCCACTCGAACTCGACTTCTATGCCACCAGTAACATTGACTGGGTTCTGGAGAGCTGTATAGAAATACTTGTATCCATTAGCAGTAGTTATCATTACACCATCTAGGGTATATGAAGTAGAAGGAGTATAGTAGCCAGACACCCTTACAGATGTTGAAGTTGGATTCCAAGCACCATTATCAGGTATCGAGTCCATCTGATTTTGCCCAGACATGAATATTATACCTGTTATAGTGTCTAAACTAGGTGTCCCATTTAGCTCTGCGAAAAGGTGATTAATAAAGTCTTGCTGTGGAGAACCTAGACTAGTGATACTTTTTCCGTTTATGCTGAATTTCGACTTAACATTCATATCTACAACCACCAATATAAAATAGAAAAAAATAGTTTAAAAAGTTTTTTACACGTGAAATATGCGTTATGTTTACTGTGGCTGAACTGTCAATGATAATACGGTTTTACTCTTAATAGTATAGCCTAATATAGTTGCTGAGCTAGCATCATACTGGTCATCTCCAGCAAACGATGCCTGAAAATCATAGGTATTTGGAACCGTAAGAGTAATAGTAGTTGTAGCTACTCCATTAGCATCAGTAACGGCAGTCCCGTCATCAGTCCATTCTTTATCAGCACTTAGTTTGTGCTGAAAATCAATAGTTTTACCAGATATTGGATTGCCAGAGTTATCTTTCAAAGTAGCTACTAGCTGAACCTGTCTGCTTCCTAGAGGTATAACTTGGAATGTCGCCTTAGACATACTATCACCAATTAGTAACACAAAACAGAAATATATAAATTTGTCTATTCGGATATATTGCCTCTTATAGATGAGAACAACAATAACGATAATGCCACCAATAGTATAATGAACACTGTGCTATGCTGTGATGTCTGCTGTGAAGGTTGCTGTGTAGTAGGTGGTGTATATGTAGCTACTGCACTAGCGGGTTCATATTCACTATCGCCACCAAAAGATGCCATATAATATGTCTTCTGAGTAGTTTCATGAATAACGATAGCCGTCCCAGTGTTATCTGTTACTGATTGAGATATTTGTGTATAGTTTACTCCATCATATGAATAGCTAAACGTTATAGTCTCTCCAGATAGTGGGTTACCATCAGTGTCTGTTAATCTAGCTACAAGTTTTACAGTAGCCATCCATCAATCACCACCTTACAGTGGATTAACGCTCAGCGTCAGCGTTGTCGGTATTAAGCCAGATTTAGGAATGGGGACTAGGTTGAATGGGTCATAATGCATGTCAGGTAGGTCTCCTATATCAAACAGAAACATTGTAGGCTGATTACCGTATGTAATTACGCCACCATAAGCAAATACGTCATATGTATTCTCGTCTAGAAACATCATATATGGGCTTACTAGATATCCAGCACTCTCACTAGTGGATATTGGTACCTTAGCCTCTACAAGGTTTGCTGGATTTTGTAGCTTGTCATCAGTATCAACGACACTTACACCCCACGTTGAACACTGTGTATTTGGATAACCATACATCGCTAGTATAAGTCTATTATCGCTAGACCTCACACCTAGCACGTTTGGATGTATGCTTCCAGGGTCTGAAGTCATATAACTTGTATCGGGAACTACATAGAATTCTTCTTCAATATATCCACCATCAAGATAAAACACTTGCCATTCTGTTACATAATCCCATCCACTAGCTGGGTAACCAGCACCATATACCACAAGTCTAACTGTGCCTTGACTATCCATATAGTATTTTTTCCATGCAAATGGTCCAGCTCCAGAAACAAAGCTACCTGAATACTGTATCCGTGAAAAATCATATGGATTTATTACATATATTACTCCAACAGCACCATTAGTAATAAATGCATCAGTGCCAATAAGTATTGCTGGCTTATTTGTAGTAATATCTAGAAGATTTCCTAGCGGAATTATGTAATTCCCAGTATTTGGATTAGTTATTAATTGTGGTGTTTTAGCTACACGCTTCTTATACATATCTATTAGTATAGCGTCCTTATCAGTATCATGCGGTGCAAATAATATATTATCTGCGATAGGTAGAAAAGTAGTCCACGGAAATACACCATTATTAATAACGTTATTTGCATATTGTCTTTCATCACCTAGCTGAACACTAAGTGTCAATGGGTCTATTGTTATCTCTCGTTCATATAGGTATCTCGAGCCTGCGGTTTCAGATGTCTTAGTGTAAAACAGTATTGTTCTAATGTTTCCATTCTTGTCAATGTATGGCTTGTATATCGCCCCAAGGTATGCATCTGGCAAAGCATTCTTTAGTGAACTAGAATATGTAGCCGTCTTGTTCTTTAGGTCGATTTTGATTAGGTATCCAGTCATTCCGTATAGATATATTGTCTCTTCTCCCGTTGCTATAATCCTAGCATTGCTGTTAGAACCTAGCAAGTCAGATGATGTAGGAATAGTTACAGGCGTAACCGTTACCATTCAAATCACCAAATAATATGTCTCTCAGTAGCTATAAAAAGTTTTTTCAGAATATTCGGTTGAATCTATCTCGATTTCAAGTAGTGCTATGAATATTAACAGCATAAAGACCATCAGCGTGAAATATACCGCAAATGCTAGTGGATTTGATTGTAGATACTTTATGCTACTGAATATGAATATGCTGTAAACTAGTATTAGTAGAAGTGAGGATAATAAAAAAACAACTATTTTTTCTTTCATTTAGACATCGCTATTAGTATTGCCACTATCGCTACACCAATGGCTAAATATAATAGTGTATTGTTCTGTGTTGATTGCTGTGTAGTAGTATTCGCCTGCTGTAATGCTGTTGATAATCCACTATAATAGTTTGACGGGTTTGCGAGTGGAGATGTCATTATCTGTGATATTGCTTTTGCTCTTTCTGTTGGGTCTGGTATCTGATTAGCGTAGTCTAGTGCAGTTTTAAGTGTTTGCTGTTGCTGTTGAACTACATTCTGATATGTCTGTGCGATAGCCTTGTCTCTATCTGTAATAGCCTGTGTGGTTTGAGCTACTGTAATATCATGAACAATATTTGCTATGTAGTATAATCCAATTAAACCCGCTATTACAAAAAATGCTATAACCTCGATTGCTATATCCTGCTCGTATGTTACTAATATGTCTGAACCATCCACAGAAATACTCTTAGCTGGTAGATTTATGCCAATCCTATTCATTATAGCTGTAACTAGGCTGTAAGCATATGACATTGGCTGTGCAATAAACTGTGCAAAGAAATAGTCAATAAATCCTGCCACATGGTCAAATCCAGGAATATTAAACAAGAAGTTTAACAGGTCTTTTGTAACAGATATCCTAAACGTTACGTCAAACCTATCAGATGGTCCGAGTAGAGTTATTTTGTCTGTTACCTTCTCTATCCTGCCCATAAAGTAGAATTTTCCTCCATGAGTCTCACTATAAATATAAGCTTCTATTATTCCGCTAGTTATTGGCAGGTCTATAACAGTTGCATTATATTGACCAAATACTGGAATACCATTATATGTGCCACTCCATGCTGAATAAGGTGTAGCAGTAAAGCCATCTGGATAATAGAATGTTACTTGTTTAACCGCTTTACCATATACGTAATTTAATGATTTGTGTTCTATTAAAACATTATTCACATTATATATTTCAACATGAAGAACATCAGTTATCAAGTTGTTAATATTTCCTCTGGGATTTTGACTCCACACCTGTAACATAAATTGCCCTGAACGAGTAGTCGAGCTAATTGTGTCATCTACATATGTTGTAACGCTATCATATATCTTTAGCTTTACTGTCTGACCTGCTGTATCAACGTATATTGTAGCTGGCTGGTCATAATTAGCGAAATAGTTTGTATATATCCAATCGACCTTAACCATGTAATATCACCTTTACTACCTTATAATAAGTCTATTAATCAACATCAGTGAAAAATAGTGTCCTGAAATGTCTGAAAACCTTTATTGTCTTACCGCTAGCACCAATTGATGTAATTTTATTGCCAGTTTCAGTAGTATATAAGTGTCCCGTTCCAACAATTTCCTCATCTGGAACATTTACAAATCCATGTTTGCCACCTGCATGCATCATGTTCACGAATTTTGCAACGTTAAGCTCATGTCTATTTTTCTTATAGTCGTAATCGATGTATATCAATAGCTCGCTATTATTGTCCTTAAATATTACTTCAAATTCCTTTAAACCCTCAATCCTCCGCTTCAGTATTTCAAAAATCTCATCTATGGATAAATCCACATACTCTTCAACGTTTTTCTTTGTATCATTCATATCTATCATCCCCATATATATAGATCCGTAAATGTAGATTTTGATGACAATTTTTCACGAAATACTGTTACTTTTGTGTTATATCCGACAATGTCAAAACCTGTTCCTAATGGTGTAATTGCCAATGTTCCAAGACCATGAATAAATTGGTCTGGGACTCTAATATCCATTTCTTCTTCATCAACTACTTTACTAGCGAATGTCCGTTCAACTTTTAATGTAAATCTGCGTGTCTTTGTAAGGTAAGATATCGATATAAATATTTTAAGATCTGATTTAAATGTAGCCCTAAACGGCTGTCCACTCTCTATTTTCTCCTTTAATATCTTAGCTATTTCTTGGGCTGACAAATTCTCGTAAACTTCCTCTGACATATCATCACCAATAACAAATAAAGAAAAGGGGATTATTTATAGTTTTCTTCGGCTACATGTGTCCTATCCCAGCAATTGCTATATCTTTTGTATTCGTATATACAAGTCCACTTAAAATTTTAGAGAAATACAATGTATTATTAAGTCGCCATATCTTTATTGCATTGCCACTTACACCAACTGATAATGTCTTTATACTAGATTTAGGAGTATACAAGCGTCCTATTCCAATAACCTCATAGTCTGGGATATTTATGTTTCCAGATTTAACATCTGGTGTTTTTGTATATGTTAGCTTTAAAACATTAAGTTCGCATCTATTTTTCTTATAATCATATTCTATGTATATTGATAATATGCTAGAATCATCTTTGAATATCACAGTGAAATCTTTACCGCTTTCAATCTTCTGTCTCAATATATCAAATACTTTCTCAGCTGATAAATTATCGTAAACTTCACTTGACACACTACCACCAAAAACAAATAAAGAAAAAAAGCTATTTATGGTTTTTCTTTCCGTGCCTTAGGGTAAAGGGCAGTTCAGCTTTCTCCTAAATGTCGGCGATAGCTTACATGGTCTAAGATGTTCATTGAATATGTGTTGTTTCAGCTGGTCTTCAGTGTCAAACTCTTTGTTACACCATGGGCATTTGTATTTACATTCTGGACACTGTGGACATGGTGGACACGGCTGACATATGTCTTTCTGATGAACATCAGCTATGTGCTGTTTCAATTGGTCTAATTCATCGAATTTAGCATGACACCAAGGACACTCATGCATGCACTGTGGTGGTGGCTGAGGTGGAGGCGGTTGTGGAGGCTGTTGTGGAGGTTGTATTTGCCAGTTTGGATTGCCAAACATTTTCCTATACTGTGCGTCCCAACGCAACCATTGAGCATTCTCTGGGTCAATGTTATCCCACTTCTGTGCCTCCTGCTCATACAGGTCTAGCATCTTCTGATAAGCATCGCTACCCTTAACACCGCTCAATAGCAATTTTGCTACTTCGAATTCTACTCTTAGGAATGACTCTAAATGTTGGTCTTCGCCCCAATTTGTGCCTTTGTGCATGTCCTCGAATTCTACTACAATGTAATAGTCTTGTGTTTCGCCCACAGCGAAGAAGTTGTTACTCTTTTGTGCCATCTCTGGTATTAAGAAATTACCAATTTCGCACGATATAGGCTTAAATGCAACACCATCAAATTGTCCCTGTTGAACTGGCTGTTTAATTAATGGTAGCAATTGCCATCCTGTATACATTTGCGGTGGAAATAGAGGCCCACCATGACCAATACCATCGATTAGAACTATCTTACCTTTGTATTGTTGTAGAACCTGGGCAAACTTCTGTGGATTATCGTCCTGAGACGCCAACACTATAATGTTGTATAGCCCGCTAGGGTCTACATACTTAGGGTATAGATTAGCGTAATACGGTGCCGCCGTATCAGTAGCTACATCATTCCATCCGAATGGTGCAGTAACGATAACAACAGGTGCATCTAGCCTATTTCTACTCATAACACCACCTCTATCGGATTTTGGCTTTCAACATTTGCATAAAGATTTGCCTAAACTCTGGGCTTTCTCTAAACAACATTGGATACTCTATCCTCTTAACCCTTCTTCCACCAACAGATATCGTGCTACAATTCCGCAAATTCTCGGGCAAGCTATTAACATATTCCTCTATCTTTTTTGCCATCTCCTCTATACTATTAGCGTCAAGCGTTAGCCCTACTTTCATTGCCTCTTTTTGTAGCTCACGGAATTTTACAACATAACTCATTGACCGATCACCCTACTCGAAATTACACCTGCCAAAAATGCAAATAAAGTAACTAGTATATCTTTGAATTCAGCTGGAGTCATTGTAGAGAAAATGAATGCTACTGTTAAACACACGAATCCAATGCTGAACATTATAACTATGTCCCACCTATATTGTGGCTGATTATCAAGACTTATTCGTGGAATTACTGGTTTCATAAGCCAGAATACAAAACCAATACCACCAACAAACGTGGCTAACAGTATAGCTGGCACTATACCAAGCGTGTTGAATAGATACATTGCTATAGTTCCCGATACGCCAAGCGTCAATACTTCTATAACTAAGTTTTTCAGTTTCATTCATATTCACCAATCTCTAATACTCAAGAAAATATTTAACCTTTTCGCCAATATAAGTGCCTCTTTAATATACCCACGTTCAACCATCTCATTCAACAACCACATTACGGTTACGCCTAGAATAGCACATGCTGTCTGTATATCTATTTCGCCTCTTACAAGCCTTTTAATTACAATATCGACTTTGCTTGACATTAAGACCAGAAAAAAAGTATTATTTTTAATATAAAACTATTATGCTAGTGTATTTTAAATAGCTACTGTCTCAGCGTATGACTTGTTTGGTGTAACAGCTACAATAGTGTGGCTTCCACTAGCTAGAGCGGTAGATGGTGCATATGTAAAGTGTCCGTTAGCATCAGTAGTTATAGTCCCTGTAACTTTTTGTCCATCGATGTATAGCTCAACTGATGCATTAGCGTCAAAGTTCCATCCTTCTATCTGAGATGCAGTAACATATACGAATGGTGCCTTAGCTACCATATCCTCATATACGTCGTCAATAGCAAATACAAGTCCCCATATTAATCCACGTTCAAGTATATCCTGCCTTGTAACCATACCGACAAGACCAACAGCTATACCCAAAACAGCGTCGTCATACCTCTTAGCGAGTTTCGTAACATTGTTATACCAAAATGCCTGTTTCCTAAGTTCTTTGCTTCCAATAAATAGTGCCGAACCAAGGGCTACACTACCTATGTTAATACGTCTCAACATATTTGCAACTTCTGCCATATGCGTTCACCTGCAATTACTTAGTTTAAGCGGATATATATAAACTTTACTCTTTCAAGGACTTCGCTATTAGCTTATACGTTTCAATTGCTGTTATTAGTGCGTCAGTAGGTAGGTTAAGCATCTCTGCTACACCTTCAATAACAACTAGTTCATTTTTTGACTCGTTATATTTCTCTTGTAGTTCATATAGCTTTTCAGGAGATACTTTAACGTTGAACTTTTCTAGTAGCTTTGCTAGACGCTCAAAATCAATATTACCGCTTCGTAACATTTGCTCTATCTCTCCAGCATATTTTAATGTTGATACTATACGCATTGCCGTAACTACATCTACCTTTTGATTAGACGTCATGCTAGGTCAGAAATAAAAACAGAAAAAAACTATTTAAATTTTTCCGCTAAAAAACTGCCTTACTCTGTTATTGTCCCTTCTCCTCCAGCCCTAGCTCCTCCTCCACCGCCAGCCCTAGCCTCCTTGATGGGTATCAATAGTATTTGCTCAATCCTTCTAAGTATCCTTTCATTCGCTCCGTCGCTTCTGAACTCTTCTCTTATAGCGTTTAATTTAGACGATTTTATAAATCCATACTTATGACCAATACTCCATAGTTTTCTAGCATAGTTCTTATACTTTATCCTATCTGTGCCAGTAATTCCCTCATCATCGAGTATCGCACCAACTTTTGCATCTAGTTCACCTAATTTTATCTGTGGCATTAGCTCTCTGAACTTTTCATCGTCCAAAGATGTAAACCAGTTTACTTCTTCTTCGTAGTTCTCAGCCCTCCTTTCAATGTTCTTCATTTTGTATTTGTAGTGTTGTTCACGTAACTCTCCATCAGTTACTCCACGCTTTTTGACAACAATAGGTTCAACCATCTGTTCGGACATATCTTATCACCTGCATATAACCATACCAACGACTAATATTTAAACCTTACTATATGCCTCTCGAGATAGGCATGACCATTTCAACGTTTAAAATAACAAAAAAACGGGTAGTTATGACTGTGTGGGGGCTAGCCCCCCAACTGTTATCTCAACTGTTATATATACTGTTATTATTACTTCTTTAAGTCATACAATACGAAATAGCTATATGTCTTGTGTCCTACATGTGTGTATCTCGAAATATAGTAATACCTTATCACTCTAACAATCTTATCCTTGTTAATGATGTTTCCTACAATTTTGCTGTAGTGTAAAAATAGATATCTGGCGTTCAACAGTTCAGCAATATTGTATGCATAGTAAATTATCAGCTTCGGTGAACCATCTATATAATTGTATTCGCTTCGCCTATGTTCATGATTGTGCCACCTTGGAGGGTCTACTACTACAATATCAGCATGGTCAATGTCTATGTCTCTATGTCTCAACATATTATAGAATTGCCATGTAGTGCAATTATAGAACTTATCTGGCGTTACTATCCATTTCCACTTTTTCACATCAATACCAATCAACAGCTTTGGTCGATATATAGTATAAAACCGTCCTTTACCATACGTAACATCAACGACTACATCCCCTAAATTGCCAATCATATCGGCTACTATCTTTGCTGATGGATACTTGTGATATATTCCTCCCAACTTCTGGATGTCTGATTGCCTAATTTCCTCAACCTTGTATGCCATTAGTATCACTTATTAGTTGTTTTAACGTTACACGTATAGCCATAATCTCTTTCTTTAATTCCTCTATCTCTGATTTCAATCTCTCAACATCATTGGATACACATGTTTCCTCTAGCTCATCAATCTTTTCGTCAAAATATATCCACTCATTCATCAACTCATTTAGCTTTACTCTTAACTCAACTAGCTCGTTTTCCAGTTCTCTTATTTTCTTCTCGATATCCACCATAAACCACCTGTCTCAACTACACTTTTGGCTTTGGCAGATATAATATTTTCTCCTCTGGCATAAACGTGTATAGGTAACACTCGTTCTTTAATAGACATGTATGACAAAGATATGTCTTGATTAACAGCTTGCCATCCCTATTCAGTCTTACATAGTCTCTTATCCATCTTGTAACCCAATCCCATACATCCTCATAGAACACCTCTTGTTTAACGTATTTCGTTACTCCCAAATTCCACTTGTAAAAGATGAAAAACGTTTTCGGTATTTTGCCATATATTCTGTTATACATGTTTGCGTATATCTGTATTTGCCGTGTAAACAGCTCCCTTTGTTCATTGAGGTTAGGATATGGCTTAATCTCGAATATGATATCTCCACACAGTATGTCAATGTGTCCTACTAGCGTTAAGTCTTTATCTATTTCAACTCTTAGTTCTTTCTCTTTCTCGCAGTTCTCGAATTCCCTTGATGTCTGTAAAATTGCATGTGTGATTTGTCCCCGAATTCTATATTCATCCATGAAGTCATAAGGCTTGTAATAAGGACACCGTAATAATTCAGTTACTCTCACTTCCACCATTTTCCTTATCCCCCTCTACCTCTACTTGTTTCTTCATAAGCTCCATCTTTATCTCTCTTACTATCTCCTCAATGTCTGCCTCTTTCTCTGTGTTTTCCAGTCTATAACGTATTACTTTCCACCTTGTAACTTGGTCAATGATTTTCTTTAGGCTTTTCTCAGATAACATGCCATTTTTGACCATTTCCAACAGTGTCTTGTATGCCTCTGTAGCTTCGGGCAAATCACTAGTAGCTATAAAGGCAAGCTGATAAATTAGCTTACTCTTTTGCTTAGCCCTCTTAACAATCTCATTCGCTCTTTTCTCTATCTCTTTTAACCTCTTTAATTCCTCATTCAGTTGTTCATTTGACGTATTTAATCACCTCTGCACATTTATCATACACCTTCAATTCACCATTCTCAATGTCCGCCAGTTTACAGATTTGATTAAGTCTAAGTGTAGCATATCCACGCCTGAGGCTTGCTAATAAGTGCTTTATGTCTAGAATGTTTCTTAGCTCTTTTTCTTTGTTAGCCGTTTCTATTAACGCCATTATGTAGGCTCTCCATTTCTCTTCTGTAAATTCTTTCCATAGAACAGCATGAAGTCCATGAGGTGTAACATATATTGAGGCGTCCACGTTTAACATTTTCGCCAGAGCGGTTATGAACTTAATCACGTAATCGACCTTTGACTGTAAATACACGCCTTTTTCTTTGCTTAGGTCAAAGTCAAGCATGATTAATCGTTTACTAGATATGCCCAGTGTATATTGTGTCTTTGTCTTATGAGATAGGATTTTAGCAGTCCTAATTGCAACAGTCATATCACTCGTGTTTACCCTATTTGCACCTTTCATGTTCTCAATCCTCATCCTCGGGTTTCTCAGGTAGAACCGTATAAAAGAAACTTACACCATGAATATACACATCACGCCAAAGGTCTGTCTGATACCTCGCTATGTCTTCTTTTGTTACTTGTATCTCGCCAGCCCATTGTAGCTCTTCGTAAAACTTTAATAGACATGGGTATTCGTCCTCATCAATTTCCTCGATTTCCGCCTGTGGGCTTTCCACCATGTTTTTGTCTCTACTCATTGCGTCCCACCCTCTCTACTCTCAATGTATTCTGCGATTGTGGATAACAACAATGGGTATAACCACCGTATACAACCATCTACATACTTTAGTCTGGCTTTAAGTCTTTTTGACTCTCCCTTTATCCCTCTTTTTTCTAAAAATGCATCCACATACTTATCAGCCATATCGCTACAAATAGCCTCAGCCATCTCTTCCACAGAATTGTAATCGCATACCTCAATCTCTATCTCCTCCTCATGTCCGTCTGGAAATATTAACCTTAAAACCATCATAATTGTAGCCCTCTAATATCACTCATAAGTCGTAGAACTAGATATTTGAACTCTGTCTCTGTTAAGACATTCAATACTATCGCATTATCATTGGTCTTTATTACCGTGTATAGCTTTGAATAAGGATTGTATATCACTGCCTTTATGTTTTCCTTTCTTAGCTCTTCTCTTACTATGAATGTGTCTATCCTTATCCTGTCGCCTATGCATCCCTTTGTCAATACACAGTCAATTACCCGTTCAATCATGTTTTCTAGTTCATTCATCTTCATTTCCTCAACTTTTTTATCTGCGGACATCTCATACACCTCTTACATCTCTATCAAAGACTTAATTAGATTAGCTATTGCTTGTGTGTGTGTGTTCAAGTGTGTAATTCCAAGACTGTCTCTTAGAAGTATCGATACATTTAACGCATCACTATTGCCAGCCTCTACCTTTTCATATAGTATCTTTACGAACTGTGTCTCTAATACGCCACAATAATACAATGAATAGCCTAGCTTATGCTTAACATAGATAGACATATCTATCACTTTTTCCCCAACACTGTAAGTAATCCACAAATCGCTATCTATCTTTATGTTGTCATCTATGATTTTATCTAGCTCTTTTCTCAAGTTATACATAAACGTTCTTAGCACATCATTCATTGCTTTTCGCCCTCTCTTACTATTCTCCTTAATTCCTTAATTACGTCTTCAATAATGTCTATGCCACTTTGTATTTCGTTCACTATGTCTTCATTTTCGCCACTATATTCTTCTTCATATATAAATTTCCCATTGTCGATATATGACACTGCGTCTCTGAGTTTACTGATAATGCTTATTAGTTTGCCCTTCTCAATACTCACCGCCACTAGTAATCACCTCGTAGTAAGTTTTTAATACAGGTAATACTTTGTTGATAGTAGTTTCAGACACATTGGTCTTGAATGTAATGTTTATGTATAGCATTGCGTTGCCACTATCCTTTTTCACCATTGTCGTTGATACCTTAAGATTTTTGAAGAACATATTAAGATATGTCTTTGTAAATGGCAAGTCATATATTGCAATTTCGACCTCATTATCTCTAACTCTCAACTCAACGTGTTCCGCATCCTTGAACATCTCTCTTATCTTATTTTCCAACATATCACGATACTTTTCCATAGTCTTCTCACTTAACATTTGTCCCACCTCTTTCTAACGCAACAAATATGTTTACAGTCATAAAGCTACGTGTATCAACCATTGCAATCCCCGTAACCTTAAGTCCGTTTCTTGACATTATTTCACGTATTCGATTGATTTGCTCAGTTGTAATTCTATATGTAGCAATTATTATTCTCATTTCTCCTGGTTCATCCCACGAATTTTTCTCATACCTTATAAACGTAAAGTCAATCTTCTCAATCCACTCTAACAGCTCTATTGTAGCTCTCTTTACCCTTTCTCTTAGCTCTTTTTCCATGTTTTCCATTCTCTACACCCTTTTATCAAAGAACACCTCTATCGCAATAAGCTTATTTAGTTCATATATGTGGACATTCTCTACATCTAGCCCATAACTTTTTATTATGTTTACAATTCTATGTATATCTTTTAAAGTGGCGGACGTCATCATTACCCGTATTCCTCTATCATATTTTTTCTCCATTGAACCATACGATACACCAACTAATTTCGCTTTCTCAGTATGTTCTATAATATCTATTATTATCTCTCTAACTTTTCTCTTGATTTCTTCAACCTCATTCTCAATATCCATCTTTTACACCTCCTTCAATGATAACCATAGGTATAATTTTATCTCATTATTCCTTACTTCCATAAACCAGTGTTCAAGCTTTAGGTTATTTCTATTGATTGTATCCATTAGTTCATCCCAGTATTCCGTGTTGAACATGTGGCTATAGATTATTAGGGTTCTAGCTCCATTATATAGCATAGAGCGTCCATGATATTCTATCTCATAATAGCGTTTTTCACTCAACTCCATTAAGTCTGCCCACAACTTTTTCAACTGTTCATTCAATTTCTTTTCATATTCCATATATCTCACCTCTCATACAACATAAGCAAAAAAAGAAAAAAATACTCATTTTATATCCCATTACTGGTTCGGTGGTGCCAATGTATAATACCTTTTCCTTTTTGCAATCTTTGCCTTCAATTTCTTTCCTGATTTAAGTAGTTGCTCGAATTGTCGTAATTGCTTTATTAACACTGAACTGCTAGTTCTCGTTGCAAACTCTTTACCGTCTAATGTCTCACACAGTATATGGGCAATTTCTCTATCGTTGTATTGTTCAAAGACTACATCTTTTATCAGCAATGGTATATTGAGAACTTCGTCCACTCTCTTGTATTCTGTGTCAAAAGGTCTCTGATACACTGGGCTATACTCAATTACGTCTTCGTTGTGCAGTTCAACTATTTCCCTATTCTCCTTTTCCTTACCCATACCTATTCCACCTGTGTTTTAGTGGGGGGCTTACCATATGGCTCATTGCCTCCCCAACCTAATACTCGCTAGAACGGAAATAAGAAGAACAAAAAGAGAAAAAGAAAAAAAATATCGTTTAGAGGTATTCGGCGTTTCTCCTGCTAGAGGTCTTTGTTCCTAACAGGCTGATTATGTTGTTCATGGTTGAATAGTTTGCCTCTATGAATTTGCCAATTTCCGTTATTGCCTTTAGGGCGTCTGCGTTAGCTACCACGAAACTATTTCTCAAATTCGGGCTTACAATTCTCAAGAATGCCCTGGCGTCTGGGCTAATGGTTATTTCAAGGCTATATCCGTTGAATTCGTATAGGATAATGCTTGCCCATGTGTTGTTGTCCTTTGCCTCTTTTTTCTTTGCCGAAATTTTGTCCGCTATTTCCTTAAAGCTCTTTGTAATGCGGTATTTGTCCTCTATCTCTTTGCCTTTACCCTTTTCGCTCATGTTTCCCATGTCCCCCCCTTTCGGGGGCGTGTTCTCTAGGCGTGGCGGGGGTTTAAAAACCTTTCGCTTCGCCCCTTCGCCCACCGTCGAAGCTTCCCGAAGCCACACTAAAATTTAATCGGAAACTCTCGACACCCGTCGAACCACGAGAAAACCCTCCCTCACTTCGCCCAGCGTCGAAGCCGTTTTCGACGCCCAACGAACCTTCCCAGGACCATAAGCCGTAATCATCATCATCATCATATTATCCCCCCGGC
>Ga0315272_10000566_pt1 | contig 18843 bp, 18 predicted proteins | sample C3_middle_MG_FD_203918 | JGI IMG/M metagenome (GOLD analysis project Ga0315272, IMG submission 203918) | Sediment microbial communities from Yellowstone Lake, YNP, Wyoming, USA - C3_middle | ecosystem: Environmental > Aquatic > Freshwater > Lake > Sediment | place: USA: Wyoming | collected...
GGCCGAGGAAATAGCGTTTATTGTCAGACGGATTGATGTACCAAGCTTCGCCCTTGCCTTCGACTTGAAGAAGAATTTTTCCGTTTTGAGCCTTGGCAAAGCTTGGGTCAATTGGATATTTAGCTCCGTTGCCTTTAAGTGGATCACGACCAGCTGAAACTTCAGCTTTGTCATCATAGCCATCAACATCCGTATCTTTTTTGCTTATATCGGTGCCAATCGCATTTTCTAGAAGATTTGATAAACCATCACCATCGGAATCAAGTCCGGTAACGTCGGTTAATCCAATTTGAATTTTTCTTAAATTAGCATTAGTAATTCCTACGCCCACACTACGCATTACATTGAAGGCATCATCTGGACGGCCAAGAAAATTCATAGTCTGAGATTTAGGATTAATATAATAAGCCTCACCTTTGGCTTCAACGGTTAAGATTATTTTTCCTTTCAAATTATTATAAAGAGTCAAATTGTTAATTACTATTGGTGTGCTGGTTTGGGTTTGAGTGGTTTGAGTATTAGTTGTTTGCGTGCTGGTTGAAGTGTTATTTGTGTTGGTGTTGGCATTGTCGGTATTAGTGTTTGCAACAACAGTATTAATTGTAAATTTACCAATATCAGATTTTATTTCGGTTTTAACTTGGCTATCAGAGCTTACATAATATTCGTAGTTTCCATCTGCTAGCGAATCAACGCTAATAGAATGCTTGCTGACTAAATTTGCATCATTTACAGCGGTGTAACTCGTGGTACCAGCGAGTCGATAGAAAAGATGAGAAAAGGACAACAAGTTTGTTTCCCAGGCGATACTAATTCTTTTGCTATTAACGGTAGCAACGGGTAATTTTGTTAAAACAACGTCATTGTTTTTTGGCATTGTGAAAACAACGTCAGTTACCTGGTCTTTTTCCGTACCATTATTTGCCAGAATTTCGTATTTATACAAGGTGCCAGAAATAAGATCGTTAATTTGGGCAGAGTGTGTGGTGCTGTTATTGCTGTCAGCAGTTTCTCCGACATAAGAAGTGAAATCAGCTTGTTTGTACCAAACAGAGCCGGTGCTGTTTTTATCGGTAGTCCAAGAAAATACAGCAGTTGATGAACTAACAAAATCAATTGAATAATTGGTAATATGAAACTTGTCTCTATCGGCAGCGTCTTTGTATATTGTTATTGAGGTGCTCGAAGCATCATCACTATAGTTGGATTCGGCTAGTTGTTTTTTTTGATCAACTTGAAGACTTAAAGTATTTTTGCCTTCATTGTGAAAATTACCATCAAAAACATAAGTAAAATACTCACCTGGGTCAAGTGGTTGAGCAAGTGTGGGATATTTGTCGTAAGTAAAACTATCTACTTTGAAATCACTAAGATCATAAAAGAAACCTTTTTCAATTCCAGGAGAAGTAGAGAAATTGCCCGCTACTGATAAGCCCTTTTCAGAAATTAGACTAACTTGTCCAGTATTTTTAATTTTGACGGTAATCGTAATATTTTCATCAACAATTGGTTTATTGTCGCTAAAAGTTATGCTATCAATTTTTAAATCTCTTGAGCTAAGAGGGAATATTTCAAAATCTCGGTTGACACTATTATTGGTTTCACTTTTTTCTGCTATGTTATTTGACGGATCTAAGGTATAGGAAAGATTAATTTTTCCAGAATTTGTAAATTTTCCATAATATCGATAATAATATTTATCACCATTTTTGATTTTATTGTCAGTATAGTCAATTTTTGGCCATACAATGTTGTCAACTTTAAAATTTGGAAAAATGTATGAAACATCAGCAATATCTTGATTGGTTGTGAAGGGGATGTAGCCATTATTAGTAGCTTGAACTTCTATCATCGCATCTTCGCCAACGCCTGGGTTTGAAGGGAAGACACTGATCGAGTTAATTTGATAATCATAAGGTTCGACAACAGTAACATATGTTTGATAATAATTATCTCTGGTTGTGCCTTCAGGTAAACTTCCGTTATTGTTTAAAGAAAAATAGACTGATTTGTTGCCAACAGAATTAAAACTGCCTTCAAACACATAGTAAACGGTCGAATCTTTTATGATTGGTACTGTGGGCGTGGTGGTTTTTGTAATGCTAAAATCTTTAAAATTAACAGATATGTCGCCAGAGGTTAAACCAGTTAAATCATTTAAATTACTGTCACCTAGATTGCTAATGCGAACGGTTATCGTACAAGGTTCATTTACTGCTGGTGAAGTAGGATCAATACCAATTGAACCAATTGATAAATTGTTGTCGGCCTTGGCAATGCTCGGAGAAATTAGAACACAGAAAGCGATCAGAAAAGAAAAGATAATTAAAATAGTTTTTTTCATAAAAGTTTTTATTTTTAATATTATAATTATAGCACAAAATAATTAATTTTCCTTGCCTGTGGATAACTCTTTAATTTTTAGCAAATATATAATTATTTGATAATTTTTTACCTAATCTTAGAGGCTTGACCTTATTATGATTTAGGTGTATAGTTTAATTATAGAAGTGAGATGAGTTTGGAAATTAGAAATGAGTCGGCGGATATAGTTTTACATCTTTATCAAAAGGTTTAGAACTATATCCACCCCTCTCTCAAATAAAACCAAAAAACAACACCAAACAAAAAACCCAAAAAAACACTCATCTCACTTCCCCAATCTTTCTACTACGTATATCCTTGGATATACTTTTTTTATTTTTAAAAATTTGCTATAATATAAATATAAAGAATGTGTGAGTTATTGGATATTGTTTTGCGTCGTATTTTCATAAGACTTAAAATAATATCCAATACTTCCATTCAAAACAGTTTCTGCGGAAATGCGACACCCCTTGAAACTAATGTTTCAACGCAACCGCTGAAAAGCACACCCTCCATAGTACAGGGCTGGATACAATTGTATTCAGCCCTTCCTTTTTAAAAATCCGATATGTATCGGTTTTTTTATTGACAAAGACTTATACTGGGTGTAGTTTAGAGTTAATAAATATAAACTGATCATTACAATTAAATAAGGAGAGTAGCAAGTGAGAAGAACAGCTAAAATTATTGATAGCAAAAAACTTATTAATCTTTTAATTCAAGCAAAAGAAAATTTTAGATTTGAGAGTACAGTTTCAAAAGAAATAGATATTTTGATTGAAAAAATAGAAAACAAATCGAAAATATATCAAAATGAATTATTGCATATTTCAGATGAAATGAGGGAACCGTTTATTGAAAGCTTTCATTGTGCCTCTAGTGCAAGAGGAGGCAAAAATTTGTTTATGATACGTGGTAGTATTTTGTTCACGTATTACAAAGAAATAGGGGTTGATTGGTTAAGTAACTGTAAAAATTCTATTGGAGATTGAAATACATGGAAGGGGAAATAGATTTTGAAAACTTAAAATTAGCGCTTGGTGAAATTCCAAAAGATGTTTATCCTAACCAAGTTATAGCATCAAAATGTCTTATCACAAAAGGATTAGAAGATCCAAGGCCAAAGTATGAAATTACCGCTATGAAATTGTTGGTAATTCTGTGCTTAAAGTATATTAACAACGGTAAAGCTACACAAGCCAAGAAAAGAGAGGTTAAAAAGTTATTACAAAAATTAACTAGAACTGATGGTTTTAGTCAGTTTATTAAAACTGATGAATTAAAAAGAATTATACTAAAAGAGAAGAAAGGCAAAGTGATATAAGGTAATTGCGTAAGTAATAATATAGTTAATAAACTAGATTTAAAGAATCTGAAATAAAGAAGGTAAGAAAATGCCAGATAAGAAAAAAAGTCTTAAAGAAAGAATTGACAAAGTAATAATGTTTTTCAAAGAAAAACTTAATCAAGATAATAAAAATTTTTCTAACACAACAGGAGTAATTAATCAGTTAATAAAAGATGATCATAAAAATGAGTTTGCTAATCTTTTGGTTTCTTTGCAGATTGAAAGGCAAAAGCTATTAGCTTTTAGAAATGAGTTTAATGAATGGTTTGAGAAAAATAATATTGAACATCAAGAAGCTTCAGAAAGGGAGGCGAAATTATTAGACAAGATATCATTTTTGCTTACAAAATTGCAAACTAGCAACGAAGAAATGATGGAAATTATTAAAAACAGATAAATTTCAGTACATTTTAAAATTAAAAAATCCCCTGTAGAGGAACGGGGGATTTATTTTTTTTTAAATTTCTAAATTACAGTCAACTTTAATTTTTTGCCACGGGGTAAATTTTTTATTAAAAGCACGGTAATAGCCGGCAGTAGCAATCATGGCGGCGTTATCGGTCGTGTATTTTAAGTCAGGAACTTTGAATTTTACATTGTTTAATTTTTCCAAAACGGTTTTTTCAAATTGAAGTCGCAACTCTTTGTTGGCTGAGACTCCGCCTGAGAGCAAAACGGTTTTAACTTTATATTTTTCGGCGGCTTTAATTGCCTTGTGAATCAAAACATCAATTACGGCTTGTTGAAATTCATGACAATATTCCGGTAAACGGTTTTTAAAATTTGGGTCTTTTTCGGTTTCGTAACGAATAGCAGTTTTGAGTCCGGAAAAAGAAAAATCAAAATTATCAGAATATATCATTGGGCGAGGAAGGTTAATCTTGTTTTCGCCAACAACGGCGGCATTGAATTCGCTCGCAATTCGAGAAATTTCTGGGCCACCAGGATAGCCAACACCGAGAAGTTTAGCAGCTTTATCAAAAGCTTCACCAGCGGCATCGTCGCGAGTTTCGCCAATTGTTTTGAATTTCCCGTGATCAGTCATTAGTACTAGCATTGTATGACCACCCGAAACTGTGAGAATTAAAGCTGGAAAATCTTTTTTGGTGGGTGCGTCGTCAATAAAGTTTGAATAAATATGGCCTTCGATGTGGTTGATTTGGATAATTGGCACATTCCATGCATAGGCTAAACATTTAGCAGTTTCGATGCCGGTGATAAGAGAGGTTATTAATCCCGGTCCTTGTGAAACGGCAATGGCGTTAATTTTTTTGCTGGCATCTCCTTTTTTAATTCCCGCCTTTTCCAAAGCTTCATTGATCACTAGCAAAATATTTAAAACGTGCTCGCGGGCGGCTACTTCTGGTACTACTCCGCCGTATTTGCGATGGATGTCAATTTGCGAAGAAACAATGTTTGATAAAACTGTAATTTTGTTTCCTTTGCCCTCAATTACTGAGGCCGCGGTTTCATCGCAGCTGGTTTCGATTGCTAATATTCTCATGTATTTATTTTAATATCTAATTGTAATATTTTAAGTTTTTCCGATTTAACAAGAATTTTTCACATAGCACATATCACATAGCAATTAAAAGTGCTCTTTTCTATGTATGAAATTAAATTATGTTTTGTTTTTCGATTAAGCTTTCCTTGTCTGCTCGGCCGGAGTAGAGACTTTCTTGTCTCTCTGTCAAAGCGATTTGAAAATATTTATAAACTTCATAAGGATTATCAATATAGAGAAGTTTGTCGTATGAAGTTTGAATTCTGGTTTGTCGGTTTTCGCCACTACCGCTTGAAACAGTGCCGACTTTTCCAGTATCAATATTGATTGTCCCAACTGAAAATAATTTTCCAATAATCCCGACATTTACATTGGCTGATTTAACTTCGGTAAAATAAATTGAATTAAAATCGGTGCCAATTAGGCCAGATTTAGTGATTATTCTTTTATCGGTTATGGTGTAAATTTTTACATAATTTGAAAGAAAACTAACAAAAGTAATAACAAAAGAAACTAGCAAAAACATTATGCCAATAAATGAGCTAGACAGGGCGCGATTACCTTCTTCTGATATGTAGGTTATTGTTGATTGGGTAAAAAAGAAACCAAGCGAAACAAGAGTTAATAATAATAAGGATAAGATTAAGTAAAAATATAAAATTTTTCGATTAATAATTCCTTCCCAGACAATTTTTTCCTGGGGGACGAGAATGGTTGAGATTTCTTGGTTCATATTTTGTATAAATTAATATTTAGTTATCGGCTTCTAGCTGATTGAAATATAGCAATTATTTCCTGAATTTACAAGAATTTGTCACATAACACACAACACATATCACATAACATTTTTATTGGTAATGTTGTATGATATGTGTTGTGTGCTATATGTAAAAATTTATTTCTTGTAAATTCGCAAACTATTTCCAATCACACTGACATCAGACAATCCCATTGCAATGGCGCCAACGATTGGATTAACTTTGCCGAGAGCAGCTAGAGGGATGGCAAGGACGTTGTAGAAGAAAGCCCAAAAAAGATTTTGTTTGATGACGGAAAAAGTTTTTTGAGATAGACGCAATGCTTCAACAACTTTTTCGGGATCATTTTTCATGATGATAATATTACCCGCTTCTTTGGCGATATCAGTCCCTGAACCCATGGCGATTCCGAGATCAGCTTGAATTAGTGAAGGCGCATCATTGATGCCGTCACCAACAAAGACTACTTTCTTGTTTTGTTCTTGAAGTTTTTTGATTTCTTGTTGCTTGCCTTGAGGTAGTACACCAGCTAAATATTTAGTAATGCCAATTTTTTCAGAAACTACTCGGGCTACATTTTCATTGTCACCACTTAGCATAATCACTTCAAGCCCCATGGCTTTAATTTTTTTGATTGCACTTTTTGCATTGGCCTTGATTTCATCAGCGAGAATTATTGCGCCAACAATTTTGTCGCCATGTGTGACGAAGTTGATAGTGTTACCGCTATTTTTTTCCTTATCTAAAATTTTATTTACATCTTCCAGATTAAAACCATTATCTTTCAATAATTCAAGATTGCCTACGGAAATTTTTTCATTATGACTGGCACATTTTCCAATCATGCCTTTGCCGGGAATTTCCTTGAAATCTGACACTTTTGTTAATTCAATTTTTTCTTCGTTCGCTTTTTTGGCAATTGCTTTCGAAAGTGGATGTTCCGAATTTACACCAAGTGAAGCGGCGATTTTTAAGATTTTGTTTTCTTCAAAGTTATTGAGTGAAATAATATCTTGAACTTTTGGCGCACCTTCGGTTAGAGTGCCAGTTTTGTCAAAAACAACTGTATCTATTTTTTTAGCTTTTTCAAAACTCTCGCCGTCTTTGATTAAAATTCCTTGCTTGGCACCGACGGAAGTTCCGACCATAACGGCGATTGGCGTAGCGATGCCAAGGGCACACGGACAAGAAATAATTAATACGGCTATGGCGTTAATCAAGGCTTGTGCAAAATTGTGGGTTAATAAAAACCAAGTGACGAAAGTAGAAAATGAAATCAGAATCACGACTGGCACAAAGACACTGGCGATTTGATCAGCGAGTCTTTGGATCGGAGCCTTGAAAGCTTGGGCGTCTTCAACGGTGCGAATGATTTGGGCTAAGGCAGTTTCGCTACTGGTTTTGGTAATTTTAATTTTTAGGACGCCATTTAAATTCAGAGTTGCACCAAAAACTGAATCGTTAACTTTTTTATTGACCGGCATACTTTCGCCAGTCAGCATAGATTCGTCAGTGGTTGAATTACCTTCAATGATAATGCCGTCCAAGGGAATTTTTTCACTGGGTTTGACTAAAACAGTATCACCAACTTTTACTTCATCAATATTTGTTTCAACAGTTTCTCCATTATCTTTTATCACCAAAGCTTTTTTGACACCTAATTCCATTAATTTTTCCATCGCCCTGCTAGCCCGGTTTTTGGTTTTGAGTTCAAGATAATGACCAAGTAATATCAAGGAGGTAATTGTGGCCGCACTATCAAAATACATATTACCGCCAGCGAAAAGAGCATAAACGCTATAGAAAAAAGCAGACAAAGTTCCAAGTGAAATTAGGGTATCCATGTTGGTTTGCTTTTTGATAAGCAAAAGAAAACTGGTGCGATGGAAAGAGCGACCAAGGAAAAAAACTACAATTGCAGCTAAGGAAATAACAATTAAATGGGTAAATGAAATATTTAAAATTTTTCCTGGAATTTGCCATTTCCAAAACATACGAGTAATGATCGGTAATGATAATAATATTGAAAAAATCGCATTATTTCTTTCATTGATTTCTCGTTTTCTTTTTTCTTCCAAGGCAAGCATTGCAGAATTTTCTTTCGAAGAGTCACTTTTGTCAACGTGATAGCCAGTGGCTTCAATAATTTTCTCAATTTTATTCAAGTCCATTATTTTTTCATCAAAAGTAACAATGGCGCGAGCGAGGGTAAAATTAACATCGGCACTTTTGATGCCAACTTCTTTTTGCAAGCCCCGGGCGATATTGGAAGCGCAAGAGGCACAATGCATGTCAGAAATTTTTATAATTTCTTTTTTCATATGATTATTAATTAGATAAGTATTTTAAACCATATTTTACGGCTTTATCAATTTTTTTAATTTGTTGGTCGTTTAGTTTAGTTGAATTGTTAATTACAAAACATCGAGTTTTAAAACCACAAAAATTCAAAGTGTCTTTGGCTAAAACTTTTAAAGACCTTCTTCCGAGAAAAAAACTGTAAGAAAAGCGAGAAGCTCCAGTGCTTGTGAAAACCGTAACCCTACCTTTCAATAGGCCACAGGGGATTCCGTGAACAAATTTGTACGAAAAATTACTAACAAAAACTCGATCGACAAAACCTTTTAATATTGCTGGCATATTATTCCACCAGGTGGGATAGATAAAAATAAAACGATTTTCATTTTTGATTAATGTTTGAATATTTTTATTTTCTTCACTAATTTCGTAGTGTCCTGACGTATAATGCTCACTATTTTTTAAGATTGGGTTATAATTCATTTCGTATAAATCGAGAAGTTTGAATTCTATTTTATTTTTCGTCAAATTATTCTGAATAGACTTCAGAATTTGACCACAGTGACCGTCTTTATTTGGGTGAGCGTAAATAATTAACATAATAATTTTATTTAATTTTTATTATTGCAAGAAGATGTTTTGTCTTTATCTGTACTACAAGTACCATCGGATTGAACGATTGAGTTTTGATTTGTTGAAGGAGCTGAACTTTGAGTTTGATTAGTGATGACAAATTTCCCCCAAACCATTTGCATGCCACAAGAAAATTTAATTTCATTAACGCCTTTTGTCGGGGTAAATTCAATAATATTTTCACCATATTGTAAATCTTTTTTAATACCAAGAGATGAAATCATAATTTGGTTAGTACAACTACTCATTTGTTTAACATTAATAATCCAACGAACCGGAATTTCTGGTTTGATATTTATAACATTAGGGGAGTAGCCAAAATTATTTAATTCCATATGAGCTTCTTGAAAAGTGGCTTTTGCAGCTTGAACAGAAACTGTTTTTGTGTCAGATGTTTGAGGGAAGATATTGATATCAAAATTTTCTAAACCGCGAGTCAACATTAGTATTCCGAGTATTATCACTAGAATGCCAGAAATTTTAACAATGTTGCTGATATTCTTTTGACTTAAAGTGGAAATTATTAAACCAAAAATAAACATTATGACAGCGGTGCCGAGGGCAAAAATTCCCAAAGCCAGAGCGCCTTGCATGACATCGCCGGTAGTTAAGGCGTAAAGCTGTATCGCTTGCAATGGTCCGCAAGGCATAAAGCCAGTTAGAAAACCAATGATAAAAGGAGTATTTAAGCTTTTGCTTTGTTTGCGTTTGTAAATAAATCGGGCAATAAATTTTGGGGTATGTAATTTAATTTTATCAAGAATTGACCATTTTGTCGTGTAGGAAATACCAAGTAAAATCATAAAGACAGCTGCAATGATAGTAATGGTGCCAGTGAAAATTGGGTTGATTCCAAAAAATGAACCTATTCCCCCCAGAATGCCACCAATAATTGAATAAGAAATAATTCGACCAAGATTGTATTTTAAATGAGAGGTATATTTAATATTTTGTTTGGCCGAATAAGCCACCACTAAACCGCCACACATGCCAACACAATGAAAGCCAGATAAAAGTCCAATGACAAAAATCAAACCCAGGCTGACATTAGCACCATTCAGCTGTGCCAAAAGTTCAAAACCACCAAAATAACTAATCGCAAAATATCCCGCAATTATTATTAGTAATAAAAGAATAGGTAAGAAAAATGAATATTTTTGATTTTTGATTTTTAAATTTTGATTTTTTTCATTCGGTTGGTAATTCATTTTTTCAATTGTTTTAAAAATCTGCGCTTGATTAATTTTACTGTCATCAAACTCAAGTTGAGCTTCACCAGTTTGGTGATTAACATTAATATTTTTGACACCTGGAATAGTTTCAAGTTCGCTTTCGATCAAGGTTTTGCAAGAAGCACAATGGATACCACCGATATAAAATTTAATGTTTTTATTCATATAATTATTTGTTTGCTAATTTAGTGACACGTAAAATTTCTTTTGTCATATCTGCTTTTAATTTTTCATTTTTGCTGGCCATCGCATTTTTGAAACAGGTTTGTAAATGATTTTCCATGAGCAATTGATGAGCAGATTTTAAAAGTCCGATTACGGCTAGATTCTGTTGCATGATATCGACACAATATTCTTTGTTCTCAATCATGGTTTGCATTTTTTCAAGCAAGCTCTTGGCTTTTTTAAAATTGATTAAAGCTTTTTCTTTTTGATTTGTCATATTTTGATAGGGAGTCGTTTTGGGCTCCTCGTTAGTTAGTTACCTGCACCTGGGGTATAGGTGTAGTATAGCACATATTATTTTGTTGCCAAGATTATTTAATTTATTTTTTTATTTGGAACTATAATCCCCCAACCCCCTTTATCAAGGGGGAAAATAAAATTAAAATAAAAAGCCCCCTTGATAAAGGGGGTTGGGGGATTATTCTACATTATTAAAAAATCCCAGACAAGGGAGAAGGGTTCGAAGTACTACTTCGAACCCTTTTGTTTATCTAGGAAGGGTGCTGACTGTTACGTCTAGTCCTTGGTTTATTATCACCAAGATTTTAACTATGATCGTAACCAGCAAATCGCCGATTTCCGGCAGGGCCAAACGCAGAACCAGGATGGTTAGCGCCAGTGAAAATGCTCCCCCGAATGCTCTAATCATATGTTTTTCTTTAATGATTAAAGGAAAGGAATAAACTGGGTCGACTAATCCCAGCCCGACTTGATGTAGTTTCTACATCACCCTTCCAATCGCTACGGATTAAAAGATAGTCAGCAACGATTGGTCAGTTTTGGACTTCTGGATATTGAATTGTTAAGGGATATATTAATATAGCATATAGTCTAATATTAGTCAAGACAAGCCAAATCTTGACATTTTGATATTTTTGGTTTATACTAGTTCTAGTCCTATGGAAAGGACTATTTATTTTTACCAAAACAAAACGGGTCCCTTCGTCTAATCCCCGTCATCCGACAGGGCATGGGTTAGGACATGTTTATTGATAAAGAATAAAGTACAATTTAATTTTGGTCCCTTCGTCTAATGGTTAGGACACCAGGTTTTCATCCTGATAACAGGGGTTCGATTCCCCTAGGGATCACTATATTTTAAAAAGCTCTGCAATTTGCAGAGTTTTTTTAAATATAGTTATTTCTTGAGGATGAGAACGCATGGCACGCAAGATGCCAGAAAAAAATAATATAATTATCTTTAAATTAAAACTTTAATCCGTACCTACGCGGTGAGGTTCCCCTAGGGATCACAGAAAGAAAACATCTCACGATTGTGGGATGTTTTTTCGTTTAAAAAAAACATATTTTGGAAAATAAAAACTAAGGGAAAGTTGACAAGCAAAATGATTAGAATTAAAATAATAAAATCCACTGTCCTTTATAAAAACGTAACCAATAAATTAATCCAGGAGGGGTAATGCTTGAATTTAAAGAAATTAAACCAGGAGATTTCCAAATTAGAAAAGAAAATTTAATATGTAGCATATTTGTACATGTCGGCAACTCAGGATTGACAATATGTTGTCAAGAAAAATCAAAAGAAATTTGTGGAGGGTTTATAATTCAAGATGGTGAGATATATTCTTGCGAACATGCAAAAGAATTTTTTGCGATAAACTTTGCCGAATTAGCAAAAGAAACTTTGCCTGATTACGTAAAAAAACTTTTTAGTGGCTGTTTCGGAATTGAATAGCTAAATGAAAAAAAAGAAATGCGGTCAGATTTGCTCTGACCGTTTTTTTATTCAAAACGTAGCGCCTAAAGCGCCCGCTGGCGCTTTAGGCGCTTGTTGGTTTAGTTTTTCTAAGAATAAAACAAAAAGACGTTCTTCTAAAAAAACGTCTTTTGATATTTTTAAATTTATTTAACAACTACCAGTCCACCAAAATCTTCTTTCAAGATTGATTTATAAAGTGGGTTTTTCTTTAGTGCCGGTTTACCATTGTGTTCAACTACATAATAAGCAAAACCACGCATTTGTTTGACTAGTTCGTAATCAGCATGTCCTGGCATGCTAGTAGGATTGGCTTCTTTGAAATTTACCGGGCTATTGTCGGCGGTGACATAATAAGTTGAGCCAGTGTTAACTAACAAATGACCTTGACCGGGTGCCATATAAATCTTGTCACCTGGCTTGGTGACGATAGTTTTAAATTCTGCAACCTCGTCAGCAATCATCTCACCATTTTCATCAGTGACTAAAGTTTGCAAAACCGCCACTCCTTCACCCATTAGAATATAATAATCTTCATCAAGCTGGCCAACATGATAGTGGCCGTAGGTTTTGATGTATTCACCAGAGATAGTGCCTGGTTCCCAGACAGTAATATTTTTTTGGTCAACGCCACCACGAATCATATAGTAATGAAAAGCGGGGCCGATTCCTTCGGGGTCCATTAGAACTTCTTGCATTTTTTCATGCGTTCTAGCCGCATAGTGTTTTGGTACTTCTGTAAAATCAAATTGCATAATTTATTTTCCGGTGCGATAACGGATTATTAATAAAAATATAAATTAAATATTATTTTTCTTTCCAACCACGGTCTTTCTTCTTTCTCATGGCTTCGGTTTCGGTTTTACGGTTAGAATCATCCTCTAATCGAAACGTATTACCTTTTTCGGGAGTGGATGACTCAATAAAATCAATCGCGGTTATAGCGGTGATGCGATGTATCTGGTATTTGCTGACAAAATAACCCTTTAATAATTCCATTGGAATTTCGTGTAGCTTTTTTTTGCTGTCCGATAAGGTAATAATGGCTTTGCCTTTGATGAGGCAAAGAGCTTCTTCCTTGGTGTCATGATATTGCAAACTTAAGCGTTTGCCGGCTTTGACGTGAAGTAACTTGCCAGTTATCGGATCACAGTCGCTGGTATAGATTATTTCATATCCCCAAGGTTTGTCAACCTTTTTCTGATATGGAACCAGTGACGCTTTTCTTATCTTTTTATACATACGCACTTTTTAAATTTTTTTTGACTTGATTATGGTTGTAGTATAGCATAGTTTGACTTGAAAAATAAAGAATGTGGGGATTTTAATCAAAAATTTTCCTTGGTTGCTTTATAATCCTAATATTACAAATTATAATGAGGTTATCCAAATTAACTATACAAAAATTTTTTAATAAATTTGCAGCATAAGTCTTAAAAATATTGAATATTATTTAATAATAGCAAAAAATTACCATTTCATCTTGACAGAATGAATTATATATGCTATTTTAAAAAAATTAATCTGTTCATTTAAAGATTGAGTTGTTTTAATCTCGAATATTGCTATATTTCACCCCAGCTAAAAAGATTTTTGTTTTAAGAATTTTTTCAGCTGGGGTGAAACCGATTGGCGGTTTTAGCAACAGTATTTTGTAAACACGTTCTAGTAAGGAGAATATTATGGACGTAAAACATGCAAGTTCGAAACAAATTAACTCCGTGATGGGAAGAATGGTAGAGCATCAGTCAATATTTAACAAAATGTCAGTGGTTGATGCTCAATGGGCATTTCAAAATCCAAACGCCTGGATGCACCTGTGCTTAGAAGCGATGAAAAAACGCAAGACTGTCGATGTTATTTTTGAAACTGAATATCTCAATCTCATTTCTGACGGTGAGACACTTATCATTGATAAGTGCGACGGAAAGCGAATTATCTCTGATGCAACTGAAATTATTTCTTACGTAGACTCAGATTTTCGCAATTGGAAGGCTGATCAGGTGGGGCAGGCTACTCCGGATATGTTGGTTAGCGTTTTTGAGCAAACAAAAGATGGCACGTATGCCGATATTTTCGGTTCTATCTTAAATGAGAAAGACCGGCTGTGTTTGACGCAAGACCAAATTATAGGTTTTGTGGTAAAGTATCGCCACTGGTTACGCACAGATGGCTATGGGACTTTCTTTATGTTTAAGTCTAATGGCAATCATTTCGTCGCTCGCGTGTCCTTCGACTCCGATGGCACTCTCCGCGTGCGCGTGCACGAGCTCGGGCGTGACTCTCGTTGGTCTGCTGAGTTTCCTCCTCGGTTTGTTGTTCCGCAACTGGTCGCTTAATATTTTTGCTCTTAGTATTTTGTCCCTTGTATTCTTTGTCACTTTGACAATTTGAATCCAAGGGGCTTTTTTATTATCAAGGCATTTTGATATACGTAATCTTGATTTTAACCTTACCTTGTGTTAGTCTATTATCAGACAGGCAGAGCCTAAAATTTTTCAATTGAAGAAAAAATTAATCTAATATTAAAAAAATTTTATGTCAGGACATTCAAAGTGGGCAACAACCAAAAGAAGAAAAGGCGCACAAGACGCGAAGCGTGGAGCGATTTTTACCAAGATTGCAAATATTATCACTATTGCGGCACGTGAAAAAGGAGGGGATTTGGATACGAATTTTACTTTGCGGATGGCGATTGATAAAGCCAAAATGGCTAATATGCCAAAAGAAAATATCGAACGAGCAATTAAGCGCGGAACTGGGGAATTAGCGGGAGCGGAAATAGTTGAGTATATTTATGAGGGAGTTGGCCCAGCAAATTCACAATTTGTGGTCCGAGCCTTGTCAGACAACAAAAATCGGACAGCGGCTGAAACTCGTCATGCTTTTTCAAAATATGGCGGTGCTCTGAGTAGCGTGATGTGGAACTTTGAACAAAAAGGGGTGATTAGAGTTTCTCGAGAAGAATTGGAAAACAAAAAAGTTAACGATGAGGAGCTAGAATTGGAAATGATTGATTTGGGGGTAGATGATATTAAAGTTGAAGAAGAAGGAGCGACAATTTTTACTTCGTTTGGTGACTTACAAAAAATTAAAAAATATTTTGACGACAAGGGAATCATAACGGAGTCTGCTGAGGTTGAATATATTGCTAAAGATGAAATTGAAGCTAGCGAAGCTGATGTAGAAAAAATTCAAAAATTTATTGATACTTTAGAAGAAAGTGATGATATCGCTGATTATTATACTAACATCTCTAATGTTTAGCTGTTCTCTTGGCTTCGTTAGCAGGTATAGATTGTATGCGTAATATAATATTAGGGGTTGACCCAGGCATTGCGGATACAGGTTTTGGTGTTATAGAAATCGAAAAAAATGGTAAATTGATTTGCCTTGATTATGGTTCGATAAAAACTAAAGCCGGGTTGGAATTGTCCGATCGTCTAGAATCTTTGAATAAGGAACTAGAAAAAATAATCAAAAAATATAAACCCAGATTAATGTCAGTGGAACAATTATTCTTTTGTAATAATGCTAAAACAGCTTTGATTGTTGGACAGGCGCGTGGCGTGGTTTTGTTAACAGCACGGCTCAACAAAGTTCCGATTGTAGAATTCACCCCCTTGCAAATCAAACAAGCTGTTTCAACTTATGGTCAAGCTTCGAAAGGACAGGTGCAACGAATGGTGAAAATGATTTTAAATTTGAAAGAAATTCCCAAGCCGGATGATGCGGCCGACGGATTAGCGGCGGCCATTTGTGCGTCGAATAATAGATTTTAATTTTTAAAATATGGCAAAAAAATTAAAAATTGTATCAATCTCGGCAGAGCTTGATCCATATTCAAAAACTGGTGGTTTGGGGGACGTGGCGCGAAGTCTGCCAAAAGCAATAACTCGTTTAGGACACGAGGTGATTTGTATTACGCCTTTTTACGGCAAAGTAATTGACAAGAAAAAATACGACTTAAAACTACTTTTTAAAGATGTGGAAGTTTTTTTGAATTCAGAAGATTCGGCAAAAATTAATTGTTGGAAAGGTTATGCCATGCATGGGTTGCCGGTGTATTTCATTGAAAATAAAGAATATTTTTCTAAGCAAAAAAACTTGTATGGTTCAAAACATGAAAATGCTCGTTTTCTAGTCTTTGATGCCGCCGCCTTAAAAGTGCTCTCACTCTTAGACTTTAAAGCTGATATTATTCATTGTCATGATTGGCAAACTGGTATGATTCCTTTTTATCTCAAAACTCAGTTTCGATATTCAAAGATGCTAAGTAAAACTAAAACGATTTTTACGATTCACAATTTAATCTTTCAATTTGGAAAAAATTGGTGGGAAGTACCACCAGAGAAAAAAGATTTTGGTCGCAAAAGAATTCCTCATCTTGATGACCCAGAACTTGAATATGTTAATTTTGTAAAACGGGCAATTTTGTCGGCTGATATTATAAGCACGGTCAGTGAAAAACATCGGGAAGAAATAATGACGAGAAAATATGGTCAGGATTTGCACCGAATTCTTAAAAATCGGGAAGATAGATTATTCGGAATTTTAAACGGCATCAGTGCTAAATCTTTTACTCCCGTCAAAGATCCTTCGATTTGCAAAGCTTATGATTATACCAAAATTCATCGCAAAAAAATTAATAAAGAATATTTACAAAAATTATTTGGTTTGACAATTGATTCCAATGTACCAGTAATCTGCACGACATCTCGAATCACTTTTCAAAAAGGGTTTGATTTAATCACTCAGCTCACTGATCAATTGGTTAAGCTTGATGCGCAATTTATATTTTTGGGCGATGGTGATAAAAAATTTATTGCATTATTAAAAAAAGTCGCGCGCAAGTACCCAAAGAAAGTTGCCGTGATTGCTTCACATGAACTAAATCAAAAATATGAACATCAGACTTTCGCTGGTTCAGATTTTTTCTTGCTCCCATCACATTATGAACCGTGCGGAATAAATCAGTTGAAGGCAATGCGTTTTGGTTGCGTGCCGATAGTGCGAAAAGTCGGGGGACTCGACGATACGGTGCATGACTTCAATCCAAAAACTGGCAAGGGCACAGGTTTTACTTTTCCGGATTATGACAAATACTCTTTGTTTGCAACTATTGTCAGGGGGCTTGAAACGTACAAATACAAATTAATTTGGCGAGATCTGGTGGTGCGCTGTATGAAAGAGTCAAACAGTTGGGAAATCCCGGCCAAAAAATATGTTGCCTTGTATCACAAAGCCTTGAAGCTTAAGAAAAGTAACGGCAACAGAAATACTAAGAAATAAAATTATGAAATGGATTAATTTTTTACATATTTATCAACCGGTAAATATGGATGCATATATTATCAGGGAAGCCACCGAAAAAAGTTACTTACGTTTGGTGCGCGCCTTGGAAGAACATCCAGAAATTAAATTTACAATCAATATAAACGGCTCATTAATTATCCGCTGGGAAGATTTAGGTTATAGTGAATTGATTAATCGAATTGGGCGTTTGATCAAGCGCGGACAAATTGATCTGACTGGAACAGCTTGTTATCATCCGGTTTTACCTTTGATTCCGGAAAAAGAAGGGCTTAGTCAGATTAAAGAAAATGAGCAAATATTAAAAAAACATTTTGGAGCTGATTTTAAACCCAAAGGTTTTTATTTACCGGAAATGGCTTATAGTCCTAAAGCGGCGAAGCTCGTAAAAAAAATGGGTTATAAATGGATTATTTTGGATGAGATTGCTTATTCGGGAAAAATTGGTGAGGCCGATTGCGGAAAAGTTTACCTTGATAAAAATAGTGGTTTAAAAGTGGTTTTGCGTTCTCGAGAAATATCCAATCAGTATGTGCCAGAAGCAATCGATAAAATTTTGGACAACAAAAGTTACGCGGGCAAAAGCATTATCACCGGGACTGATGGTGAACTTTATGGACTTAAACATATTGATCATACGGCAATCTTTGAAGCGCTTTTGAAACGCAGTGATTTAAAAACGATTACCATTTCCGAATTTATTGCCAGTGAAAAAGTGGCAGAAAAAATTAATATTTTGCCTCACAGTTGGGCGACGACAGAAAAGGAATTTAAACTTGGACAACCGTTTAATTTGTGGCAGAATAAAAAAAATAAAATTCAGATGAAACTTTGGGAACTGGCTGATTTGGTGTATGATACTATAGAAGCTAATAAAAAAGATAAAAATTATTTAGGGGCACGTTGGTATTTGGTTCGTGGTTTTGCGAGTTGTTCATTTTGGTGGGCGAGTGGGAAAGATTTTGAATTGTTTGGTGCGCTGTCTTGGAATCCGGATGAGATAGAACGCGGTTTAAATGAATTTATTCGTGCGATTCGAACGCTAGATAATCAAGGAACCAAGTCGGCCAAACTTAAAGCCGAAAAATTATATTTAGCCATAAAAAAAATGATTTGGGAAAAACATTGGAATAAACATTGGCAAGGAAATACTAAAAAATAAATACAGTTTCGTTAATTCGAGCTACACATTTAAAAAGACCTGAGCTTAAAATGTGTTAAAATTTAATATTTTATGGATAAAGCTGAACAGCTATTTAATAAGGAGTACATTATTAATCTTTTGCGAGAAAAGGTTTTACCTTTGTATCCGGATTTTACAGAAATTGAGAGCTTAAAGATTCAGATTCACAAAAAGCTGGCTTGGGACGACTTTTATCACATTGTTGTTAGTTATGACACGATATTTACCAAGAAAGACGGCGGTGAAGAGGAATTACCAATTTTTT
>Ga0315272_10000567_pt1 | contig 18836 bp, 24 predicted proteins | sample C3_middle_MG_FD_203918 | JGI IMG/M metagenome (GOLD analysis project Ga0315272, IMG submission 203918) | Sediment microbial communities from Yellowstone Lake, YNP, Wyoming, USA - C3_middle | ecosystem: Environmental > Aquatic > Freshwater > Lake > Sediment | place: USA: Wyoming | collected...
ATAAGGGGTGTGTCTACAACTGTTTGGCATGTGGGGGGAGCCGCTTCGCCTATAGCGTAGTTTTTCAAAGGAAAAACCTAGGAATTAAGAGGCCTGAAACTGTTTTTGAGGAATATAGGGAAATAACTGATAGGTTGAAGGCGCCGGTGTTTTTTGTTGGCGACCTCCAGGTTCTTGGAAAGACCTACGTAGAAAAGCTGACGCAACTCCTGGGCGGCGAAAAAAGAGATGCGGATGTGATTTTCGAATTTTTTGCACCTCCGCCGAGAGAGGTCTTGGGGCTTCTGAGGAAAGCCGGTGAGAGGGTTTATCTTCAGATTTCGCCTGAATCTCATGACGAGGAGATAAGAAGGCGCTACGGTAGGCCCTACACAAACCACGAACTCAAAACCTTCCTGAGGAACGCCAAGCAGCTGGGTTTTGAAAGAGTAGATGTTTACTTTATGATTGGCCTACCTGGCCAGACGGTTGAAAATGTAAGGCCGATTGGGAGCTTTTTCGAGGAGCTCTGGCAGGAGGCTCCGAACATGGTTGATGCCTTTGTCGCCCCACTTGCGCCCTTTGTGGATCCTGGAAGCTTAGCTTTCTACAAATCGGCGGAATATGGATACAAGCTATATGCCTACACCCTGACAGAGCACCGGGAGCTACTTCTTGCTAAAAACTGGTACGAAATGTTAAACTACGAAACGCAGTGGTTGACTAGACGAGAAGTAGCTGAAGCAACATACAACGCGGTTGAAAGCCTGGCCAAGAGCAAGCACAAGGTTGGGCTCATCGACGACGAATATTATGCCGCAGTTATTCAGAGCATAAATCTGGCGCGGCAAATGAAAAAAGCAGGGATCTTCGACTCCAAAGAAACGCTAAAAGAAGAGGAGCTTTACCCAAAGAAGAAAACCGTATTCTCCTTCTTGACTCCGCGGCTAGCTTGGGAAATAATAAAGTACAAATTTACTGCTTAGATCTCGCATATTTCAAAAAATTCTCCAGTAACCAGCTCTACAATCGCCTCCAGTCCGCTAACCCTATTTCAGAATCAGCCGCAACCTTGAAATGGGCAACTCTACGCATTAGGTGGGACAACGTGGCCATCGGCGTGAGGTGGCCTGCCCCCGACAAAGCCATACTAAGCCAGAAGGACAGAGACTGCCCCCCGCTAGCGGAGGCGGAGAACAACTTCGAGTATTTATATTTCGTTTATTTCGTTTATATAATCTCTTGCTACCTTTGACAATATGTCCCAATTGTAGTATTTCTCAACATCTCTCCTTGCGGATCTACCTAGGCTTTCACGAAGTTCGTCGTCGCGTATCAATTTCTCTAGGGCTTGCGCGAGGCCTTCGATGTCATTTAATTTAACGAGGTGTGCGTTTATTTCATGTTTTAGTACACCGGAATTACCCGGTGTTTTTTCTGCGAGTATTGCGCCACCAGAAGCCATATATTGAAACATTGTAGTTCTTTCGGCGAAATATACGGCGGGGTATCTAGAGGCTGTTAAAAACTTTACGTCCATAATACGCAACAAAGCTTGTCTAAATGGATGATTGAACCTAGTTTGTGGAACATATATAACATTTCTTATATTAAGTCGATTTGCGATTCTATATATTATATTGTCTGTCTGTAAAACCAATACAACATTATCTAGTTTTTTCTCGATCTTTTTAAACGCTAATAATATTTTTGTTACGCCTGTTGCATCTTCGCCGTTCACCAACCAGAAGCCTCCACTGTATCCTACTACGATCTTGTCTTCAAGCTCAGGATACTTTTTGTACACGATTTCTCGATCGGCTTTGAGAGGATCAAAAATAGAAAGGTCAATACCAAAAGGTAAATATTTAACACATCTAATGCCAATATTTTTTAGGTAATATAGTATAGCTTTTGACCACGCAAATATACAATCGGCCTTTTTTAGAGCGAGAAAATCAATAGCGTTGTGGTGAATTCTTTTACTTTCGCAAGTCCATAAATCCATTAGATCAATAATTACCTTTTTCTTATTTAAAAATTTTGCTGAAATTACACCTGATGGATTTAATAAAATAAGAATATCATCGTCGATTTTCTCTAAATATGGTTTATATAATGTTTCATATAGTAGTGCATCTGTAATAACAGTATTATCTATTCTTTTGCAATTATAATATAGGTCAATAAAGCTTTTGGGAACACTCAAATTTGTTATGTTTTTCGATCTCATAGGTTTATCGACCGATGGAGGCGATGATCTTATCGGCTTTAGATAATGGCCGACAATTGTCCTAAGACGATATATTTTTGCATTTAAATATTTATAAAATAAAAGGGGCCGTGAATATCGTAACAGATCAAAACCTGTTATGTATGCTATTTTCATAATTCCCTTTGCCTTAATATGGCCCATGAATACTTTTCCTCAAGTTCATGTCGTGTCTCAATAGCCATCGCATTTCTGAGATTTTCATCTTTAATTAACATTTTAATCTTTTCGGCCAAGTCTATCACATTTCCAAATTTTGCCATTATCGCGTTAGGCATTAGTACCCCTTTTGTGACTGGAGAAGATTCGGCAACTTTCACGGCGAGCGGATACAACATATATTTATGTTGTTATTTCGTCTCGTGAGCGCCGTGGTTGCTCATCACTTCTGGGATAGGCCGGGAGGGGGGGAGCTGGTTATGGCCGGCATAGCCGCGGCGGTAGAGAAGATGGGGCTCACCCCAGTCTTGACCTCTCTCACGCGCTTCGACGGGTCTAAGTATAGGGAGTGGTTCGGCATAGACCTCTCCAGGTATCCCGCCGTCTCGGGCTGGTTCAGCCTTAGGATGTTCGGTCTTTACATGAGACTTCTCGTCTGGTGGCCCGCCGAGAAGGCGATGAAGAAGTACAAGCCAAGGTTCGTGGTTATAGACATGCCGACGTACCGGAGACTCGTCGGCAAAGTCCCCATCGTTGAGTATATACACTTCCCGCTGGACGCCACATTCAACCCCAGATACAGACACGTGGGCTTCTACTACACCGACGATCCCTACGCGGCTGAGAGATATGGCAGATTTCCCATGAACCTCTACGCCAAGGTCTTCACCCGCCTATACCCCCACTTCGCCAGAGACAACCCGTTCACCGCGGCGGCTCTCGTGTTGACGAACTCCAGGTGGACCGCCGACGTGGTGAAGAAGATCTTTGGAGAAGAGCCAAAGGTCCTCAACCCACCTCTGCCGCCCACCACGTCTATAGCCGAGAGCCCGCCTAGCTTCGAGGAGAGGGAGACCTGCGTCGTGATGCTGGGCCGCTTTTCGCAGGAGAAGCGGTATCACTGGGTGGTGGAAGAGGTGGCCCCCCTCATATTTAAGGAGGTAGCGGACGCCCGGCTAATTATCATAGGCGACGCATCTACGCCCTCTAGCCTTCGGTACTATCAACATGTGGGGAACCTCGCCGGGAGGTTCGGCGGGCGTATACAGCTCCTTAGAAGCGTGCCGCGAAGTAAAATAGACGAGACTCTCAGCAGATGTAGAGTATTTTTACACGCCACGATCAACGAGCACTGGGGTATAGCCGTTGCGGAGGCCATGGCGCGGGGACTGCCCGTGGTTGTGCACAGATCTGGCGGCGCTTGGAGCGACTTGGCCGGCTTTGGCGAGTTCGGCGTGGGCTACAGCAACGCCGAGGAGGCCGCGGAGGCCGTGGCCAAGCTCCTCACCGACGGGAGGGCTTGGAGTCTCTTCTCCCAGAGGTCGCTCGCGCGGATCTCCGGGTTCACGTTTAAGGAGTTTCTCGAACGGGCCATTGCGCTGTTGAGCAAGTTATGAGGTATTCCTACATCACTGTTTTAGACCCCAGCTTCTACCCACGTCCCTATTTCTTTTTTAAGTGTTGCAGGGTTCCCACCTACTTCCTAAGGACCTTTATCGGATATCTAAGGAACCCCAAGAAAGACCTCGGGCCGGAGAGAGGCGACAACAAGACGTCTCGACCAGGAGCGACCCGTTGAAGGCGATACGCAACTGTCTGAGGGCGATATACATCTAGATCTTAGACAAGACAACACTGGTTGCTGGACGTCTCACTGTACGAGCTACTTTACGAGCCGTATCTCTCTAAAGATTGAAAGCGAGGGCATAATTGTGATGAACCCCTACGGTGTTTTCGTTGCAAAAGCCGTCGGCAGGAAAGTCGTCGTGGACCTCATGGATCTGTGGAGCTGCCATTTCGACGTGTTTACGCTCGACGCCTTTGATTTCCACGCGCTTAGAAGGGCTGACCTGGTGATTGCATGGTCTAGGGCCATAGCGGCGTTGCTGAGGTCCACAGGATTGCGGCGTGAAGAACCTCGTCTACGGGGAACCACGGAGCTAACGACCTTCTGAGACTTTCCATGTTCTGCACGGCAGACATCCTTGTGCACACAGCGTCTAGGTACCCCGCGGTGTATTTCGCCGAGATGACCGCCATGTTTCAGTGCATGTCTTCCCGCAACGCCATTTTAGCCGAGGACATGCCTGGAGTCTGCGGAGCGATTCGCCATGGGAAAACCGCCTACCTAATCCCCATAGATCGCCCAGAGAAACTTGCGAAGGGCATCATAGAGCTGGTGTGGGACGACGGCTTGAGGAAATACATAGGGCGTCGGGCGCGGGAGCGCTTGGAACAACAGTATACCTGGCAGGCGCTTGGGAAGAAGGCAAAGGAGCTGTTCCAGTGATCTATCTGACCCGTCGGCTTTAGGGGGCCTATAAGCCATATGTTGGGTTCCCATAGAAATGTGCTACAGGGAGAGGAGTCTGCCTGACGTAGTTATCAGAAGCCTTGGCGAGAAGAGCCCGTAGTACGGCTTGGTAACAGGCACCAAGGAGTTGGGTCTCCGGTGTATCTGAAGGAGATCTACCTTTCTTCACCTAGCTACTCGGTTTATTATCTCGCGGGCTTTTGGGGCCAGAGCATTCCAGCTGTATTTCTCCTCCACTTCTTTACGGGCGTTTCTGCCCATTTCCTCCGCCTCATCGCTGTGGGCGATGAGGAACTCTATCTTCTCTGCTAAACTATGCACATCGCCGTATTTCGCAATAGCTGCGGTATGTCCATCTTTTAGTACGCTTGCAACGCTGGGGGAATACTCTGCGACTATGGCGTTGTCCGTCGCCATAAACTGGTACATGGTCGTCCTCTCGGCGAGGTACACGCCTGGCGACTTGGAGACAGGCAACACGAGGATAGAGGCGGCTCGCAGGAAGGAGAGCCGCAACGGATCGTTGAAGAGCTTCGTGGGCTCTATCAACACCGCCTTCTCTATGTGGAATCTTCTAATCATCTCTCTCACCAGCTGGTTCTGCTCCCATGTCTGAATCGCAAGGACAACGTCGTTGTGCCTCTTCTCCACTAAGCGGTACGCCGCCAACACCTTATGGATGCCGTGGTAGACGTGCCCGCCGCCGCTGTAGCCCAACACCACCTTGCCCTCCAGCTGTGGGTAGCGCTCGTAGATAAGCTTGGGATCCGCCTTCAGGGGGTCAAACACGTCGAGATCTACACCGAAGGGGAGGTACTCCACGCGCTTAAGCCCTGCCCTTCTCAGAAGCGCCGCAATGGCCTTGGACCACGCAATGACGCAATCCGCCTTTCTCAACGCCACGAAGTCGAGGGGGCTAACACTAGGTAGTCCCCGTCGCAGTGCCAAAGATCCATGAGATCCACCACCACACGCATGCCAGCGAGTCTGGCCGCCAACACGCCTACTAAGTTCTTTATAACCGCCATGTCGTATTCATAGCTAAGTTTTTTCAAGAATCCCGCAATGCTGGCCTCCTTTATCAATGCGCCAATAATATATGTCCTATCTTATCTATAACAATTGTTTATGTATTTTGATATATCAAAATCAAGAAAATTTATATATTTTTATTTAGTTATCAGTTGATGTTTTGCAAAATCATCCAGCCGCTTGTTGGGATTCTTCAGATGCCCCGCCAAGGTTCTGATTCGCTAAACTTTTGTTCCAGTTGCTCGTGCGAAGAATATGGGGCGTGGAAATATACGTGGGTCAAAGCCCGTGAAGTAGGCTACCTTCGCCATGCTAGATCCATGTACAAATGTCTTTAAGTCTTAGAGGCATGAAAAGCGCTATTAACGTGTAGAGGGTTAAGGCCTTGATATACATCTCAACACCCTTTCTGCTTCCGTATCGCATCATTTGGTAGACTAGTGGAAGAAATTCGACTACTGGGGCGAGCGGAGTTGCAAGCGTACCCAGTACAGCCGTTGCATGAACTGCGGCAAATATTGCGGCGTTTATCTTCTGTCGGCGCGACGGCGTGTAGGCGTATATGAGAGCTTTTTTGCCTATGCCCCGGAGGTATTGTCTAAGCGGCGTGGTTACAGGCACGTCGCTCAGCCGCCTCTTGTTTATGTCATATGCCGTCGTCGAGATGTAGAAGCTTTGGAAGCCCTTGCAGTACGCTCTTAGGCATATGTCTCGGTCCTCCGCCTGCGTCATCCTCTCGTCGAAGAGCCCCACCTTTCTGAACACGTCCCTGTGGAAAAGCGTCACGCCGAATACCACGAAGGAGACTGGGTAGGCCATGGGGCTGGGGTCGTCGCTTAGGCCGGCCATTATGTTTTGTATCTCCTCTTCAGACGCGACGTAGACGTCTCGTCGCGTCAGCGCAACTATCGGCTTGTCTTGCTGGAGAAGCGCCTTAAGCGCAGACGGCGGGGCCAAGATGTCGCTGTCCCAGTAGACCAAATACTCGCCTGAGGTCTCCTTGACCGCTATGTTGCGCGCCTCGGGGATGTTGGTGCCCGGCGCGTCGATTATCCTCGCCTGCGGCAGAACCTCTCTTACCAGCTCCTTGGAGCCATCTGTGGAACCTCCGTCGACATACACCACCTCTACGTCTCTCCCTAGCTCTCGTAGCGCAGAACGTACGGCGCGGAGGCTGTATTTGAGGATCCACCTGCTGTTTTTGCCCAGGATGGCGACGCTCAGCGAAGACACACTATATCCTGACGAGCCACCCGTAGAGGGTGGCTAAGAGCCTTGGGAGCGGCCGCCTCCTGAGCGAAACTAGGCACGCCGCTAGGTAGGCGTAGGGCGAGACTTGCGCTCCTAATTTCTTAAGCCGCCAGTAGTTCGCCACCCTGTCGTAGTGGATCCAGAACTCGTGCCAGAACCCACTCCTCCTTGTCAGCGAGTCAGCATGTACGAGGTGCCACACCACCGGCGCCTGGGGACCTCTAACTCCATACGTGTCGTGGCCTTTTTTCTTTGCGCAATAGGCAAGTGTTTGTTCATTCCAGAGCCCCTTTTTGCTTCTCTTGTAGAGATAAGCCAGCGGGCAGTCCTTCACTGCGTCTCTCAGTAGCCCCATGTTGACTCCGCCCAGCAACGTAGAGAGAAACACATCGCCGGGCGGAGCTTTTGCGCCCATGAACCCAGAGCGGGCGATCCAGCCGTAGTAATTTACGTATTCCGGCAGCGGCTTTCTATAAAATGCGTTTGTCGGCGGTTTTTCGTCGTAGAAGGGCTCATGAGTTTTGACAACCTTACCGCTCTCGATATATGCTTTGTATGTTGTTCCGCTGATTCCGCCGACGTTGGGCAAGGAGTTGAATAGATTTTCGTATTTCTCCACCCATCTCTCCTCTGCTACTGCGTCGTCGTCGAGAAACAGTATTACATCCCCCTTGGCGTTGTCTATCGCCATCTGCACTGCGTCTGTGAAGTTCCCCCTTTCCTGAACGACGAGCTTTATGGGTAGTTGCGAGGAGAAGCTCCTTATCACTTCCTCGCTACCGTCGCCGGATGGCTTCAGCACTATCACCACCTCGTCGGGTTTCCTGGTCTGATTGACGATACTTGCCAGGGAGTGGGGCAACGCCCACGCCCTCCTGTACGTCACTATGGCTACAGTAACCTTCACAGACAGGAAATGATGCCCCTAATTAAGTTTAAGCTGATACCCGGTCTTGCGACGGGTTACGCGCCGTTTCATGGAGAAGACAGATGCCTTCCCCCTTTGCATCATCTGGCGAGCCGAAGTTTAGCGCTCGCCAACGCCTTCAAGTTCTGGAATTCCGCCAGTTGGGGTAGCATGGGATAGTTTTGAGTAAGTATCGCTTTCCATTTGGCGCTTATATATCTCAAAAACAACTCTAGTGCATCGGTCGTCAGCGGCAGTCTCTTGACGCATTTCAGCCGATGGCATCGTGACTGTTGCGTATGGGGGCAGAGTATTTGGTGTATCCATGTCGTATATGGCGCTGTGTTTGATCTAGTCTGCTGGGCGTTTGTCTGATCGCGACGTTTCTCGAATTTTATGGCCGGTGGAGCCGTTGCTAGGGCTGTTCAGTCTTGTCCTCGGCTTGTGCCTGCTTGCCCCTAGCTGGTAATCGTCCTAGACGCCGAGTAGACTCCAGTTTTGCGGAGGCTATCATCCTTTTCATCCCTCAGTGTGGCCGTGCGACTTCTGGGGTTTACAACACTGGCGCTTGCCGTGCATCTGCGGCTTCCCGGCGCTGGAAGGCTTAAGTACGCAGATGTCGAGAATGTCGTGAGGAGGATAGCGCTTGAGCTTGTCCCCGGGGTTAAGACGGAGTTTGTGGATAGAGACCGCGCCCTTGCGCAGATAGCGGAGTAGGCTGAGAAGAGCACGAGGTTTCCCGTGGTCATATTTGGCCCGGAGGGCTGTGGGAAGTCCGCGTTCCTTAGGCAGGCCGCCGAAGCGCTGGGCGAGTTTGGCTACGATGTCGTGTATGTGGACGCGGCGCATAGGGATTTCGTGGCTTATACGGACGTGGCGGAGGTCGCCAGGCGGCTTCTTGACGCCGCCTCCGACGTCTCTGGTTTGGGCCAGCTGAAGCTGGCCTATCTGGCCGTAGATCTGGCCAAGGAGCTGATTGGGCGGTGGGGGAAGAAGAAGGTGGCGGTGCTTGTGGACGAAGTGTTTCAGGCGGTGGGGCTGGATAAGGCTGGCATATACGTGAAGAGCCTCTTGAACCTAATCGAGTACCCGCCGAGGAGTTACGAAAAAATTGTGGTCATCGTCGTCACCAGCGAAGGCGTGACGCGGGAGGAGATTGGGAGACACCTCTGGGCTGAGTTGCGGCCGATGTGGAACATGCCGAGGGAGGGGTTCCGGCAGTTGTACGACAAGATACCGGGGCCGAAGCCTCCCTTTGAGGAGGTGTGGCGGTGGACTGGCGGAAACCCGAGAATGCTCGGGAGGCTCTACAGCTCTGGGTGGGCTGTGGGGAGGGTTGTGGAGGATGTGGTGCGGGAGAAGAGGCTGACTGCGGGTTTTGTGGTTAAGTGGAGGAAATGGCTTGAGGAGGCTGTGGAGGATCCTGAGGCGCTTTGGGCCGGCGACGTGCCGGAGGAGCTGATAAAAGAGCTGGAGGCGAGGAACTTGATCGTGTACAACATGTACGACAGAGACCCCTATTTCTGGATAGACCAGCCCCCACCTGAGAGGGATCCAGAACTCGGCATAGGCAAAAACGTAGCGTGGCAGACTCCTATACATAGAGAGGCTGTGAGAAGGGCGTTGGAGAAAGTTTAGTGTTGTTCTGGTTCTTGGTTGCTGGAGCTTCTAGTTGGCGAAGCTCGGGTTCGGCGGAGGTTGGGCGTTATGTGGCTGGTGGGGATCAACGGGGAGCCGTTGCGAAGCGGCGTCGTTGGGGTAGTGGGTGGGGCGTCTCGACGTATGTTGGCTTAATGTTTATATTTGGGGTTTGGTTGGGGGGTGTGCGGGGTTGGGTGTGGGATTTGGTGTGGTTTGTGGGGTTGGTGGTGGTTCTTGTGGTGTATGGGGCGTTGGCTCACGTGCCGTGGCCCATCGCAGTGGTTTCTTCCTACTCTATGGAGCCGACGATGCGGGTGGGGGATTTCATCGTGTTGACGGGCGCCTCTTGCCAGTCTGTGAACGTGGGCGACATAGTTGTGTACGTGGCTAGGAACCCCATGTGGTACGGCAACTGGATTATCCACAGGGTGTATCAAAAGGAGGAAGGGGGCTGCAAGTTGATAACATGGGGGGACAACAACCCTATGCCAGACCAGGCGGTGGGGGAGCCGCCGGTGTCTAACAACATTGTGGGTAAGGTGTGGTTCACTGTGCCTTATGTCGGCGTGTTTCCCCTGGTCGCGAGGCCCCAGGGCGTCGGCGCGGAGGCCATGGCGGCTTGGTTCGGCAGGATTGCCGTCTTCGGCGCCTTGGTCTACTTCTTCTACCTATACTTCAAGGCCGCGGAGCCCCGGAGGGGGAAGAGGGCCGGGAGGGCGGCGAGGCCCCGTAGGTAACGCGGCTCGATATTCACTTTTGGTGAGTCTGTTTTTTAAACTAGGGGTGTGTAGGTTTTTCATGAACAGGTGGTTGACTGTTGCTGGAGTGTTGGCGGTGTTGTTGGTCGCTGCGGTGGCGTTTGCATACAGCCACGGGGCGTGGGGCGGCCACTGGTGGGGCCCAAAGGCGGGCTGGAAAGATGTCGGCGGCGCCGGTCGGGGGCGGGCGGCGGGCTGCGGCGCCAACGTCACGTTGAGCGTAGCCACTAGACAGGTTTCTATCTCCGGCGACGGCATAAAGGCGGTGTTTACAGTAGACGTGGTAGGTAGAAACGTGACGCGGTTTGGCCGGGTGGTGTACGGAACAGGCTCTGTGAAGCTAGGCGGCGTCTCATACACGGCTAAGTCTGTGGCCGGCTTCCTTGGCAGAAACGCCGCCGACTTGACCATATACACGGGGAACGCCTTAATCAAGGTTATGTACCACCACGGCAAGTACCACGCCGTGGTGAAGCCGCTCGGCGCAGCTGGGCTCCAGCGGTACAACGGCACAGCCACCCTCACAGTGTCGTAAGCATAATTTGTAAAACTCCCTTTTTCCTCGCCAGTCTCTTCTCCGCCTCTGGTTATTTTCATTACACGACAAGGGAGCCGTTGCGGCATGGCGATATCGTGGCCAGCCGCTTGTCGGAGCCGTCGGTTGGCTCGAAGCGCCGAGGTGGAGACGCGATTAATGGGTCTGTCTCGTTGAACGCCGCGGCACTTGGCGTATTTAACGTCGGGGGCTCGGCAGGTCCGTTGATAGGCCGTGCGGGCCCGTGAAGGCCTAGATCCACGCCGTAGAGGTAGTTCAAGGACTCGGCTGTACGTAGAGACGCTTGCCGTCTGCGTAGGATGAAGAACCTAGTCGGCGTAGGCGACGTGAATACAGCCAACAAACTGGCTCAGTGGGCCTACTACGCGGAGCCGTCCTCGCCGACGCGGCAATCAGACGTGGAGAAGGTCCTGGTGAGGGCGCAGGAGCTGTCGCGCAGATGGCCGGAGAAGATATCCGGAAGACTCGTCCCAGTCCTCTACACGCTGGTAGCCGAAACCCCGGCAGTACAAAAGGCAAGGGAGCTCAAGATATGGCTCATAGAGAGCAGAAAAGAAATCGTAACGCTGGAGGAGGTTTTGGGGGCTGGCGGCGCCGACGCGTAAAGCTGGCGTGAATTGTCGGCGTGTGGCTCTTTGTATTTCTCGTAGGTGCGTCTCTGCGTCTTGGAGGTTCTCAGAGGGCTCCGTTTTTTGTTGCCGCTGAGTTCTGTTCGGTGGTTCGTCTCCGTGGGGCACGTCGTACTGGGGAGGACGCGACTTGCTGACTCGTCTTCTCTAGGTCTCAGGTGGCGGCGCCGTCTGTGGGGGTGTGGGAGGCTTTCGGCCGGGCGCATTGTCGCATCTTTCTGGGTATGAGACATCTGCCGTGGAAGGCTTCATCATCTCCTCGCCGCCGTGGCGCCTGTGGGGTGCGCATCTGCGGGAGGTGTGTCTATGGCGGTCTCTGGAGGGGGTTTCTATGGGGTGTTGGTGGAGAGTGCTTGTTTTAGTTGTTGTAGTGTTTTTTCCAGCTCCTCGCCCCACTTGACGCGTCCTCTAAGCGTCTCCACATGTCTCGCCACCTCGGCTGTGAGTCTTCTTATATCTGTCATTGCCTCTTCACGTGTGGTGTATTTGGAGTTAGCCATGTCTGGATCTGGGCCGTGGTATTGGTAGTCGTGTAGCTCGAGGGCTAGCAGTGTGCCCATCAGGACGCTGTGTCCCAGCTCCTCCAGCATGTTAGTTAGGGCGCACATCTTGGTCGTTGGTACTCTCAACACAGCCGTTGTTTCAAGCCAACGTCTCTCCTCCTCTGTCTTTACAATTGCCTTCAGCTTATCCAGCTCAAGCCGCAACAAGGCGGCTAAAAGTGCTTTCCAGGCCTGGAAGGCCTTCCCAGCGGCGTTGCGGGTGAGACCCTCTTTCAAGAAGCGAAGAGCGAGACGAGCCTCCATCAAAGCCTCCAAAAGCCTAGCCTCGATATAGCCCTCGTCAGAGGGCTTGGGAAGCGACCTCTCCACAACCTCAACAACCACGGAAATGTCAGTGCCACCTCTTAAAAGTCTTTTCGAACACGCAGAGTGACGCAGTTATGGTAACAGAAGTTGCTATGTCTCCCTCGGTGTCCTCTGGGATCTAAGAGACGTGAAGAGGATACTGGAGAGGGGAAGAGGGCTCGTGCCGAGGGTGTTTGTAAATAGGTGGAATCAGCCTATCCCGTGGCCAGCGGCGTACGCCGTCTGGGCTTCGCTCAAGACGCTGAGGGCTGGCAACAAACGGTCCGCAGTGCTGACCCGGGCCGCTCCTACGACCCCCGCCCAAGGCGCCTGCGAGGGCGCCGCCCCGCGGAGCAACCGCCTAGAGGGGTCAGAGGTCGAAAAACGTGACTCCGTCTTTTTCGAACTTTCTTAACAGCCCCTTCCTCACGAGGTAGTCCAGGGCCTCCTCCACCTCCTCTCGTGTGGCGCCTAGTTCTCGCACTATGTCGCTGGCGGATAGGGGGCCCCGGGTCCTGACCAGCTCCAAGATTCGGGAGGCGAGGGGCGGCGGCCGGGTGGCGAAGTACTCGTATATCCAGAGGGCGGCGGTGATTATGAGCGCTATTAGGCCGACGCGGACCGCAATGGGGGCGAGGCGGGGGAAGGCGATAGACACTACGGCCGTAAATGCCGCGATTACTAACACCGCGGTGAAGTGCTTGTTCATCGCGTAATGGGTATGACGGGGACTGCTTGGCCCGCGCCTCCGGAGATGGCGACTATCTGGACGTTGCCTGTCTGGGCCACCTCTCTGAGGCCGCTTAGGTAGATGTAGAGCTCGGCAAGTCTGGCGGCCTCTGTGGCGTTGGCGCCGGCGGCTTTGATGAGCATCTCTATCGCCGTCCGCGTGGCGTTGGCGACGAGCGTTATCTGGGCGGCTTGGGCCTTGGCGCGGGTTATGGTGGCGTTGGCCTCAGCCATAGCGGCTAGGACGGTCCTGGTGTAGTTGGCCCTGGCGAGCTCCTCCACCCTCTGCCGCTCGTATTGAGCTCTTATGGCGTCTTGTTGAGCGGCCACCTTCCGGTTTATGGCGTCTGTTACTTGGGCGGGGAGGATGAAGTTAAGGACGTTGACGTCTAATATCTCTACGAGGCCAGCCAGCGCCGGGTCGTTGTCTATGGCCTCCCTATACTGTTGCTCGATCTGCTTGGCTATCTGGTCGCGGTTTTCTATTAGGTAGTCCAGAGACACCTTAGAAATTACGTCGCGTATCAGTTGCCTCGCTTTAGGAACGAGGACTTTATCGTCGTAGTCCACCTGGGGGAACTTCTTGACCAACTCGTCGAAGCGCTGAGGGACGATCCTGTACCTAACCACCATCTCCACTGTCACAGTCACGCCGTCTTTAGTGAGGACCTCTGGAGCGGTGAACTCCCACCTCCCTGCCGCCTTCTCCTTCTGGACGAACTCAATCACCTCTATGGCGTAGGTATCTTCAATCAAGTAGGCCCAGGGCGCCTTGAAGCCCACGGCGGGGCCCATGACTGGCTTGCTTATCTGCCCCGACACAGGGTCTACCACCACTGCCACTACCCCTGCCGGCAGGCTGTAGACAGAGGGGGAGAGGACCACCGCCGCCACCAGAAAGAGGAGGATGACAATTACAAATCCTGCCGCCGTCCTCCTGGGGATTTTAGCCCTCCTGACCTCGACGGGCACATACGCCACAGCTCTGTAATCCGCCTCTTTAAAAAAGTTTGTATTTATACCCCGGTTCCACATCCACGGTCCGGCTCCTCTAGCTGATGGCGCTACGGAGCTGGTGCAACATCGCTCCGGACTCCCGAGGCTGTTTCTTACCTCAACGGCGAGCTGGTCAGGACGGAGGAGCTTGAGGCGCTTTCCGCCAGCCGAGGAGGCAGGTGTTTTCACAGGCGAGGTGTGGGACGTGTATCTGACGGGGCGCCTACCGCCGAGGAGGTCGCGGCGCACATGGCGGGGGTCAAGGCTGTTTCGGCTTGGTGACGCGTGCCAGGAAGACCTCCACCTTGTGTATCCTCTTCCGGTGGTGTCTATACATGGGCTTTATGTTTAGGACTGCGGTGTCCACCACCTCCAGCCTGTAGCCCCACCTCTCCACGGTCTCCTTGACGTATTGAAGCGTGGGGAGCTTGTGGATGGTGTAGACCACGTCGGCGTGCTTCACGGCGGCGGCTAGAAACGCGATGTCTGTCCCCCTCCCGCTCCATATTCCGAAGGGCGGGTTTTGGAAGGCCACGGCGAATCTCGTGCGCAGCGCAAGGGTGGGCGCGTCTGCGGCGAGGAAGTCGACGGCGTGGAGGCCGCGGGCGGCCGCCGCCTCCTTGGCCACCTCAAGCGCATCCACATCTACGTCCACGCAGAGCACACGCCGCGCGCCCATCGCCGCGGCGGCCAAGGCGAAGCGCCCCGTGCCGCATCCCAGGTCTATCGCCGTTTCTAGAAGGCCGCGCATGTGGGCGTCCCACACAGCCGTCGCCACCACGGCCGCGTCTGTGGGGTATTGCTCCAGCCTGAGCTTAGGTCTCCTAAACGTGGGCAGAGACTCGACGAAGATCTCCAGCTCCTTCTTGCTCCGGAACACCGCAACATCCTCGCCCACGATGCATTATTAACTAACATTATTAAACAGGTTTTTAACTGGAATTCGAAACTGCTCCTATGAAGTCGGGCATACTGGCAGTAATAGGGCTGGTAGTGGGGATCGCGATAGGGGCTTTGCTAGGCGGCGGACTCCTGGCGACTCCCACCACTATCACTACCACCGTTGTGCAGACCTCCACACAAACTGTAGCCACCACCGCCACGCAGACGGTTACGCAGACAGTGCCTGTGACCCAGACGGTGACGGCTACACCGAGGCTCTCTGCAGCCGACGTGGCGCTCCGGAGGGAGCTGGGGTCTCTCGTGGGGAGGCATTTCCTGGGCATGTTCCAGACGGTTGCCGTAGTTACTCAGCCCAACACGTTGTGTTCGGCGTTGGCCGCCTCTGCCCTCGCCTCGCTTCCGCCGTATTCCCGAGGCTACTTGGTGATGTACAACGCCACCGCGCCAGACGCCTCAGCCCAGGCGGCCGCTGGGGCTTCTGCAGTCTTCTTGGCCTTCGGCGGCGAGGAGCCTGCTGCAGTGGCTGACAAGTCCCTCCGGGACTTCCTAGCCGCCTTGGCCAAGACCGGCTTCAACGGGGCGCTTGTGGTGCACTCAAGGGCGTGGGCCGTCACCAACGGCTTCAAGACTGTGCTCAACGACACGAGGACGGCCGACTTCGTCAAGAGGAGGGCCGTGTACGTGGTGACCCTTAACGCCACGCACGTAATTATTTCGCAGTTTAACGCCACCACCGGCGCCTTGACGCCCAGGCTCTACGTGGACAGGCGGACTGGCGAAGCCGTGAGGAGGTACACAGACGCCGAGTCTCTCTTCCTGAGGTCCACCGTGGGCAGAGTGGCCGGCGCCGTCTTGTTCCAGGGCTACGGCAAGGTGGCCATTGTGACGGGCATGGACCCAGCCTGCGTGGCCCTCTCCGGCGCCGCCTACGCCGCCTCCAGGGCCAACTCCACCAAGATAATTGTATACAGCGGAGACGCCAACGCCTTGGCCCGGGAGATAGCGGCTTACGGCCCCGACGCCGTGTTCATCGCCTTCGGCGGCGACATGCCCAGCTACGCCATTTCGCAGGCCACTAGAGACGTACTGACTGCCTTGAGGAACATCAACTACACCAGAGACGTGCTCCTCCACGCCTTCGTGCTCAGAGCAACCAACCTGTTGAGCACGGTGCTCGACTCAGACCTCTCGCAGTGGCTAAGCCAGAGGACCGTGAAGGGCGTAGTGCCGGATCTGGCTAACCGCAGAGTAAACATCGTACAATTCACGGTGGCCGGCAACAGACTACAGCCGCAGACCACCATCACGTCGCTTCCAATGCCGGAGACAATAGCCGACATCTTAACACGCGTCCTAGCGTCCTGAATTCCCCCATTTTTCCCTTTGACTCGTATTTTGAAATAATCAATTTTATGTCTGTGGCAAGGTCGATAGGTATCTATGCGCCTTTGCCAAAACTCTTCTGGAGGAGTCGTAGGTGAGTCTAGCCAGCGCTTGGCTGAAGGGGAGCCACGCGTAGTCTTTATGTTCCCAGCTGAGCCGCACCTCTTTAGTGGGCGCCTTAGCTAAGAAGAAGATAACCTTTTTCCTTATCCTACGCCGCTCCCGCGTGTAGACGTACTCAACCTCCTCTCTAAACCCCGGCAGAAGCTCCACATCAAGCCCCGTCTCCTCCTTTATCTCCCTAAGCGCGGCTTTCTCCGGCGTCTCGCCGGGCTCTATGTTGCCCTTGGGGAAGTCCCAGTGGCCGGAGGGGTAGTGCAACAGCAGGTACTCCACCGTCTCGCCCCCTCTGTAAAACACCACAGCCCCCGCTGACACCTCGTCGAAAGACATAGATGCGCAGAGCAACTACTTTAAAAACTGTTCCACTAAGTCTGTGGAGTCCCATCGGTTAATCAGCGGCGGGAGGTAGATGTCGTTCTCTCCGCGTTTCCCTGGGGACGATACGGCGTCCGCGTAGCTATTTTGTTCGGGTCGCGGGCGGGGCTACCCCCCATGGTCAGGGGGGATTGGGACGTAGCTGTGTGGCCTGACCCGGGGGAGAGATACGCAGATTTAGTCGCCGACTTGGCCAAGGCGCTGGGGGCCAGTGAGGAGGAGGTAGACGTGGTGGTAATCAGCGACGATCTGCCCTGCCCCTTGGCGCTTGAGTTTTTCAAGGGGAGACTGGTCAACCGCGCAGACCTGGGCGAGTACCTGGACCTCATGACGAGGTTCGTGGGCGTATGCACCGACTTTATGATCAGCCGGTGGAAGGTAGGCGTTGGGAGGCCCTCGCCAGGAGGATATGGGAATTCTGAAGGAGCTGGCGCAGGCTCTCGTCTCGTACACGGCGGAGCAGGAGACCTACAGCCCGGAGGATCTGAGAGATCCCAAGAAGTATTTCGGGGCCCTGTACCTCCTCCAGTCGCGGAGCCAGGCGTTGATAGACATGGCGCTACGCGCCGCCGCGTAGCTGGGGACTTCGCCTAGCGGCTACATCGACGCCGGGCGTAAGCTGAAGGAAAAGGGCGTGTTCACCGAGGAGGACTACAGGATTTACGCCGACGTGGTCAGGTTTAGGAATATCTCAGTCCACAAATAGTGGTAAAGGAGGGGGGTGGTTAGGGAGATCGTCGGGAGGAGGCTCTACAGGAGGGTGGCTGAGCTTGCGCGGAGGATATTGGAGGCTCTGTCTGGAGACTCCTAGGCGCTGGGCGGGACAATCCAGCGGTCCACGTATCGGTCCATGTTCTGCAGAACTGCTATGCGGCTGGGCTCGTCGTCGTCCATATATCTGAAGCGGGCCCCTATCTTCTCCAGCTCCGCCAACAGCTTCCTGGCCCACTGCTTCACCTCCTCGTGGCTGAGCATGTCTTCTTTCTTTAGGCGGAAGGTGGAGTGGCCGAGGTGCATGTAGCTTTTGACTTCCACGAAGTGGGGATTGCCCCGCTTCACGATCTGGGCGAACTCCGGTATGTACTTGTCGTCGTAGTTGAGGCTTCTGATCAGCGTAATCCTGAGGACGGTGCGGGTCGGCGCGGCGGCCAAGATGTCAAGCGACTCCAGCCACCTCTCCCATGCGTCTTCTCTGTGGTACACCGGCACGTTTATCATGTAGTACAGCTCTTTGTTGGGGGCGTTGGTGGAGAGGTAGAGCTGTGTGGGCAAGGCGTCCTCCTCCACCAGGCGCCTCAGCATCTCGGGATGCTGGCCGTTGGTCACAAGGAAGACGGACTTGGTGGAGGGGAGCGACTTTATGAGCTTTATGAGCTGGGGCAGTTTGGGGTACATGGTGGGCTCGCCGGAGAGCGAGATGGCCCAGTGCGTGGGCTCCAGCGCCTCCTTTATCCTCAGGCGGCCCACGGGGTGGCCCCAGTAGCCGGAGAGGAGCCTCCTCCTCTCCTCCAGAACAGCCTTAACCACCTCCTCCGGCTCCATGTAGAACCGCTCATCTAGCATAAAGGCGTCGAACTCCTCCGTGGGGCGCCAGCAGTAGACGCAACGATTGCTACAGACAAGCCCCACGGGGCTCATCTCGACGCATCTGTGGGAGCCGCCGGCGGGGGCGTTGTAGAACTTAACCTTGTAGCAAGACTTCCCGCCCTCTATGGCGTCTTTAGTCCACTTACACAGCTCCACCGCGGCGTGCCCCGCCATGCCGTAGTGCCGCTCTATCAAGGCACGGCCGGCAGACGCCCTAATCTTGATGCGAGGCCCCTCCCACACGTGGTAACGCCCAAGCGCCTCCACCTCGCAAGACACAGACTAACCTCGACAGAACTATAAAAACTTAGCCGCAACCTTTTTATTGACCTTTAAGCGGTTGGACGTGCCGCGGGCCGCGGCGCCTCTGGCGTATCTAGCCTTGGCGTTGCTC
>Ga0315272_10000568_pt1 | contig 18818 bp, 20 predicted proteins | sample C3_middle_MG_FD_203918 | JGI IMG/M metagenome (GOLD analysis project Ga0315272, IMG submission 203918) | Sediment microbial communities from Yellowstone Lake, YNP, Wyoming, USA - C3_middle | ecosystem: Environmental > Aquatic > Freshwater > Lake > Sediment | place: USA: Wyoming | collected...
CCAAGACCCGCAGAGCTGCTGCGGGTCCCTGATCACGAACTCCTCTAGGACCCTTCCGTCACGGTCAAACCTTACCCCCTCTTCCTTTAACAGGGCCCTCTTGACCTCAGGCCCCCCGGGCGTGTAGCCCCCTATGCTCCTGTCTGACCTGATCACCCTGTGGCAAGGTATCTCAATAGGCCTCGGGTTCCTCTTGAGGGCCATGGCCACGACGCGGGGGTGCGTACCCACGCAGGAGGCTATGACAGCATACGTGGTTACCTTGCCCCTGGGTATGCGGGAGACCACTTCATACACTTTCTCAAATATTTTAGCCCCCTTCATGATGCTCAGGAATTAATATTTGGTCCTAGGCCTTAAAGTAAATGGGGATCTCAGGCTTGTCGGCGGGATCAGGGGAGAGCCGTGGGGAGCTGGAGGAGGCCGCAAGGGCCCTCGGATCCTCAATAGGCGTCTTCATAGCTTCGCTCATTGAGGCTATGCCTTGTGTCCTTAAGGCCCTCTCGACACAGGGCAGCGAAGTTCCCTACTCAAAGCTCGTTGACTGGATGAACAGGACTATGCAGGCGGTTAGCGACACGATAGTGAAGGAGCTGCCCCCTGAGGAGGTTGCAAGGATGACAGAGGACGCCATTAGGTCACTTAAGGGCATCGCTGCAGTAGCGCTAGAGGTCTCAAAGGCCCTCGGGGATCCGCAGATCCTTGACATCATAAAGAAGACCGTTGAGGGGTTCAGGAAGGGGCTTCAGGCAGCCACGTCACCCAACCTCTCTGACCTCATGAGGGCCATGTCAGACCCTGACGTAATATACGCGGGCGTCGTGCTCCTGACCCTGCTTAAGGCCCTCGGCGAGGCCGTGAGGGCCTCCTCAGCTGCCTCCAGAGGAAGCGCTGAAACGAAGCCGTAACGCCTTCGCGTAGTTAACCGTCGCTCTTTGTCGTAGTGATATGAAAGTTAGACTACGTACCTCCAGCGGCCATGGGAGGCCTGATAAGTGCCGCCGAGGCCCTCCTGGCGAAGAACATGGTAGCGCCGAAGATAACAGTCACTATGGGCACAATGCTTAGTGTTGTGGCCTGGTAGCCGGCGGCGGTGACCATAGCTCCAAGGGCGGCCGGCAGCACAGAGCCTATAATCGTCATTATCGAGAAGAAGTAGCTGTTAGCGGCCGCCTCTATGCAGTCCTCATAATCATCGGGCGGGTCGCCTTCACTTCTGCTTCCCTGCTGCTTGTTGTCGGGGTCAGTCCTCCACTTGGGGACTATCTCAGCCTTGCCGTCAAGCTCGTTCATCTCGAACACGTCGGGACATAGGCTGACGCACACCATGTCAGCTATGCAGTTCTCGCGGGGTTCAATCCAGACCTTTAACTGTCACTTTCCTACCTCACGTTTAAGGTTTTCAGAAGAAAGCTATAAAGTTCCGTAAATATGTAAAAGGAAGTTTCAGGTCAAAGTATGAACTTGGGCGCGTTGAGCGCCTTCTGGTACCTGGCCTCCACGTCGTCCCAGTTGACCAGGCTCCACCAGTTGTCAACGTACTTGGCCCTGTCGTTCCTGTAGTCTATGTAGTAGGCGTGCTCAAAGACGTCGACTGTTAGGAGCGGTATCAGGTTCGTCGTGACGACGTTGTTGTGCTTCTCCACCTGGAGTATCCTCAGCTCGCCGGTGACGGGGTCGTAGGCCAGTATGGCCCACCCGACACCCTCAACGTTCTTGGCCGCGTCGCCGAAGAGCTTCTGGAACTTCTCGAAGCTACCAAAGTACTTATTTATGGCATCTGCTATGGCGCCGCCAGGCTTCCCCCCGCCCTTCCCCTTGGGGGCCATGTTAAGCCAATACAGCGTGTGAAGCAGGTGCCCCCCGTAGTTGAACTCGAAGTCCCTTAGGACGGCCCTGACGTCAAGGCTTTCTATCTGCCCGTTCAGGTACTTCTCGAGCTTGTCAAGGGCTGCGTTGGCGCCGTTCACGTAGGCCAGGTGGTGCTTATCATGGTGATAGGTCAGAGTCTCCTTGCTTATCACAGGCTCCAACGCGTCGTATGGGTAAGGCAGGGGAGGAAGCTCATACCTCTTGAAAGACACCATTCCAGGTCCCAAGGGGTTATGACAGAAACCCTTTATAAGCTTAAGTATGTTTCAAAGAGAACGGCTTACGCGAAACGGTTCTAAGCCTCCAGCAGCGTCTTCGCATCAACGCCGTAGGCCTTGCTGAGGGCCTCCACGAGTCCCTCCCCGGGCTGGCCGGCGAACGTAACGACGCCCCTGCTGAGGACCAGCACCCTGTCGGCTTGGCCTGCGCGCCTAACGTCGTGCGTTGCAATTATCACCAGGGCGCCTTTGTTGACCAGCTCTCTGAAAAGCGCAAAGACCTTAGCGCGGTTGCTGACGTCAAGGAACTCCGTCGGCTCATCAGCTATTATCACGTCACCTCCCCTCGAAAGCGCCGCCGCTATGGTGGCCAGCCTCTGCTCGCCGCTGCTCAACGTGCTGAACCTCCTCTCGGCGGCCCACTCTATCCCAAGGGCTGACAGGTACTCCCTTAGGCGCTTACGCCATGACCCGTCCTTGCCGTAGTTAATGGCCTCAGCTAGGTCAACGACTCTAGTCATGGGGTCCAGGGAAAGCTGGGCAGGCACGTATGAGATGCGGGCCCTGACCTTGTCTGGAGGCGCGCCGTCAATGAGCACAGAACCTTGCGTGGGCCTGAGGACGCCGGCTAAGAGCCTCAACAGCGTGGTCTTGCCAGCGCCGTTGGGGCCCAGCACCACATTAAGGCCCCCGCACAGCTCGGCTGAGAAGTCCTCAACTATCACCTTACCCTTGACCTTAAACGTGAGCCCTTCCGCTGCTATGCACGGCAAGCTACTCCCCCCTTGACTTAATCAAAATGTAGACCAGGAGGGGGGCCCCGAAGACGCTCGTGACGGCCGTCAGTGGGGCCTCAGATGGGAACAGGATGAGCCTGGCAATCACATCACTTAGGACGGCTATCTCGGCCCCCATGGCGGCCGAGGCCCAGAGAACTGTTGAGAACCTGACGCCGAAGGACCTCTTGGCGAGCCACGGCGCCACCAGGCCTATGAAGCCCACGGGCCCCGCCATTGAGACCAGGGCTGCTGTTATCAGCGAGGCGAGCGCGAAGGAGCTGAGCCTCACGAGCCTCACCCTGACGCCTATGGCCCTCGCTACCTCATCACCTAAGAGCAGGGAGTTAAGGGGGCGTGACAGCGCGGCCAGCGCAGCCGCTGCGGGGACCAAGATGATGAGGGTCCTCTCAACAAGGGGCAGCGTCACGAAGGCCACGCTGCCGAACATCCAGTAGAGCGCCCCTGGCAGCTTGGGCCCAAGCATTATCATGAAGAACATCGTGAGCCCGCTCAGCACGTATGAGAAGGCCACCCCGACCACGAGAAGGGTGACTGCACCCCCGCCCGCCAGGCCCGATATAGTGATCACGGCCAAGAGGGTCAGGAGGCCCCCGGCTATGGCGGCAGCGTAGAGGTCCCAGAACGAGGCCCTCCCCCAGAGGAGCGCCAAGGTTACCCCGAGGAGCGAGCCGCTTGCCACTCCTGCCAGGTATGGGTCAGCGAGGGGGTTCCGGAGCGTGAACTGAAGCGTCGAGCCTGAGACCGCGAGGCCAGCGCCCAGGACGCCGGCCGCCAGGGTCCTGATGGCCCTATAGGTAAGGACGTCGAGGCTGAGCCTGCTCACTGGCAGGCCCATGAGGACGGCTACGAGCACAGGGAAGTCGACCGACCTGTACGGACCTATAGATAAAGAAATCAGGACTGAGAGGGGCAAGGAAATAGCGATCAGCGTTAGCGTGAGGCGCTCAGCCCTCAAAGCCTACCCCTGGTTTGTGAGGAGCGATGGGCTGAGGGTTGAAGGCGTTATCAGCTGAGGAACCGACGTCAGGTTGAAGGCCTGCGGGTGAAGTATAATTGCCAGGAGCTTAACAGCCATGGGTGTCAGAACGGCGGGCTCGCTTATCATGCTCTCGTACCAGCCTCCTATAACGTAGACCCTGCCGTACTTGATCGCCGCTATGTTGACGTAAGCTGGCCCTATGGTTGAGTTGAGCCACTGGTAGAGCGAGCTGGCGTTGAAGAGGCCTCCGTTGCTCACGAGTATTATGACGCTGGGGTTCGCCTGAAGCAGGTCCTCAGAGCTTATGACTGGCCAGCCGCTGAGGTTCTGGAACACGTTGACTCCCCCGGCCAGCGTCATCATGTCATTTATGAACGTGACTCCCCCAGCTACATAGGTAGGGTTTATCCAGAGGATCACAGTAGCGTTAACGTAGCTTACGTTCTTAAGGGATCTCTCGACAGCTGTTATCTGAGCCGACATGGACTCGACGAGCTTCACCGCGTTGTTAACGTGGCCTGTCGCCTCGCCGACCATTATTACGGCCCTGTACACGTCCTCAAGGGACTCAGAAGACGGGAGGAGCAGGACAGGTATTCCGTAGCTGGTCAGGGTTGACGCTATGTAGTTGTTGTAGCCCCACCCCGCGGTGCCGATGACAAGGTCGGGGCTGAGAGCCATTATCTGCTCAATGTCAGGGGAGGAGTACGTGCTGCTGATGACCTTCAGGGAGCCGTTGGCCACCATCTCGTGAACCGTGTCGTTAAACGGGGGCGGCAGGTACAGGACGCTGTTGTTGTCAACGGCTACAAGCTGGCCGCCGGCCCCCACTGCTAAGGCTATCTCGGTCGCAGCGGGGTCCAGGGTAACTATCCTCATGGGCATTGAGGGTATCACCACGGTCCTGTTAAGGGCGTCAACTATGGTTACAGGGAACCTAACTTCACTCTCGATCTGCGTTAGCTGGCTCTCCAGCGAGGCTATGCGGCCTGACAGGGTCACGTTGAGCTCGGAGAGCTCCGAGCCAAGGGCTGAGGCCATCTCTGATAACCTATCGACATTAGCTATGGAACTCTGGATAGTGGAATTTAGTGAGCTAACCCTTGAGCTGACGCCCTGAATGGTGGAGTTTAACGAGCTTACACTTGAGCTGACACTCCTCACCTGCCTCTCAAGCTGGGCGAGCTGAACAGTATTGTAAGCAGAGAGCAAAATAGCTACTATCAAGAGCACCACAAGGGCTGCCGATAGGCCCCTTTGAACGGAGCTCAAGCGTGATCCTGGATACGGTATCCAGGTCCGTTATTTAAAGGTTCTTGAGGTCCTTAGCCTGTAAAGGGCCTTGAAGGGCCTTTGAAATGGCCCCTGCTTAACGCAGTTATAGACCTTAATGTAACTTATCTTAGGGAGACCTTGCTCGAGTCGGTTAACGAGGCCGTGGCTCTTGTCTCCAGGGAACAGGTGAGGGGGGCCTCCTGGTCAGCCGAGACGCTGGCCAAGGCGGTGATCGATGACGCTAGGTCAGGGAGGGCCAGCTGTGAGCAAATCTACGAGCTAGAGGGCGTCCTGATGAGCGCCAATCCAACGATGGGAAGCATAGCCAGCCTTGTCTGGACGCTGAAGGAGGCGTGCGTGCGGGGCGTCCCCCTTGACGTGGCGGCTGACGCGTTCATTGAGTACATGAGGGTCTCGAGGTCCGAGGTGGCCTCCCACGCCAGGGACCTAGTGAAGGACGCGCCAATAACGGTTATGACGCTTAGCTACAGTACAAACGTGATCAACGTCCTCCTGTCCCTGGGCCCCATGCTCAAGAAGGTCTACGTCCTTGAGAGCCTGCCTGGCGGCGAGGGGAGGCACGCCGCCGCTGAACTGAGGTCAAGGAGGGTCGACGTGGAGCTCCTCCCTGACACCGCGGCCAGCAGCGTGATAGGCCTTGTTGACACTGTGCTGATAGGCGCTGATAACGTTACCCTGGACGGGTGCGTTTACAATAAGTTGGGCTCAAAGAACCTCGCCATACTTGCCGGCTACTTCGGCAAGCCGGTCGTGGCGGCCTTCGAGCCTTACAAGATATCATCTGAGGCCAGATGCGGGGGCGTCAGGCTACTGGAGAGGAGCTACCAGGCGGAGCCCTGGGGCGAGGTCACCTATAAGGTCTTTGACGAGCTGACGAGGGACCTCGTTGACGCGGTCCTGAGCGTGAGGGGACTTGGCGATAACACCCAGCCCAACCTGATGGCCCTGAGAAAGGAATTTGAGGAGTGGATGACGAGAAGGCTCGCTGGTGGGAGGTCGGCTTGACTCTCGTCATGAAGCTGGCCAGGCGAAGGACTGCAAGGGGAAGGGATGTAGAGTCAGAGGTGCTGGGGGTAAGGCAGCTGCTCGCTGGGTTCATCGTGAAGCCGCCCCTTATTCCTCTGCTTGGGACCCATGGGCTCTCAAGGCTTCGTGAGGCCCTCCAGGACAAGCTGGTAGTACTTGACCTGAAGGTTGACGATGACCCTGAGGACCTTGAGGGGCTGGCCGACCTGGCAGGCTACGCTAACGCTGTCACGATCTCGTGGAGGGCGATCGCCAGCCCTAGGCGTGACCAGCTCGTTAAGGTCTTCGAGAGGTCGGGCTTGAGGCCCGTGATAGCGGTGACCAATACTGACGTGGCACTCGTAGGGCTTGATGAGCTGAGGGGGACCCTCGTCTCAGCCGTTAAGGGCCTTACGTCCCCCATGATATTGCTTCCTGGCTCAGCAGAAGGGGTGGCGAAGGACCTCGTATCGTTCATCCCGGGGGCTCTGGTGCTAATTGATGGAGTGAGGCCAGGCGAGGGCCTCTGCGTCGGGGCCAGGTATGAGGTGATTGGACAGAGCGTCCTTGACGCAGAGGACCCCGTGGGTCTCATCAGGATGACCATTTATGCGCAGAAGAGGGCGGCCGAGGAGTGCGGCGTCAGGGTCTCATAGCTCTCAGGCCTTAAAGCCAGCGACCGCTGATTTATCTTAAGCAGACCTTAGGCATCCTCCACGCTAACACCTCTGCTGACCTCCTCAGAGACGGCGGTAGCCAGGTCGTAACCTAGGAGAGGCGAGAAGACCGTTATTAAGGCCTGGCTTGACTCGGCGGGCCTCCTCATCCTCTCGGCATTGGCCTTCGCTGCTGAGGCCTTCACGAGGCCCATGGCCCAGATTATGAGCCTTGGGAACCTGGTGCCCGTCTCAAGGTAATACTCCCTGGACCTCTCGGCTAGCTCAAGGCTATCACTGTCGGAAGGGGTGGGACAGAGGTATTAGGGAAAGGTATTGAGGGCCTTCCTCAAAGTTACGGCAGGATATCACCTTATGAGGTAGGCTTAGGGGGCGGCCTCCAAGCTTCTCTTAATGTGCACAGACCTCTGGATTACCGTGACCGCGGAGAGGACGGCTATAATGAGCACGATGATGTTACAGGCTAGGAGGCTGCCGGCCGCCGCGGCTATTGAGGCGAGGAAGAGCAGTATCGCCCTCTCGCCCCTCTCCATGAGGCCCACGCCCTCCATCTTGACGCCCAGCAGCTCCCCCTTCGACCTGGCGTAGCTGACCAGGAAGGAGAACATGAGGGTTACAAGGGAGAGGTAGGCGTTAGCGCCGAGAACGGCTATGGCGGTTATGAACATGGCGTCAGAGGCCCTGTCGGTCACGGAGTCCAGGTAGGAGCCGAAGGGCGTGGTCCTGCCCGAGGCCCTGGCCACAGCGCCATCTATCACATCCATAAGGCTTGAGAGCGCCACGAGGACTGGCACCGCCCAGCCCTCCCTTAGGGCCGCGACGACAGGGGCCAGGGCGGCTAGGGCCAGACCCGCGTAAGTTATGTGGTCAGCCTTGACGCCTCGTCTGGCGAGCGCCTTGCCTATAGTTGACGGGGCCACCTTGTTGACCAGCTCCCTAAGCCTTCCCATCACCACACCTGATCACCAGGCCTCTGGCCTCCCTGATCGTAATGACGTCATACCCTCGTTCCACGTAGGCCTTCACTATGTTCTTAAGCTTTAGGTAGAGGCCGGGGCCTGTCCACAGCCAGATGTCAGGCCTCCAGTGCCTAAGCTTGACGAACTCCCAGGGGTGGGCGAACAGCACGATGTAGTTGCTCCTTAGGGTCAGCCTAAGTAGCTCATGGGAACGGGGGACCCTGAGGACGCTGCTGGTCACCGACACCGGTACCCTGAGGAGGCCCCCGTAGCAGAAGGGCTGCCTGACAAAGGGGGGCTTATACGAGGCCACGCTTGAGTCGACCTCTACCCCTAGGGTGACCAGGTCCTTCAGCAGTGGCCAGGGAAGCTTGAGGTTAGGCGCCCTGAACGAGACGACTTCAGAGAACCGCCTGAGGGTCCTCAGGGACCTGTCAATAAGGCTCAGCGCCTCCTCCCTGCTGACCCTGTCAAGCCTAACGTGCCCGTACCCGTGGCTGCCGAGCTCGTGGCCTCTGTCAACGACCTCCTTGACTAGCCTTTCCCTCTCCTCGGCGACCTTCGCGTCGAAGAAGAAGGTTGCCCTGACCCTCAGCTCGTCAAGGAGGTCGAGTAGCCTAGGAAGGCCCTTGTCAACACCCCTGAGGGTGTTCAGATAAGGGGGCGCGTCAGGCTCTACGTCGAACGACAGGGACAAGGCCCTCCTTGGCCCTTTCATGATACCTCCACTTCCTCTCGTTGCACCACTCGCCCGGCCTCACAGGGTCTCCTACTAGGCGGCGATATAGTCTGTAAACTAAGAACCTCCTGTCATTCTGAGAACAGGAATTCAAGGCCTCCCTGTAGACAGGTAGGACGTACTTGTCTATCACGGCCTGGCAGTCGAAGAGCCTGGCCCTCTCCACTGACGCCCTTGAGGCAGAGCGGAACAGGGCCTGGTCCTCGTAGACGTTGGCTATGACCTCAGCCATGGAGGTTGCGTCATCAACTACGAAGCCGCTTTGTCCGTCCCCTACTAGGTCAAGTACGCCGGGCGACCTGTACACTACGGGGACTACGCCCAGGGCCATCGCCTCAAGGACCGCCAGCCCAAAGGACTCTCTGTAACTGGTTAGGGCAAAGAAGTCAGCGCCCGACAACATTTTAGCAACTTCATGCCTGGGCCTTGTACCGAGGAGCCTTACGTGGCCTTCTAGCCCCCTGCTGGCTATGAGCTTCCTCAGGTCTGCCGAGAGGACTCCGTCCCCTATGACGTAGAACACCGCCCTGGGCAGTCTCCTGAGGACCAGCTCAGCAACCCTAGCTATCTCAAGGGGGTTCTTCCTCCTCGAGAGCCTTGACGTTATTATGACGGCTGGGTCCCCCTCAAGCCTTTGAGAGGAGGCGGCCTCGCGCCACTTATTGACGTCTATACAGTTAGGCGTCAGCCTTGAATTCCTCCCACTGATAGCCTCGACGTCGTGTGAGGCGGCCCTCGAGACGCCAGTAAGCACCGTTGGCCACTTAAGCCCGTACTTAAGCAGCCTCCTCACGCCAGGTGGCAGGTCATTAGATATCAGGGAGTGATTCGTCAGGACGCTGGGCACGCCGATGCCGCCGCTCGCGACTATGCTTGTCATAAGGCTCAGCGTAGAGGAGATCCCGTGTGAGTGCACTAGGTCAAAGGCGTTACGCTTAATGAAGAGGACAGACCTCGCGACAGCTAATGGATCCAGGGTCACGTCATCCTTTACGTTAATAGGTGAGGGGACCCTGTAGACAATATAGTGATCTCCATCCTCAAGGACACGCGAGCCCTTTGTATTCGTGTAGCTGTGCGTGACGACAAATACCTCATGCCCTTTCATGCCGAGCGCGCGGGCCAGCTCATGTATGCTCACCTCGACACCTCCGACTCGGGGGAGGAACCAGTCAGAGACCATGGCTATCCTAAGGCTTTCCAACTCTTCTCCTCCTCACGGTCTCCAAAATTCTTAGGCCGCCTGAGGTGGCGAGGACCGCAGCGCCGACGCCAGCGGGCAGAAGGGTGTCAACGACCCTTATCGCAACTAGGTAGACTGTAGAGATCTCCGCTGGGCAGCCCATAGCAGTAAGCACAGCTATGACCGTTAGGTCGAAGACGCCAGCGCCGGCGGGCGTCGGGGCCAGCGAGGATAGCCTTAGGGCTATGTATAGCGCTATTAGCTCGGCCAGGCTCAAGCTGAAGCCCAGGACCTCTAATATGTAGCCCACTTTAAAGATGTCAAGCGATAGTATGGCTACACTGACACCAATATAGATGGCTAGCATCTCCTTGTCCGAGGCCAACGCCTTAAGGCTGCCGATGAAGTCATTAAGGGCCTTCCTCGCCTTAGCGCTGACGCCGCTCTCCTGCAGCTCCACAAGGTAAAGGCTCGCGGGCAGGAGGGTCAGGTACCTGGCGTACCTGAAAACCAGGAAGCCAAGGACGAAGGCCCCGAGAACTGCCCCCTCGCTCACCCACTCTAACGTAGTCGCGGATATTACCTTGGCCCTGTGCTCATTTGGAACCCTGAGGTACGCAATCCTGAACGCCTCCTGTGACGCCTTGTTGCCTGGCAGGAAGATGCCTATTGGGAAGCTTGACGCTATAGCCTCAAGGGCCCTCACGTATGAGACCTGAACGCCAAGGCGCCTCAGGCCGCTTCTCCACCTCAGCCCCCAGAGGAGGGTCAGAACAAGGTTTATGGCAGAGCCTAGAGCGATGGCATAGCCTGCCAGCTTAAAGTAATGTGCTAAGTTCAACATGTCTGTTAAGGGCGTCACTGCGGCTACAAGGCTGAGGCCCTTAGCTTTAAAAACGTTAAACGGTTTAGGCGGCACCGAGCTATGTATAACGTCCTCCGTTTACGTTTAGCACGTGCCCAGTTATGTTACCTGCTGTGATCGGGTTGGCGAGGAAGTAAATAGCCTCAGCCACGTCCTCAGGCCTAGCTATCCTGTTCAGCGGGTGCAGCGACAGGATCTGGGCCCTCCTGGCCTGGTCTGAGAGGACTGAGGCGGTCATGTCAGTCTCTACGAAGCTGGGCGCCACAGCGTTCACCCTAATCCCGTACTTGGCCAGCTCTATGGCGAGCTTCTTGGTGAGGCCTATGAGGCCCGCCTTGGCGGCGGCATAGGCGACGCCGGCCACAACGTTGCCCGTCTCGCCGGATATGCTGGCTACGTTAACTATGGCTGCCCAGGGGGCCTTCTTGAGCAGCGGCAGCAGGTGCTTTATGACGTAGAACTGGCCTGAGAGGTCCACCTTTATCACCTCGTCCCACCTCTCGGGGGTCAGCTCCTCCGCTGTGGAGTAGTCTATGATGCCAGCGTTGTTAACTAATACGTTGACGTAAGGCAGAACTGACGAGAGGGCCTGGGAGAACGCCTTAACTGAGGCGAGGTCTGAGACGTCAAGCTGGTAGTACATGGCTGAGGGGGAGCCCGCCGAGAGGGCGTCGTTAATGGCCTGCTCTGCGGCCTCCCTGTTCGACTTATATGTTATGACGACTATGTAGCCCTCCCTGGCGAACCTAAGGGCTGTGGCTTTGCCAATGCCCCTGTCACCACCCGTTATCACTACGACGTTATCCTCGCTCTTCAAGGCGAACCCAAAAGGGTTACCTGGCGGTCCCGTTATTTTTAGGTTAGAGGTGGAGTACGCGGAAGATCATGTAGATGCCAACTAGCACTATGATGATGCCATAGGCTCTCTGGAGGGTCTTCTTGGGCGCCTTCACGGCGAGACTCGTGCCTAAGTAGCCGCCCGCGACGCCGCCTATAACGTAAAGGGCCGATACGAGGAACAGGGTGTCGCCGTAGACTGCGTACTCAAGCCCGCTCGCCACTCCGAAGGTGCCCACGCTTATCAGCGAGGTGCCTATGGCCCTAGTTATGGAGAGCCCTGACGAGAACATGAGGGCTGGCACTATGAGGAAGCCACCCCCTATGCCGAAGTAGCCACTTATCAGCCCGACCAAGAAGCCAGAGGCCGCGACGAGGGTGACAGCCCTTCTCGTCAGCTTTGGACACCTTGGGGCGGCCTCAGGGACCCTGTCGACCTCCTCCCTGGAGCCTGCTGAGGCCGAGTGCTGGAAGAATCCTAGGTAGATGCCCAGGACTATCATGGCTATGGCGAAGTAGAGGAGGAGGCTCTCGCCAGGGGTTATGTGGCCCAGGTAGGCGCCAAGGAGGGCCCCTATGAGGCCGATGCCGGCGAACAGCGCCCCGACCCTTGGCGCGACGTTCCTCTTCCTCAGGTGCATGTAGGCGTTTATGTAGGCGTTGATCCCTACGGCCAGCGCCGTAGTGCCAAGGGCCACGTGGGCGGCGTTGGGAATCGAGCTAAGGCCCACAAGGTAAAGCAGCAGGGGGACGCCAAGTATAGAGCCCCCGCCGCCTATGAGGCCCAGGGAGAACCCCACTATCACGCCTGAGACCACGGAAAGGCCGTACTGCAGCGGGGTTAGGTGCACTCTTTATCACCTGGATGGTCCTTTGACAGGTTAAGCGTTATTAAGAGGTTTTAACTCACTATATCTAATAATTAGATATATAAATTTACTAACGTTAAGCTATGTCGAGGTTCCTGAGCTCCTTAAGAAGGTCGTAGTAGGCGACTATCCTGCTCACGTTCTTGGTCCCCCTAGGGCCGGGCATCTTCATGAAGAACCTGTTAGTTGGCGCGTGCGTGCCGCGGACGCCCCTGTCGATCAGGGCCTTTGATATTGGTATAACTGACGCCATCAGCCCAGCCAGGTTAGACTTATCGTTAATCCTGGCGTTGACTATTATCTCGTCCCTGAACCCGCCGAACCCTATGTACTCTATGTGCATGGAGACGAACTTCCTGTCCCCAAGGGGCTCAAGGTAGCCCGTGGGCTTTATGTAGTGCGGTGCATCATAGCCCAATATGTCATCAACTATGCTGCTCTTAGTTATCTCCTTTGAGTGGTTCCTCTCAGGCTCTGTCAGGCTCAGGAAGTCCGTGTTGCCCCCTATGTTAAACTGTACTATTGAGGTCACCCTGCGCCCCCTCTCAGCTATGTGCTCCAGCAGGTCGGCAGTCAGCGGCGTGGCCCCTGTCGCCGCGTCGTCTCCGAGGACCAGGGCGCCCACCTTCTCAAAGTAGCTGACCACCCCTGGGCTGTTGGCGACAGGCGGCGGCGTGAAGTTGACAAAGGCCACCTTACGCCCGCTCCTCCTGCTGTACTCCGCGGCGGCGTAGGCGTAGGCCATCGAGGCCCCCAGTTTGCACCTAGGGGCGAGCTTGACGAAGTCCAGCTCGCTCTCGGCGTAGCTGTAGGGCTCAGTGGTTATGACGTTAACTATCACGTCGGGCTGAAGCTTCTGAAGGGTGTTGACGACCTGCTCCACGGCGGCCATCGGGTCGCCTAGAAGCTCGTCAAGGCCCAGCGCTGTCACGGGTAGGCCTCTCAGGCTGCCGCAGTGAATGCCCCGCTCAACCACTATGTCCTTCAGCGCCCTTGGGATCTGTTCATAGGGGACGAGCTTGCTGGCTATCTCGTACATGTCCTTACCGACCTTAGAGGCGTCAACATCAAGGACTCCCACGACCTTAATGTCCTCAGGCCTGTAGGCCTTCAGGTGGTTCAGGAAGGGTATGCCCAGGGGCTCCACTTCCTTGGACTTTATCTTCTCAAGGCCTGCGAGGAAATACGAAGAGCCCGCCCCTGCGCCTATCAGCAGCGTCTTCACGGAGTTCATCGGCAACACTTCCAAATTTGTTGACACGGCTGTGTTATTTATACTTTCACTTCTTGAAAGGAGTTCCTAGATCACTTCAGCTCCACTTCAGGCGCCGCTATCTCTGGCGTGAAGCTTATGTACTGGATCATACTGCCGCGTATCAGGACCTTTCCGAGCTTGGCCACCACCTGCTTACCGTCCTTGACCTCAACGGAGTTCTCGAGCAGGAGGTTCATTGTGGAGTCGGTGACCTTCAGCTGACCTATGTACTCCGTTCCATCCTTCAGCTTGACGTATATGTTGGTATTGATGGCCTCCCTCAAGTACCTCAGGGGGTTCATGACCTTATGCGACTGGTCGCTTGACACCACGCACCCCTCACGTTGTTCGTTTCATGCTGAGGGCTTTAGAACTTTAAAAGGTTAGCCTGAGGTCCGTAGGGGAACCAAAGGTGTTAGCTGATCTTGCCAGCGTGAGGTATGGGGACGGCATAGTGCTGGCCAGAGTCGAGAAGGGCAGCCTTTACCTGCTCAGGGACCCCAAGGGGGACCCGATAACGCCCTCACGGCTGTTCGAGGGGTTACCTAACTCGATTAGGCTGCTGGAGGGCGCTCAGGCCTCAGAGCCTATAGGGGACTTGAAGCATCAGCTTGAGCCCCCCGTGCCCAGTCCCTCAAAGATAATTGGCATAGGGAAGAACTTCAGGGAACACGCTGTTGAGATGAAGTCCGAGGCGAAGCCCGTCTACTTCATGAAGGCCCCCAGCGCCTTGGTAGGACACCTTCACGTAATTGACGTGCCTGCCTTCGTTCAGAAGCCCGACTACGAGGGCGAGGTGGTCATAGTTATAGGCAGGAAGGTTAAGCTGGCCGGAGTTAAGGAGGCCAGGGAGTCAATACTGGGCTTCATGGCTGGAAATGACGTTACTGCCAGGGACCTCCAGTACGACGTGTGCATGCCCTGGTGCCTCTCGAAGAGCCTTGACACCTTCTCCCCGACAGGGCCTTACCTGAGGCTGATAAGCGACTACTCGGAGCTGGAGGGCCTCTGCGTAGAGACCTACCTCAACGGGGAGAGGGTCCAGAGGGGCTGCGCTGGCGACATGTCGCTTAGCTTCGCCGAGATAGTGGCTGATCTCTCTAGGTACATGACGCTCCTCCCCGGGGACCTGATATTCACAGGCACGCCGCCAGGCGTCGGCCACCCAAGGGGGCGTTACCTGAGGGACGGGGACCTGCTGGAGGTAGCTGTAAGCGGCCTCGACAGGCTCGTTAACCCAGTAAAGAGGGCTAGCCTCCGACCGTGAGGCTTATTTAAAAGGCCCACGCCGCAGACAAAGCCTGGTGCCAAGGTTGGAGTACGTAAAGCTTGGGAAGACAGAAGAAAGGGTCTCAAGGATCGGGCTCGGCGCCTGGCAGTTCAGCGACGCGTGGGGCCTGACGGACTACGAGAGGGCCAAGGAAATCATCAAGAAGGCCTATGAGCTAGGGATAACGCTCATCAACACAGCTATGGTCTACGGGGCAGGGATGAGCGAGAGGTTCATAGGCCAGGCGCTCAGGGACCTCCAGATAAAGAGGGACGAGGTGTTCATAGTGACAAAGATACCTGGGGAGTACCTCAACAGGGACGACGTATTCAGGGCTGTCAGGGGGTCCCTGTCAAGGCTTCAGTCAGACCACATAGACGCGCTCCTGGCCCACTGGCCACCGGCCTGGCATAACTACCCGACCTGTGAGTACGCCAAGGCCTTTGAGGCCCTGGTCAGGATGGGCAAGGTCAGGTACATAGGCCTGAGCAACTTCCCCATAGCGCTGGTAGAGGAGTTCAGGTCGTGCCTGGCGAAGCACGACGTAGAGATCTTTGAGATAAGGTACAACATCGTTGAGAGGAAGGCTGAGGAGGAGCACATACCGTACGCGGAGGCCAACGGGATAACTGTCCTCGCGTGGAGCCCTCTGGCCCAGGGCGCGGTCCTAGGCAAGTACAGGCCTGAGGACGTGAGCAAGCTGCAGGACGTAAGAAGGGGCAACCCCCTCTTCAGGCCTGAGAACTACAGTCAGATACTGAAGCTTGTTGAGGCTATGAAGGAGATAGCTGAGAAGAGGGGGAAGACGCTGTCTCAGGTGGCCCTCAACTTCATCATGATGGCGAGCCCTGTGGTCGTTCCGATACCCGGCGCTAAGAGCTCACAGCAGGTAGAGGAGAACGCAGGGGCCGCCGGCTGGTCACTGACCTATGAGGAGTGGTCGAGGCTTGACGAGATAAGCAGGTCGCTCAGGATAAGCTACGTTACTATACCGGACTGACCTCCTTAAGCCCTGAAGTGGAGGCTTTACCCTCTTAGGTCCTACTGTGCATGCGACGTGCTAGAGCTTTATAACTTGGACGTATCGTCTTCTAGTGGGTGTTTGATTGTCTAGGCAAGTTCCGCTCTACGACGTTCATAAGGAGCTTGGCGCGACCTTTGGCGAGTTCGCTGGTTGGACAGTGCCTATGTCGTATACTTCCACCATAGAGGAGCACATGGCCGTCAGGCAGTCTGCGGGCATCTTCGACATAAGTCACATGGGGAGGCTGAGGCTAAGGGGACCTGACGCCGCCCAGCTGCTAGACTACGCCTTCACAAAGGTGGTCTCGGCTACCAAGGAGGGCTTCATGAGCGGCCCCACCCTAGCCCTAAACGAGCACGCCAGGGTCATAGACGACGAGATGTGGTACAGGCTGCCCTCAGGCGAGTGGTTGGCAGTGCCAAACGCCGCCGCGAGGGAGAGGATGAAGTCGCACCTCTCCTGGCTCGCGGACCTCAAGGGGCTCAAGGTAGAGATAGAGGACCTCACCGAGGCCTTTTCCATGCTTGCCCTGCAGGGTCCTAGGGCCGTTGAGGTCATGAGGGCCCTGGGGGCTGACTGGGCCGCCTCCCTCAGGCCCCTGGAGTTCAGGCTCAACGTAACCCTAGCTGGAGCTAAGGCCTTCCTCGTGAGCAGGAGCGGGTGGACCGGCGAGGATGGCTTCGAGGTGTGGGCTGAGCACGCTGACGCCGAGAAGGTGCTCAGGGCTGCCATAGCTGCTGGGGCTAAGCCGGCCGGCATAGCGGCAAGGGACACCCTGAGGATAGAGATGGGCTTCGTCCTGGGCGGCAACGAGTACGGCGAGGACCCTGTCAAGTACCCCTGCGCCCTCAGCCTCAGGTACGGCATGGGCGCCATAGACTGGTCTAAGAGGGGCTTCTACGGGGAGGAGGCCCTGAGGGCTTGTCGCCGCGAGGGGCTGAGGTGGGTCAGGGTAGGGATCGAGATGAAGAAGTCGCACGCCAGGTTCGTGCCGAGGAGCGGCTATAAGGTGCTCGTTGATGACGTTAAGGTTGGGTGGGTCACAAGCGGCACCTTCAGCCCAGTCCTGGGCAGGGGCATAGGTCAGGCCTACGTTGACACCAGGTATGCGATATTCGGGGAGACCGTGACGGTAGTTGATGAGAGGGGCAGGGCTGGTGAAGGGAAGCTCGTGGACTTCCCGTTCATAAAGAAGTGAGCTAAGGCGGTCCAAATGGCGCAGGAGGTGAAGGTCAGGGCCTTCTTCGGCAACCTCTACCTCAGCTACCGGCCCCTGGTGAAGGCTGGCGCCCTCCTCTCCGTCAACGGCCTAGTAGTAATGGCCGGCGAGCCCAAGGCTATCGAGGGGGCCTGCAAGGCCCTCAGCGGCTGTGAGGAGGTAGACCTCCCAGGGCGGGCGGCGGGGCCTGGCTTCATAGACTCGCACCTTCACCTCACGGGCCTGGGCCTTCAGCTGAACACCCTTGACCTGAGGGGCGTGAGGAGCATAGCCGAGCTGAGGGACAAGGTCAGGGCGTTCCTGCAGGAGAGGAACCCCCCTGTGCTCATCGCGAGGGGCTGGGACCATGAGAGGATGGCGGAGAAGAGGTTCGTCACCAGGTTTGACGTAGACGACCTGGTCCCTGACAGGCCCGCTGTACTCGTCAGGATATGCGGCCACGTGGGGACCCTCAACACCTACGCCATGAGGCAGCTCGGGATAGATCGCCTGAAGGGCTCCCCCGACGTAGTTGTTGACGAGAGAGGCGAGCTAACGGGCGTCGTCAGGGAGGACGTGCTCCTTAAGGCGCTGAGGGCCCTTGAGCCTCCCCCCGAGCAGTACATGAGCTACGTGGCAGACGCCGCGAGGCTAGTGCTCTCCCAGGGGGTCACGACCGTGGGCTTCATGAACGTGCCCCTGAGGCTCCTCACGGGCCTGCTTTCCGAGGCCAGGAGGATGATGCTGAGGATGAGGCTATACCTTGACGTTGACGCCCTCGGCCTGCTGGAGGGGCTCGGCCTAGTGGGCGGCTTCGGAAATGATTGGGTGAAGGTGATGGGGGTCAAGGTGTTCGCCGACGGCTCCCTTGGGGCCAGGACGGCGCTGCTATCGGAGCCCTACGAGGACGCGCCCGGCGAGAGGGGGAAGCAGAACATGAGCATTGAGGAGCTGAGCAACATAATGTCCAGGGCTAGCAGGCTAGGGCTGGACGTTGCTGTCCACGCTATAGGCGACGGCGCCCTTGACGTCTTCCTCGCGGCCAGGGCCGCGTCAGGCGCTGACGCAAGGGTTGAGCACGCCTCGGTGGTCAGGGACGACCAGCTTCCAGGGCTCAGGGGGGTCAGGGTGAGCGTTCAGCCCATGTTCGTAATTGAGGACAGAGGCTGGCTCAAGGGCAGGCTCGGGGCCAGGAGGCTGGGGCTGGCCTACAGGTTCCGCTCAATAGTGGCCTCTGGCGCCATAGTTGGGCTCTCAACGGATGCGCCTGTCGAGCCCACAGACCCCTGGCTGACAGTCTATGCTGCTGTCACAAGGGGTCAGGGGGAGGGCTGTGAGCTGGCCAAGGTCACGCCCGAGGAGAGGCTCACGGTCCCCGAGGCGCTACACCTCTACACTGCGGGCTCCGCGGCGGTGCTGAAGGACTCACTCATAGGGTCGCTGACGCCAGGGCACCTGGCCGACATCGCTGTCTTCTCCCAGGACCCCCTCGAGGTCTCAGAGCCTGCTGACTTAAGGACGATAAGGAACGTCGCGACCTTCGTTGGCGGCGAGAGGGCCTTCTGACCTCAGGGCCTTGAGGAGAAGACGACCCCGAGGCTGATCATAGCTATGAGGGCTACCTGGAGCGGAGTGAGGCCTTGGCCAAACACTAGGTAGGCCAACACTGAGGCGCCCGCGGGCTCGGCGGCCATCGCGACGGTCGCGGCCAGGACCTTGTTGCGGCCGAGCAGGTAGTTCATGGTCGTGTGGCCTCCTATCATGGGCACAAT
>Ga0315272_10000569_pt1 | contig 18803 bp, 23 predicted proteins | sample C3_middle_MG_FD_203918 | JGI IMG/M metagenome (GOLD analysis project Ga0315272, IMG submission 203918) | Sediment microbial communities from Yellowstone Lake, YNP, Wyoming, USA - C3_middle | ecosystem: Environmental > Aquatic > Freshwater > Lake > Sediment | place: USA: Wyoming | collected...
ATTGACGGCGACTCCCACTGCTACTGCCTCCTCACCCGCATATAGGTGAACGAAGCCGGGTATTCTTCCTGCAGCAAATAACTCGTGTGCCTTATCCTCGTAGGCTCTTATAAGCCACATTCTGTAGTACATCTCTGAGAGCAGCTCTTTTGGAAGCTGTACGGTTGCCATACAATTATAATTATTAAGGCGGATTATTTAAATTTTTCTGCGAAACAATATACTCAATTGCTTGGGAATATTCTTTATCTATGAAAATTGCATGGGAAGGTTACTCCTGAAAGCCATATACCCCAAGAAGACACGGTTGGAGTGTGTTCGACAACTCCAGGGACTCTCCTCTAATCAGGGTTGCGGTGCAACCTTCTTTTTCTCCATGAGGCTAGCAGTTGGACAGTTCTCGAGTAGTTCCGCTATCCTATTTTTCAAGTCCGCGATGTCGATTCCGAGAACAACTGCGCCGGAAATCTCTCCGAAGGCTTCCTCAACGCACGTTCTGCTGTTACATTTTTTAAGCTTGCTCTCTAGTCTCTCAATGGCTTCCTCGGGGTACGCGAAGAAGTCTCCCGAGACGACTACGTCAATAATTTCGCAATTCTCGCCTAGGACTATATCCAGTTTAACGGTCTTGGTGTAGCGTGATACTAGCGATATTCGCCTCAACGAGGTCGCCTCTTAAATATCCACTCGGGACTCCTGTACTTAGCTACCAGGTTGTCTGTGGCTTTGAGCTCCTCTTCAGAGAGTACATCGTGGTAAACCTCAGCGCTGAGAGCTCTTGAGAAGCCTTCAATAAGGCTCTCCACAAGTGCGTTAACATCGACTTCACCGATAACTTCTCTGAGCGTTATGACTCTCTCCCTAATGCTCCTCACACCCTTGCTCTCAAGCTTCTCTCTGGGTGCTAGCAGGGCTTTTTCAACTGTGTCTAGGTCTGTAGCGTACATTAATGTGCCGTGCTGTAGCAGGAAGCCCGCCCTACGCGTTTGTGCATTGCCAGATATCTTCTTCCCATAAACCGCAACGTCGTTTACTGGTATAAACTCGCCTGGAGCTCCGAGTTTCCTCAGTGCGCAGACAAGCCCACTGCAGATCACCCTGTAGCTCTCCGAGACATCCGCCAAGGCGCCCTCGATCGGCAGTACGCGCGCGCTACAGCGCCATGCTACTGAGAAACTACTAGCTCTAAGCGTGCACGTAAAGATAAGCATTTATAGGCATAGCAGGAGTTACGCATATGCTGAGCACAGCGGAGGCACTGGTTTTAGCCCTCATCGGCTTCGTCACTGCCCTCTGGGGCTACAGGCTTGCAAGGCTCTGGGTGTCCCTTGTATCCGCCGTAGCCCTGGGATACGTATTTTACCTATACTCCACCCCCAGCTCAAGGCAACCCTAACTCCAGTGGTTCTCTTCATTCTAGGCTTCATGGCGGGGGCCATGATCGGCTTCACGGTGTTCAAGCTCACGATCTCCGCGCTGGCTGGCTATGCTTTGACTCAGTCCCTGGTTAGCGCGGGGCTTTTCCTCGCTGACGAGTCCTCCTTGATCGTGCTGACGGTGGTTTTCGCGATGATCCTCTACGCGGTTGTCGACAGGCTGCTCCCGCTGATGTTCGCACTTGCGGGGGCTGCCCTGTTATTCATAGCCCTGGCCGAGATGCACGTACCAGTGGTCCCGGCAACGCGCGCTAACAGAGGACAAGAGATCCTCTCACTAGGATTTCTAGTCGTGAGAGCTGGGGCTCGCGCGCTATAATCGCTGAGCTCAGGGGGCTAAGCTCCAGGAAAACCGAAAGAAGGATAGTGATGGGACTTCCAGAGCATCTCTTACTGTTAGCTCTACTAGTCCAAATACTGTTACCATCCCTACTCATGTAATTAGTAATATTTGGTTCCTAAAAAACTTTAAATATTAATCAAGCGAGGTATTGCTGATGTCCGCGGCTTCATTTATTGAGAAAATGATTAGAGAGGGTAAGGCAAGTAAACGAGAAAGAGATAGATTTCTATACTCACATGATGTATCCTTCCTTCCGAGCTTTATTGCTAAAAGGATAAACTCAGTGCCTGATGTTGTTGTTCAACCTGAGACTATAGAAGACGTAGTAGAGATTGTAAAGTATGCCTCCGAGAATAAGGTTCCAGTTGTGCCGAGAGGGGCGGCTACGAGCGGTTATGGGGGTCCTGTTCCTGTCTCGGGAGGTATAGTTGTGGACTTCACCAGGATGGACAAGATACTGGAGATAGGTGACGATTTTGCAAGGGTTCAGCCAGGCGTCAAGTGGTATGTTCTCGAGAGGGAACTTAATAAGCGGGGCAAGAGCCTTCGGATGTACCCTTCCAGTGCGTATGCAGCCACGGTGGCGGGCTTTATTGCTCAGGGCGGATACGGTATAGGGAGCTTCAAGTTCGGAAGCATTGAGCGCAATGTGGAGAGCGTGAAGATAGTGGATGCCAGCGGGAGCTTAAAAGAGCTTCCTCCGGAAAGTGTCGTGGGCGCTTGCGGTACTACAGGCTTGATAGTTGAGGCAAAGGTGAGGGTTAGAGAGCAGAGGAAGCTTGTTCTCCGAGCGTTTCACGTTAAAGACTCGAAGGAGCTCACGCGGTTCCTCAAATCCCTTAAGGGAGACATTTTCCACTTAAGCATAACGAACCTTGTCTTCGAGAGGTTCAAGGAGGAGGTACTGAAGAAGATGCCGATCGCAGAGGTTTACGCGAGGCACGGAAAACTATACGAGAAGCGACCAAGCTTGCCAGAAGAGGGATTTATAGTCCTAGCTGCCCTGGACAGCGACAATATTGTATTCGAGGGGGGGAAGGAGCTGGATGAGAGGGTAGCTGAATATCTCTGGGAGGAGAGGTTCTACACGATGCGGCTGAGAAGGCTGGGTCCCGGGCTTGCCGTTTTTGAGGGGATTATTGGCGCGGGGGTCTTGGATAGAGTTTTAGAGAAGATGAGCGGGTGGGCAATTGAGGCAACATTGGTTGATGGAGGGAAAAGCGCCCTGATTTTAGCGATGCAGCCTGTGAGCGAAACAAGCCGAGATTATTTAGCTAAATATATTGACTCAATACGGTTGTTTAAGATAATCAAGGAGTTCGGGGGTAAACCGTACTCGACTGGAATTTTCTTCTCGGAGTTCGCTGAGGAAGCTCTTGGAAAAGATAGGCTGATGCACCTGTTCGAAACTAAGCGTAAGGTGGATCCGATCGGTATATTTAATCCCGGGAAAGTTTTTCCGAGGAAGCTTGTCGGGAGAAATCCCGGAAACGAGATCTCAGACCTCATTAAGCTTGCACTCAACGTAGGTTCTCTTGCTAAACTGGGGACGCTGATCATAGGAGGAAGCAAATTAGTCTCAACGTCCCTACCCGAAGAGGTCACGAGAATAGCTTTGGAGTGCACCCAATGTGGCTACTGTGAGTATGCATGCCCAGTATTCAGCGAGGTAAAGTGGGCGTGGAGCTCTCCGAGAGGGAAGTTCGACATTGTGAAGCAGGCTCTGCTAGGGAGGTACACTCTCTCACAGGAGGACTACGCGCTCTTCTACCTGTGCTCGCTCTGCAAGGAGTGCGAGGTCTACTGCCAGGGTGCTCTACCCATACTTGATACTTGGCTAAAGGCAAGGCAGCTCCTAACATCTAAAGGTTATGTGCCTGCGAGCATCAAGCAGCGCCTAGAAATCATAGCTAAAACTGGGAACTCGCTTGGCGTCGAGCCGCTCAAAAGATGGGAGTGGTTGCCGGCTAAGTACAAGGAGAAAAAGAGGGGCGACGTAGCCCTTTGGGTCGGCTGCTGGGAATCCACCTACATGACGAACATACCTCTTAACATAATCTCTATACTCGAGAAAGCTGGAGTTGACTTCCAGGTGCTTGGCGAGGATGAGAAGTGCTGCGGCATTTATGCATGGATGAGCGGCAATGATAGGGCGTTAGAAGAGACGGTAACCTATCACTTGAACGTCTTCCGGGAAAGGGGGGTGAGGCAAATAGTGGCGCACTGTCCGGGCTGCTATCTGATGCTGAGCAAAATCTATCCCCAGTATGCGAAGAAGTTAGGCTACAAATGGGATGTAGAGGTCATACCCTTCGTTGAGTTGCTTGACTCCTTGATCAAGCTCGGTAAGATAAAGCCAGAGAAAGAGCTTCCAGTTACTTGCGCTTACCACGACTCCTGCCACCTCGGGAGGTGGGAAGGCATCTATGTCGCTCCACGGGAAATCCTAAACTCTATCCCAGGTCTGAAGCTCGTGGAGCCAGACTACTCTTACGAGGAGTCACACTGCTGCGCCGCTTTCCTTGCGCTTGTAGACCAGAGGACTGCTTTCCAGATAGCTATCAAGCGTATAAGAGAGATCAAGGATTTGGGTGTACAAATGTTGGTTACTGCCTGTCCGGCATGCCTCTACATGCTTAGCGCTGCCTCTGACTACTCCAAGGCGGGATTGCCTATGATAGACTATACAGACCTCGTGAAAAAATCTATTGAGTAATTGATGATCTAGCTCAATCCATTTTTTTTGGCTTGCAACTAATTCCCTTTACGTTTTACAACAAGCTTAAAAGGATAAAGCCAAATTAGATGAGCGAAGAACATTGAGCATTAAAATGAGAGATAAGAAAACTAATTCACCGCAGGTTCATCAGCAACTGAAACGCCTTACAAGCGATGTAGAGGAGTTAAGAAGACAAATATACAGGAAGCTTCAGCAACTTGAAGAGTTGCTAAAAATCCTCGATTGTCAAAGCATCCTCCGAATTGAAGAACTAACTCTAGAAGTAGAGCGACAGATAATTGAGTTACAAAACGTTGCAAAGCTTTCCCCACCAAAGAAAATTCCAGAGCTTAAGAAAGCCAAAACATATATGCAGAAGACCCTGGATACAGCAGAGGAAGAGCATAGGAAAATACTCATTACTATGCTAATTAGCCTCAGGAAAAAACTTGAGGAATCACAAAAATACCTTCCCGGCTAGAGTACGTAGCAAACTTATTAATAAGAGAGATAGATGAGATGGAAAAGGAAAGAATAGATGCTGGAAAACTCCAGGAACATGTGAAAGGCCTGCTTAGTCTTGCATCCAGTATACTCGAAGAGAGGCTGGTAATGCCTCGAGAACCTGTAGAAATTGACAAAGAGAAAAAGCTCCTAGCCATAAAAGTGGGAGAACATCTTGAGACAATTCCACTATCTCCAGACCCATTTTCAGCTTTAGAAGGAGTCCTCGAGTTTAATGAGCCATTTAAAAAACTGAGAAGACAAGCTGAACACTTTGCTCAAAAAGAAGCTACGAAGAGGGTTTCCAAAGATACCCCTCCTTGAAAACAATGTTATTTTTGCTTACCTAAATCGTGCCGACAGTTATCATGATGTTGCAAGGAAGCTATTTTATAAACTGAAAAATGAGGAACTTACTGTCGAGATATCGAGCGTCAGCCTATTAGAGATGGAACTTGTGTACAAGAGTAGGGGTATCGAAAATAGACTTTTAAAAGATATCGCAGAGCTGATCGCTCTACCTGGTGTGAAGTATGTCCCCTTAACGCCTAAAATTGTTCTTTTAAGCGCATACTTGAGAAAACAATATAATCTCACCTTCTTTGACTCGCATTACGCTGCAACTGCGCTTAGCCTCGACCGCAAAATTATCTCTTTTGACCGTGCATATGAGAGGGTCCAAGGACTTGCTAGAATAGATCCAGAAAAATATAGTATAGCGCATGTCGCTCTAACTTAACATTTTCTCAAATCAATTGAAAACAATACTTGCATGAATGATTCTTTTTAGTCAAGGTCTTCTTCTTCATGTGAAGTCGTAACAGCCTCGGTGACGCTTGGAAGTTTCTCAGCATCTTCCCTAATCTCTTCAAGTATCTTCCTCAAATGCTCTACTTTTTGTTGCCTCCTAGAGAGCTCCAAAGCCTCAATAAATGCATTTATCTTGCTTTTAAAAGACCACTTCTTTCTCTGTTTCTTAACTCCTTGGATGATTTTTTGTCCAGCCTTTTTTCCATTTGCTCTTGTCATGCTACAATCTTTGGATATTGTTTCTTAATGCCAACTTAATATTTTTAACGAGGTTGCTTTGAAGTCAAGATTATATATGTATTACTTTGCTGTAATCTTAGATTTAAAGTGGTTCGGAAAGAAAAGCTACCCCTCGATCTCTCTGTTGTTTTTTCTCTCCTAGCTATGGTTCTCGCGTCTCTCTATATCATTTACAGCTATTGGCCACCTGTGCCAAGCAGGCCAAATATAAATGTTCTCGAGGAATACGTAAAGGCCGTTATATATCTTAACAAGTCGGCTCTAGCTATCGGGTCGGAGCTAGCTGGCTATCCAATTTCAGCTCTGGACTTTACCCCAGAGGAAGCCGTTACAAACAGAAACAAGCTTGAGATGTATGTTGGCAACTTGTCTCATGCATACGGCTCTATGGATACTTTCATTGTACAAGTGGCCAGAAGCTATCTATACGTTGCTGAGGCCTCGTCTAATTCTTCACTGGCACTTGTATCACTAAACAATACGGGGAAAGAGCTAAAGGAGGCTCTAGCGCTCCTCGCTAAGTGTAGAATAGACGAGGCTCTGGAACGCTACAGTGAAATTGAGCTGAGGATACTTAACGCTACACATCAACTAGAAAACGCCAACAACGCGCTATCAAAGGTAAACAAGGCTACGGTAGCCGAAAACCATGTCAGCATAATCGACTCCTCTCAAGAGAGGCTCCGGAAAAGCCTAAACTCTCTTAGAAATGCCACCATACTTATGGAAATAGCACGAAAATACGGAAGCTTGCTGAAAATGCTGTGCAGTGGGAATTCTCCTGGCACAGATAACCTATTGAGCGACTTGCTCAATGATGCAAGTAAGGTAAAGGCTACGGGACCTTTGGCCCTCGACGTTATGAATGCTAGGAATGCGATTATAGGGCTCGTTTCCAGGGAAGGAGCTGGCCAGGAGAGGCAAATTAATTCGGCTCAGAGTTCATCTGGAGGTCAGGGTGGTGGCGCAGGCTATGTTCCTCCAAGCTCTGACGACTAGCATTGGATTTGAAGAGCCTCAAATGCTTTTACTACTACCCGCTTCGACAATTTTCCTGCTTTTTCTCTATGTGCGTAGCAGAAAAAAGTCCCAGACATTGACCACGCGTCTCGGCAAGGCTGGTGGCTCAAGGTGGTCGCTCCTATTTATCTTTGCAAAGTTTGCCGCAGTTGTCGTAATGTGTGTAGTAGCCGCACAGCCATATGTTTTGACCTATACATATGTGACTGTTACGCCCGAGAATGTCCTGTACATGAATGTTACCTCGACGAGACTAGTCCTCATGGTGGACATATCTGCAAGCATGGGATACACGGATACTTATCTCTCGAGAATCAGCAATGCTGTTGAACTCGTGGAGAAGATAATTGTCACTGCTACAAGCCGAGGCGACTATGTAAACGTCTATGTTTTCAGCGACAATGTCGAGCCGCTCTGCATATCCATAAACCGCTCTACAGTGGATGCGTGCATGGCCAAGCTCAGGGGTATCAATCTCAAGAAATACTCTGCTATAGGAGACGCCTTTATCTATGGATACATGTATGCTAGAGCCTCCCGTATGCCAGCGGCTATCCTAGTAATAACGGATGGCGCATACAATTATGGCTCATCTCCTTTAGAAGCTCTTCAGGGTTTAAAATCTTCTAGGATTCCTGTCGCCCTTATCCTGGTCGGCAACGATCCACGTGCCTATGAACTGGAGCAATACTGTAAGGAGAACGGGATATCTATCTACAGGGTTTCTATGGGCTCTGGGGAAGAGGAAGCGTTAAGGTATGTATCTGAGAGACTATATTCGGAGCTTAAATTTGAAGCGTTGGCCGTCTCAGGGCAGACAAACGTCCAGGTGCCGGTTAAGGACTACTCGGTACAGCTTTATCTCTTGGCGCTCCTGGTGCCTCTATTTATCCTCTCTTTGGCGGAGGGCCTATGATCGCAATAAAGAACCCAGTAGCTTTTGCTACGGGTCTAGCTCTTCTCGTGCCAATAGTAATCTTTTTCCACTATTGGTTCCCAAGAATCTACTCGAAAAGCCATAGGTATTACCATCCACTAGTAAGAGTAGTTTCCAAGCGGGTGGCTAACGCAAAGAAGAATACGAGGATATCTAGTCTCGCTCTCAAGCTCGTAATGGCTGTCCTCCTTTCTCTGGCTCTTTCACAGCCCTACCTAGTAACACAGGAACAAGTCTACCTAGAATCAAAGCAGGTCTCTGAGCTAAGACTCAATACAAGGCCTGCACTAATAATTATTCTAGACACCTCTAGGAGCATGGGTGAAAACGCAAAGCTCGAAACCGCGAAAAATGCAATAAAGAGCTTCCTAGCAAGCCTGTCGAGTGACATCGATGTTGGCTTCATAGACTTCGCGCACTCCATAAAGCAGGCGTTGCCCCCAGCCATGAACAGGAGCCTAATTCTCAATGCCGTATCTTGGGCTACTGCCGACGGGGGCACAATGTACACGTATCCACTCAAGACCGCTTTAAACTGGCTGAAGCCCTACCGCGACCTGAACGCCTCGGCGTCTGTTGTCTTCGTTTCGGACGGCATGCCTGGCGACCTATTAGAGTATAGAGACGTACTGGCAAGCTTCAAGGAACAAAAGATACCAATCTACACAGTGTTTATAGGCATGGAAAACGAGGGCATAAACGAGATGAAGTACATAGCTTCAGAGACCCGAGGAGAAGCCTTTGTAGCGGAAACTGTCGATAGCCTCGCAGAGGTTCTAAACACTGCACTTGAAAAAGCTACGCAGTCCATTCAAAAAGTAGAGGTCAACACCAGAATAACGAAAACAGTTAATGTTTACAGGTCTTTGACCAGCATAATCCTAGCTATACTTGTTTTCCTCTATCTCTTCTACCGATACGTGGCATATAGACAAGCCGGGACAACTTTTTGATGAAGCGCTTTACCTCCTTATACTCGTTTGGGCGAAGCCTGTAGTGTAGATACAGCCCGCCCAAAAACACTACCAGAAATGCGGAGACCCTTAGTAGGTGCCTTGTTTGTGGTCGTAAGATTATCTTTTCGTAGATAGTTGCATGAACATCAACGGGGACATCTAGGATCGCCGATATTTCCTTCAAAAGTGATTCGGAGACCCCATACTTCGTCGAGTTGACTACCATGTCTATCAGCCTGTCTATCCTCGTAGCATTTATTGGGGACGAGAAAGGCTTGATGACTGTGTCCCGGGCTATGCACATTTCCACCACGTGAACATTGCCTAGCCGTGGAAGGCTCTGAGCCTTGCACTGTAGAAAGGCAGGCGGAGCATTTAGTCCGATCTGGGTACAATTTATTTTTTCTATTGCTTTTTGTTCGAGTTGCCTCCTTATTTCTAGGTAGGCGTCCCTAGAAATTAGTGGAAAATAGAATGAATAGTTTAAACGGCTGGTTTCGGCACTTATTATTCTCTGGACATCGAGAGAAAAAGGCTTAGTTATTTCGAAAATTCTCACGGAAATATTAGAGCTAGACGGGCCGAGCTGAGAAGCGAAAATGTTTACCTTCACCAGCAGATTGTTTACCGATGTGTTGTACACGTATAGGTCGGAAGGAGGCACCTGAAGAGGAAGGCTTTGATAAAAGACGTCGTACATATAGAGGTAACAGACCTTGTCGCCAACAATTGAGACAGCTGCTTTTCTAGTAGCCACAGATAAGGACAAAGTGTAAAAGCTTTGATAAACAGAGGTCTCATGGAGCATTGTCCATCCAAGGATAGCTAGGACAACTATAGAGGAAATAACCAAAGAGACAAGCAGAACTTTAATCATTCTAGCCACCCCTCTATAGATCTTTCCTTTTGAATCGCAAGAAGATCAACCCCCATAAGAACAGGAGAAAGAATATAGAAGAGGTGAGTATTTCCCATGGACTTGGCAGGGGGTTTTGTCCAGGCATAGGTATCGTTGACTGTGTATACATCAGGTAATAATAGTTGTAAGTGTATGGAGAGAGAAATGAAAAAATCCAAGTAACTGTGTACATAGCCTGGTAGTATTGGGGTGGGAGATTACCGTAGTATATGATGGATACCAGGATGCTGAGAAAAAGAGGAACAAAGAAGGCAAGCATTGTTCCAAGGAAGGAGGCGAACCCTTCTCGCCCAGATATAGCTAGAAATAGAACGAATGTCCCATGGACGGATAATTCTGCCAAGATGTAGATGAGCTGAAGGTATAACGTAGAGCTCGACAAAGCTTTTGGGGCGACGGTGATTACTATCATGAGGAATGTGGAAAGAAGAACAAGCGCCGGCAAGAAGACTACCACGAGAAACGTGCTGGCAAGGTATTCTGTCCTCTTAAGTGTATGGGCCAGGTAGAGCTCTGCCTCGCCCGACGAGATTTCCCTCCCTGCGCGGGAAGCCTGGATACTCGAGAAGATCTTATAAATAATGATTGCGATGAAGAGTGGCCCGTAAAGCCACAGGGAAAATGTTTGCCCGGCGCCAAAAATTATGAGGAAGACTGCCAACAGTAAGTTGGACACGATTATTGCAACAACGTAGGATGACAGATATCTATTCGCCGTGAAGGAGGCGTGTTCGTAAATTTTCCTAAGATCTACTCCCAACGATCTTACCATACAGGTCACCAAGACTGGCGGTTTTAAAACTAAAACCGGTTACAATCTGGCCTAGTTCGGAAAGGAGCCCCTCAAATGACTTATAGTATTCCGGCTCAACCGCCACCTCTAACAAGCTTTTGTCTACCTTCTTGACAAGCTTTATGTAGGGCTTTTCTATAAGAATTCTGGCTAGAGTATTGATGTCTCGTGTTTCAATTGTAAAGACGGCTTCCGTCATGTATTTTTTCCATAGGTCCCCCAAATATCCATAGTCAAGCACCATACCCTTGTCGATGAAGACACAATAGCTTGAGACCTCCTGGAGCTCTGGGATTATGTGAGAAGAAATTATCATAGAAACCCCCAGCTCCTTATGGAGAAGCTTTAAAAGCTCAAGAATCTCTCGCCTCGCCGCAGGGTCAAGGCTTGCAGTTGGCTCGTCTAGAACCAGGAGCTCGGGGTCTCCCAGGAGGCTCTGAGCTATGCCTACCCGCTGTATATATCCCCTTGACAATTCGCCAATCTTTGTGTCAAGCACTTTTTCGAGGCCCACGAGCCTAACTAGTCGGTTGAGGTCGGTCTTACCTACCCTCCTGAGTCTTGCCAGGTGCTCTAAAAAATCTTCAACGGGCAGATCCATCGGGTAGACAGGTTTCTCAGGCATAAACCCTATTCGCTTTCTTACTTCTTCGCTTCTAAACGGGTCTTCTCCGAAAACAGTTAAATTGCCCTTTGTTGGCCTAAGGAAACCCATGATAAGCTTCATCGAGGTGGTTTTACCAGCGCCATTCGGTCCCAAGAATGCAGTAATGCTCCTTTCGGGAATCGTGAAGGACGCCTCTCTTAAGGCCACCGTGTTCCTGAACCTTTTGGTTACCCCACTGAACTCTACTATAGCCATTACTTGCCTCCCCTAGCCACCTTTCTCGCGAGTTCCAGGCCTTCACTTATCACAGATAGGCGAGCCTTAAATCCTCCGCCCCTATCGATTACAGTCTCTAGGTTAGGTATAACCCTGTGGTTGAGAACGTAGTAAGAGGCTTGGTCTATATCCTCTACTGTTACAGTCTCCGAGCCCCTTAACGCAGCAAGCACTTTTGAGAGCCTTAGCAAGGCTATCGTAGCCCTAGGGCTAGCTCCAAGCTCGAAGTACCTAGAGATAGAGTCGAAGGTCTCAGGCCTAGTCGCCCTCACCAGGGACACAGCATAGTTTAGGGTTGAGCTGTCGACCTTCACGTTCCTTGCAATGTATTCTTGGGCCGCTATTATCCATGCAGGCTCAACCACTTTTTCTAGGTCTTCCAGTGGCTCAGTCAACTTGTAAAGATGTAGCTCGCTTATCTTCCTCTCCTCTTCTAGGCTAGAAGGATAACCCATAAACACCCTGACCATGAACCTGTCAAGCTGGGCCTCGGGAAGGGGATACGTGCCCTCTTGCTCGACTGGGTTCTGCGTGGCGAGTACAAAGAAGAATTTGCCGGCTTCTCTGTCTTCAAGCCTGTAGGTTTTGCCCCCGATCGTGACTTCTCTCTCCTGCATTGCCTGTAAGAGTGCCGACTGTGTTCTCGGGACGGCCCTGTTGATCTCGTCTGCTAGAACTATGTATGCAAAAATTGGTCCAAACCTCGTCTCAAACTCTCTGCTTGCAACGTTGAATATCTGGGACCCAGTTATATCAGCAGGCATGATGTCTGGCGTGAACTGTATACGTGAGAAGCCCACAAAGGGGACACCATTAATCGTGAATTTGTCTTTATCTGACAAGCCAAGGGTCTTCCCAAGCGCCTTAACCAGGGTTGTCTTTGCGATGCCTGGAACACCCTCCAGCAAGACATGTCCATTCGCTAGTAGGGTTGCAAGCACTATCCTTTTTTCATCTGGGTAGCCGACTACTGCCATGTCCAGCTGTCTCAAGATATCTAGGGAGCATTGCCTTATAGAATCGGCATCAAGCCTCATGGTGGCCAGTTCATTAAGTATATTACAATAACAATCGTGACATTTATATAGGTTATTTAAGAATCATGTCAGGGTTCTCGTGGAAAAGAAGTTTTACAGCATAGACGAGCTGAAAAATGCAACAATTATTGACTCAGAGGGCCTTCTATACGGCTATGTCGAAGACATAACTATCGAAGAATCCAATGCCAAACTAGTTGCCTACACCCTGTTCAAGATAAACGAGCCAGCCATAAACGTTGAAAAGCTTAAGTCTATCCTCTCTAGCCGCATCTCCCTGGAGGGCAATGAGCCCCTCGAAACCCTTGTGGCTCTAGCAAGGAAAGAGAACATAGAAATACCTTGGCAGGTTACCGAGAAGGAGGTCAAATGGATAAAAGGCTACGTCCCACTGTCTGAAGTGGTACTCATCGACTCAAAGCAACTTTTCATTGACGATACAAGAGCCCACATCAAAATTGTCCTCCTCTCAACCCCCCGAGAGGCAATTTTCCGCGGGCTCCCGGTAAACCCCAAGAGTCAAACCTACAGGCCTCAGCATGTACTCGGCAAACTTGTAATTAGCGCTTCTCGTGGCGTTTTGGGTATAGCAAAGGAAATCGTTGTGAGCCCAGGCATGCTCGGCTTCAGGGTCTATCGAATTAGAAGCAGGAAAAAAGTCGTCAACTGGATAGCGTTTACCGCCCATGTTAAGAGGATGGGCCTAAAGGAAGCCTACGAAAAACTCGTAGAATTTAGAGACCCATACAAGTACAGCAAGGTAGACCTCTCATTGACCAACGAGATTGAACAGCTCCTAGAAGGAATGAAGGAGAAGGAGAAAATACTTGGAGCCATGCAGAACTATATAGAGACCGAGGAAGCAGGAACAGAATACGTAGACATTCCATATAGCGAAATAGTAAGGGTTGGGGAATTTGTCATCTCGAGATAGACTCTGCACTATCGCTAGGACATACGCCTTGCTTGGACAAGCAAAAGCCACATCCATGGAGCTGGGGGTAAGCAAGTCCAGATTCCTAGGAATCGGGATCGAATACGCGGATCGTAGGGAATACCAGGACACAGACGATGTCAGGTATGTGGACTGGGCTCTCACAGCTAGATCCATAAATCCAAATACTGGAGAATACAAGCCATACACCAAAGTGTTCCACGTCGAACAAATGAAGAACGTAATCCTCGTCGCAGATCTCACGGTCTCGATGCTCATATACGAGAAGATAGCGTCGCTATTTTACATATCCTCACTGATCCTCGAATTTTCGCACAGGCTCTTAGACAAGGTGAGCCTCGTAGCCCTCGCACATAAACCCATGATCTACACAGGACTCAAGGGGAGACAAGCGATACAACTACTCGAACAAATAATATGTAACAGCTCGCAGACGGGTAGGAACACCCCGCTAAGCGCCGTCCTGAGCACTGTCAGAGCTTATGTAAAGAAAAATACCATGCTCACAGTAATTACCGACTACGCGCATGACCCAGAGGAATTCTCCATGCTGGCAAAGCTGAAAAACACGCTAATGACGCCCACAGCCATCTACCTCGTAGCCCATATGTGGGAAACACAGCTACCGGCAACAGGCACGACGGCAACCCTAGTGGACCCAGAAACAGGCACTCTCATCACTGGCAGACTAGAAGAAGTATACAAGGCAATAAACACCCACATCACCCACGTCCAGGCGATCCTCTCGAAAGCCAGGATAAGTCACCTGGCAATACAGGGAATAGGCGACGCACAGATGCGAACGGTCAAAATAATAGAGACATACCTAAAAGCAAGACAGCTAGCAATAAACGTATAACTTAGCGCGCTGAAAAATCAAAAGCCATAATGAGGTTTCGTAGCTATCACGTAGATGTTTTGGCTCCTGCGTTTAAAAGGTGAATAGTAACCCTTCGAAATGATCTTGAACCCTGCTTCTTGTAAGAGGTGAACCAGCTCTTCTAATGTGTATAGGTAGTATATCCTTGTATATGTGCGTTTTCTCGTCTTCCACTTAACAGAGTATCTACGCGGGTATCCAGTTTGACCAAGACATGTTCTTATCATATTTATCAAGGTCTGTAGAACAAATTGTGTCTGCCTCCACGACCACACTGTAGCTATTAAGAGGCCCCCGCGCTTTAACACAGCGTTTAGCTGGCGCGCCAGAAATCCTGTGAGGGTCGGGGGGATATGGTGAAGAGATGCAATCGCCAGGATAGTGTTGAAGGAGTTTTCTCTAAAGGGTAAAAGAGACATGTCGGCTACGATTTGGTCTGCTGGAACATTTTTTCTCTCCGCTATTTTCTTAGCCAGCCTTATCATGGACGGCGAGTAGTCTAGGCACACGACGTAGGACTGTGTCTTTTTAGCGGCTTCAACGCCATTAATGCAGGCGCCCGAGCCGAGATCGAGGATAATGCCGGGACGACTTATCAGGGCTATCGGCCACGGCTTGTTTCTCCATGAAGTGTATCCCTCAGCTATAGCTGTGTAGCTGTTCCTAGTTACAAGGGTGTCGTAGAGGTAACTTTTCGCCCTAAACACAGCGATATGACCACTAATGCATCAATGTTTCAATCAAAATCTTTAACGCATCGTCCTAAAAATCGTAAAGACCTAGGAGTATATAAGCGTGGGCAGAGCTCGTCCTCATAGCCGCTTAGCAGCCTCTCTGTACACGGGGTCGAGGAACTCGTATTCGTCTTCTATTCTCGAGAAAATGCTCATCTCAGTCAGCTTCCTGATGCCCCTGCGGAGAGACTCGTCGGAAACCCGTCTGCCCAGCCACACTTCCACGGCCCGCTTTAAAGTGCTCCACCGCTTGTATCCCAACGCAACTGCCCTGAGTATGTGCCCGTAGAGCTCTGACTGTCTTGCAACGCCTCGGAGTTCCGTCAGTGCGACACCTATAGCTTTTTCGAGGACTATCGATGCGTTGAAAACACCCTGGCTGATCACCTCGTAGCCGTAGAGCGCGAGCCACCCAGGTATCCCGTCGAGCACTTCGATGGCTCTCTCTAGAACTTCCTGTGGCACCTTTACACCTGCCTCCGCGAAACCTGCTTCAAGAAACTCGACCGATCTCTCCCTACTAAACCTCTCAACAACCACCTTGTCGTAGGCACGCCCATACAATGGGCTCTTGGGATCCTCGAGACCGAGAAAGTTGTAGAGGAGCCCCACCTCTGAGCCAGTCAGAATAAACCTAAGGTTCTTTAGGTTATCGTAAGAGTAGGCCAAGACCTTGACAAAGTCTATCTTGCCATGTCCCTTAAGGAATCGTAGCTCCTGCGCCTCATCCACAACTATGAGAAATGTCTCGCCTCTATGCCCCGCGCGTTCATTCAGCCTCTCAAGTAATGAGGTTATCGATAAACCCCTGCCTCTAAAGTCAAACTCCACACCGAGCTCACCAAGCCTTACACCCTTTAGGCCTCGAAGATAGTCGTTGATACGAGCCAACACGCCCTTTGCACTCGAGAAACTCTCTTCCAGGATAGAGTAAAACCCTGCCTTGGAGTATCCCAGCTCCGAGAGCTTCCTAGCGTCGATATAGACAGACGGCCACTCATGCTCGTTAACAAACACTTTCACCACGCTGGTTTTGCCGACACGCCTCCCCCCTACGCACAGGACTATGGGCGCACCGTGCTTCGCCGAGCGCTCGAGCTCAAAAAGCTCACTCTCCCTGTCGAAAAGCTCGTCCCTTTTCTCCTATGGCCTGGGATCGAAAAGCATAACTCACACCTCTGTGAGTAACTCACACCCCTGTGGAAAATCTACTATTTATATTTTATCCAGCCTATTCCCTAGCCCGCGCCTTACTTTACTTATTAGTGGCTTAGAGACTCAAAGTTGTGATATATTAATTTGATTTAAGTAATTCGCTTGTAGAAATAACGTTTACTTTGCTTCCAAGTATGTTCGATATTGTTGTCTCATTTTGTTGAATACTTTTCCTAAGTTTGACGTCATCGGTAACAAGTGTAGACTTTAGTTCCTGGGATGCAACAACGTACGATGAATCATATTATGTTATACAGAGCTTGTGAGCTATTTTTAATATGTGAAAAATGTTTTCAGGAAAAGTAATTTTTAAAATAGAGTACGACGAGGAGACTAAGTCCAAGAGCATAATTGCCTCGTCGATAGTAATTCTTTTGAGCAGAACTGTCTCCTTCCAGATTGCATTCCCAATTTCGTAGGGGGTTAGGGAGAGAATATAGTTGCCATGTAGAAGTCGAAATGAGTCTGAGCCCATTGCCCTTATTACATTTAGAAGGGCTGAAGCATCAAAAAGCATCATCTTTCTTCACGGCTTTCTCTAATGCTGTTGACAATCTCATTGGGGTGGATCTTTTTAAGGATTGCTTGAGCTTCACCAAGTTTTCTCTTTATTTCTTCTTCCTCCTTTCTTTTGATTTCTTCCTCTAGGGCTCTCCTTATTACCTTGCTTACTGAAATATTGTACTTTTTGAGCTTTTCATAAAGCTCTCTTTTAACCTTTGCAGACACCGTAACGTATTCCATAAATAGTAAGTCTAGTAAGTCTAGAAAGTAGTAGATAAAAATTACTATAAAGTTGTCTAAAATGGGAAGAATAGCATTAGGTATGCAAAGAAAAATTCTTCTTCTACTTGGCCTCTAAGGCGTGCATATTGCGCGCTTGGGTATATCCTCCTAAACGTTTCAGGATCGTTTTCCATTCATTCCCTGAATGTTTTCATCCTTAGTCTTTGTTAGGGGTCTAAGGTTCTCGCGTTTACGTCCCCAGAAGTATAGAGCTGTCTTTGCATCCACTAGACATAAATTTATGGGTGCCTCTTTGGGAAACATCAAGATCTTGATTGAGGAGTCGTAGCGCGCCTTATATTTTGGTACAAGCGCGGGGATTATCTTTCCAGGAATTTGTAGTAAAGGTGTCTTGCAGTCTGCCGGTTCATTTCCAAATAAGGTTAAGGCGCCGACGAGAACATAATCTGCTTCGTGGTCCTTGGCAACTTTTATCATCTCGTCGAGTTGTTCTTCTGTGTCTGAAATAAAGGGGAAATGGGAATATAACAAACTCTGGCGCGCGCAGCCCGCTTCGCGTGAGAAGCACAGCTCGGGCGTCCTACTCGATGACTGCTCCGTAGACTGTGTCGATGCCTAGCTCTTTCGCTCTCTCTAGTGCCTCCTTGTCGATGTTGACTGCGACGATGATGAGCTTCTCCGCCTTCCTCCCGAGGATCTTCTCCACGATCCCCGCCTTCTCGTAGAACCACTCCACATCCTCTAGCTCCGCGTGGGACTTCACCTCTACCAGGCACACCTTCTCGTCGTGAACGTACACATCAACCTCGATCCTCGCACCCCTCCTGTAGAACCTCCCATCAACATCCGTGTAGATGAACTTCTCCACCCTCCCAGGCTCAATACCCCTCTCCTCCAGAGCTTGCCGGTAAAGCTCGAGGACAGTCCTCTCAAGATCCCTACCCCACCTCCTCCCAAGAGAGCCAACAGCCACCTTAAGTTCGCCAACCGCCTGGGTCAGCTCCTCTAACCGCCTCCCGTGCCCCTCAAGAATCTTGGAATGCTCCTCCAGAATCAGCGTGTGCTCCTCAAGGAATTTAGAGTGCTCCCTAAGGAGCTTGGAGTGCTCTTCCAGAAGCTGAGAGTGCTTCTCCAGAATCTTGAAAGTCCCCTCAAAGCCCTCCCTCATGTAGCTCGCCAAGAGCTTCACAGCTTCAGCCATCTCCCGCATTTCCTCAGACCTAGCCCTCAAAACAGCCCTAGTCACAACCTCTTCCAGTCGTTGCCAGTCCAGCTCCACGCCCACGATGGCTGTACCACAATTTTACATTTAAGCCTTTCGTGATCTTTCAATTCTTTCTTAGTTGCATCGAAGCGCCACAAAATCTCTTTTAATATAGCTTCCCGACGGGAAGCTTCATAAAGATTCATGAATGTTAGCACAAGTATGCCTTTGACAAAATACTTGAGCGCTCTAGGGTTTCTGGGATTGGCTTTCCTCTTTTATGAGCATTAGGATTTTGTCTGGTATCAGGTATTGTTTGCCACAGTTGTTGCATATTATTTCCCTTTGCCTTTTGTCTAGGAGGGTTTGAGCACCGCAATATGGACACTTCACGGTTATTGTCTCGTCGGGGTTTAGGATGAATTCTCTCGCGTATGACCGGTACACCGTATATTGCTTGACCAGGCTGTA
>Ga0315272_10000571_pt1 | contig 18789 bp, 39 predicted proteins | sample C3_middle_MG_FD_203918 | JGI IMG/M metagenome (GOLD analysis project Ga0315272, IMG submission 203918) | Sediment microbial communities from Yellowstone Lake, YNP, Wyoming, USA - C3_middle | ecosystem: Environmental > Aquatic > Freshwater > Lake > Sediment | place: USA: Wyoming | collected...
GGGCCGGGGGGATAATATGATGATGATGATGATTACGGCTTATGGTCCTGAGAAGGTTCGTTGGGTGTCGGTGCCGACTTCGACGGGGAACGAGTGTTCGGGCTGGCGGGTCGATTTTGCCATCGGATAAACGGATAGTTGAGGCTTAATGTGTTACCATGAATACGTATATCATTCCAATGAGCCAGTCGAGGTATAGTCTTACTAGTGATATTGCTATAATTAGCAGTATTGATATTATTGCTGATATGATGAGCCATATTATTAGCTGTTTAAATGCTCCTATGCTTGGTTTTTCGAGTAGAGTTGTGAATGACTGAAACACCCACAACGAGCTGACGTTTAGAAATACGAATAGAAATGGTATGCTTACGAGTGCTAATATGAGAATTATGGTTTCCGCTATTGTCATAGCCACTCGTGATTATATGTTATGCTGATGTGCTAATAAATGTTTCGCTGTGTTTATGGGGATATAGATGAATTCATGTCGAAGTTTGTTTTTACGTCTATCGTGCCAGTGTGTAAATATGGCGTAGTTATATCTATGTTCAGTGTAAAGGATGTCTGTGTAATGATGTGTCCGACGTGGAGGTTTCCTAAGAGTTTTTTCATGAGTAGATATAGGAAAAGTCCTATAATGATAACTATGAGTATCCTTTTGCCTGTGTTGTTTCCTTCTGAGTCATGTTGGTCTTGGTTGCTCATTGTATGCATCACCTTAGAACCGTAGGGTTATAACTGTCTGTATTTTGCTGTTCTTATCTACATATTCAAAATCGGTTTTAGTGAATGATATGAGTTCTTTTCCGCTTACCGTGTCTATGAATGATATGCGTGAAATATAATCAGAGTCGCCTGTAAGATTGGTAACGGGGAATTGGTCTGTTGAGAGAGTAGCGAGAACATTTGTTGTATCGTATGATGCTGTTATGTTTGTTGATGTAGCTATGACTGTATTACCATCGCTACCATATACTTTTACAAGTGATGGTTTAAGAGAAACATTGCCAACCTGAGAACTGCCCCTGCCATATGCCACTATATACCATATGAGGGGTAACAGTTTAGATGTATCACTAGAAATATCCATTGTAAATTTTTTAAGCATGCCATCCACGTTTAGGACTTGTGGGTCGAGACTTGCGGTAAGTGTGAAGCGATACGTCGTGCCAGAATTGATTTGTTTTGGATACACGTCGTATGTTAGGTATCTATGCATTTGGTCTGTTATTAGCACTATCTGTGCCAGCGTGAAGCTTGTGTTTGGAGTATAATCAAAGACTACATTTAGAGTATTCGGTGGATTTATGGATACATTAACAGAAGAAAATGAAAACTGAGCCTCAATCGTGCCGTCAGATGCTACTAGGTCTATATACTTGAGTGTCTGGAGTGCGGTTATTCCAGCTATCTCTTCTATTATGTGGTATTTGAAGTTTGTATCGACTATTCCTGAGAGCGGTTTAGTGTTATTGTTACCCATAATTATCCCCACGTAATAAGTTTTTCTATTAATGTGATGCTGAACCCACGTCTGTATATGTTATGCTGAACGAGTCGCTACCTGAGTGTAGCCCAGCTATTGTAGCGTTGCCAGTATCAGTGTATGATATGTTGAAATTGTCTATTCCTGAATGAACTGTTGCCACTGCGGCTGAGCCAATATCACTATATGATATACTGAACCCATCTATGCCAGAATGAACATTTGCAAGTGATGCTTCTCCAATATCGGTATATGAGACTGTAAACCCATCAACTCCATAGTGTGTTGGTTGTTGTTGAGGTGGCTGTGTCCCAGTCTGTTGCCCAGCTTTAGACTTGAAATATATGAGTATGAATATTGCTGTGGCAATAGCTAGCAGTAATATATCTTCATTTTTGTGTTGCTCAGCCATGTTTATACACCTATATCTAGCTCTATTTGTATGTAGTCATTTACGTTCACGTATTCATATTGTAGCCATTCCCAGACTATTAACCCAAAATTGCTTAATGTGTCTCTGAACACTATGCGGTTTATGTATTCATTGTTTCCTGATACCTGTGTTACCTTAAATATATCAGTTTTCCATTTAACTGTTGATGTTGATGAGTCATACGATGCTGTTATGTTTGTGGATGAAGCTATAATTGTTGCACCATCTTGACCGATAACCTCTACTTTACTGGGTTTTAGACTTATACCTGTCGGGCTGGTTGCATTCCTGCCACCTAGGAATATCTGTAGTATAGCCGATAGTAGTCTTGAGTAGTCTGATGTTGCATCAATGCTGAACTTTGATAAGAAGCCAGATGGGTTTCTATTTGCTATGTCTAGTGTTACTGTCCACGAGAAGTTTACTGGGATGCCTTGAGTTACGCTTATGGGTGTTATAGATGTAGTAAAGTATGTGTTGTTGTTCTTTGTTATGATTTTCATTCCATCCAGAGTATAGCTCGAAGACGGAGTGTATGAGCCATATAGTTGTAGCTGGTTGGTCTTTGTAAATTGATAGTTCATATTTGACAATGAGTCTTTTGCGACACCTGATGACGTGAACTGTATTGCACCAAATTGTTCAAGAGAAGCAGTCCCCTGTAACTCATTGATTATGTGTTGTTTAAATGTAGATGTTGGAGAGTTGTGTGAGGGGACTACTTTTCCATTAATCCTTACATCAGTATTAAACGTGAGTTTAGCCACATTAACCACCATATAGATTATATCAAATTTGAGATAAAAACGTTTCTAATTCTTATAGGGTATGGTTTTATTGTGGCTTTGCTACGACGTCATTAAACGTCATTTGTGATAGCTCAATACCATAGTGAATAGTAGCAGGATTTGGACATCCATAGTAAAGGGCAAACCAGTCTAGCTGAAACGACCATGTCCCAAGAAAATCACCATTATCACTTAAAAGTGAAATAAGTTCTTCAACATAATCAACCGTCATTGGTTCAATTTCCTGCTGGAATATTACGTTTTTGTTTCTGTCATATATTTTTACATATGGCTTTTTACCTATAGTATTATCGAGAACAACTAGGAACCAGTCATCTGGAAGAGTAAAGTCATAATATGTTTGATTTAACAAAAATCGAATGTTGTGAACATTTGTACCTTTGGGAAAATCAGAAGATACTGATGCTAGTTGATTAGGTATTGGGACTGAGCGTATCCAAAATGCACCGCCAACACCATAGTTTGTCTGATTTATAGTATATTTTACTACAATTGCTATTCTCGTCCATGATATGTTTTCAATTATTCGGGCTGGTCCACCTTCATCACCGTTTGGTGGATTTGAGGTTACTATACCATCCTTTACCACTTCATATCCAGATAAGCCAGTAAACGCAGTATAAAGCTGGTCTTGACTTGAAAAGTCATACACAACAGTCCATCCGCATGGTGGTGTCCATTCTGGGTCAAATGGGCTAAATCCAGATGGATTATCCATGGCTGTTAGTGTCTTACTATATGTTGAAAGCCCTGCGTTTTCAATTCCGCTGTGAACATTGGCTGTGTTTATTATGTCGTTAAACAGCATTATTGATGTATCAGAGCCGTCATGAGTAATGGTTGTCTTAGGCAATGCGTTAAATGAGTCATTAAACAGCATGAGACAATTATCTGTGCCACTATGAGTGATTTGTTTGAATATTATGTTAATTATGTCATTAAATGTCATATTTGATTGGTCTGTCCCACTGTGAATAGTGTATGGTGGAATTCCACGTTCTTGTTGTTGTGTTTGCTGTTGTATTTGACCAAAAATAGTTGCACGCTTAAATATGCATAACAAATATAAAAGTAGTAGAAATACTATGCCGTTGTCCTTTTTTTCCTCATTTATAATCAAGGACTACACCTGAAGTATAAACTTTACCCTAACTATATCATTAACATTAACGAATTCATATTGAACGTAATTCCATTCTATGAGATTAATATTACTGATGGTATCCACTAGGTCAATTTTTGATATGTATTCTTTATCAGTAGTTGTTTTTGTAACGACCATGTCTCCAGTCTCATATGTAATCTGATATGTAGTATTATCGGGTGTTACAGTTATCTTATCACTTTCAGCGATAACAGTTGAGCCATCACTAGCTATAACTACAGCCTTACTAGGTTTTAGAGATATACCATTTGGATATGCGTTGTTACGACCTTGTGCCAATATGCTTGCGATAGCTGTAAATAATCCATTCATGTTTAGAGTCATATTACTGAGAAAACCGCCAGTAGAAATCCTATTAACTCCAAACGTTAAATCCCACTCAAACTCAACCTGCTGACCGCCAGTAACATTGACTGGGTTCTGAAGAGTTGTATAGAAATACTTATATCCATTAGCAGTAGTTATCATTACGCCGTCTAGGGTATATGAAGTAGAAGGAGTATAATAGCCAGACACCCTTACAGATGTTGAAGTTGGATTCCAAGCACCATTATCAGGTATTGCGTCCATCTGATTTTGCCCAGACATGAATATTATACCTGTTATGGTGTCTAGACTAGGTGTCCCATTTAGCTCTGCGAAGAGGTGATTGATAAAGTCTTGTTGTGGAGAGCCTAAACTAGTTATGCTTTTTCCATTTATGCTGAATTTCGACTTGATATTCATATCTACAACCACCAATATAAAATAGAAAAAAATAGTTTAAAAAGTTTTTTACGTGTAAATTATGCGTTGTATTTACTGTGGCTGAACCGTCAATGATAATACGGTTTTGCTCTTAATAGTGTAGCCTGTTACAGTTGCCGAGCTAGCATCATACTGTGTATCTCCAGCAAACGACGCCTGAAAATCATAGGTGTTTGGAACTGCAAGGGTAATAGTAATTGTAGCTATGCCACTAGCATCAGTAGTAGCAGTCCCGTCATCAGTCCATGTTGTATCAGTGCTTAGTTTGTGCTGGAAATCAATAGTTTTACCAGATATTGGATTGCCAGAGTTATCTTTTAAAGTAGCTACTAGCTGAACCTGTCTATTTCCTAGAGGTATAACTTGGAATGTCGCCTTAGACATACTATCACCAATTAGTAACATAAAACAGAAATATATAAATTTGTCTATTCGGATATGTTGCCACTCATAGATGAGAACAACAACAGCGATAATGCCACTAATAGTATAATGAATACCGTATTAGTTTGTGATGTCTGCTGTGAAGGTTGCTGTGTAGTTGGCGGTGTATATGTAGCTACTGCACTCGCGGGTTCATATTCACTATCGCCACCAAAAGATGCCATATAATATGTCGTCTGTGTAGTTTCATGTATTGCGATAGCCGTCCCAGTGCTATCTGTTACTGATTGAGATATTTGTGTATAGTTTACTCCGTCATATGAATAGCTAAACGTTATAGTCTCTCCAGATAGGGGGTTACCATCAGTGTCTGTTAATCTAGCTACAAGTTTTACAGTAGCCATCCATCAATCACCACCTTACAGTGGATTAACGCTCAGCGTCAGCGTTGTCGGTATCAAGCCAGATTTAGGAATGGGGACTAGGTTGAATGGGTCATAATGCATATCAGGTAGGTCTCCTATATCAAATAGAAACATTGTAGGCTGATTGCTGTATGTGATTGCTCCACCATAAGCAAATACATCATATGTATTTTCATCTAGAAACATCATGTATGGGCTTACTATGTATCCAGCACTCTCACTAGTAGATATTGGAACCTTAGCCTCTACAAGGTTAGCTGGGTTTTGTAGCTTATCATCAGTATCAACGACACTTACACCCCATGTTGAACACTTTGTATTTGGATATCCATACATTGCCAATATAAGCCTATTATCGCTAGACCTTACACCTAATACATTTGGATGTATGCTTCCTGGGTCTGAAGTCATATAGCTTGTATCTGGAGATAAATAGAATTCTTCTTTAATATATCCGCCGTCAAGATAAAACACTTGCCATTCTGTGTCATAATTCCATCCACTATCTGGGTAACCAGCACCATATACTATAAGTCTAACTATGCCTTGACTATCCATATAGTATTTTTTCCATGCAAATGGTCCAGCTCCAGAAACAAAGCTACCTGAATACTGTATCTGTGAAAAATCATATGGATTTATTACATATATTACTCCAACAGCACCATTAGTAATAAATGCATCAGTTCCAAAAAGTATGGCTGGCTTATTTGCGGTAACATCAAGAAGATTTGCCAGTGGAATTGCGTAGTTTCCAGTATTTGGATTAGTTATTATCTGTGGTGTTTTAACCACACGTTTCTTATACATATCTATAATTATAGCCGTCTTATCGGTATCGTGTGGTGCAAGTAGTATATTATCTGCGATAGGTAGAAAAGTAGTCCATGGAAATATTCCATTATTGATAACGTTGTTTGAGTATTGTCTCTCGGTGCCTAGCTGAACATTAAGTGTCGATGGGTCTATCGTTATTTCTTGTTCATACAGGTATCTTGAGCCTGCTGTTTCAGATGTCTTAGTGTAAAACAATATTGTTCTAATATTTCCATTCTTGTCAATGTATGGCTTATATATCGGTCCAAGATATGTATTTGGCAAAGCGTTAATTAGTGAATTAGAATACGTAACAGACTTGTTCTTTAGGTCGATTTTGATTAGGTATCCAGTCATTCCATATAAGTATATCGTTTCTTCCCCTGTTGCTATAATCCTAGCATTGCTATTAGAACCTAGCAAATCAGACGATGTAGGAATAGTTACAGGCGTAACCGTTACCATTCAAATCACCAAATAAGATATGTCTCAGTAGCTATAAAAAGTTTTTTCAGAATATTCGATTACATCTGTCTCAATTTCTAGCAGTGCTATGAATATTAACAGCATAAAGACCATTAGCGTGAAATATACTGCAAATGCTAGTGGATTTGATTGTAGATACTTTATGCTACTGAATATGAATATGCTGTAAACTAATATTATCAGAAGCGACGACAACAAAAAAACAACTATTTTTTCTTTCATTTTGACATCGCTAATAACACTGCTACTATCGCTACGCCAATCGCCAGATAAAGCATCATGTTGCTCTGTGATGTGTTCTGTGATTGTTGCTGTGTCGTTGTGTTTGCCTGTTGTAATGCAGTCGATAGACCGCTATAATAGTTTGACGGGTTTACAAGCGGAGAGCTTAGTATCTGTGATATTGCTTTTTGTCTCTCTGTTGGGTCTTGAATGGTACTAGCATATTGTAGTGCCTGTTGTATTGTCTGCTGTTGTTGTTGAACAACATTCTGATATACTTGAGCTATATATTTGTCTCTATCAGTCTCAGACTGTGTCGTTATAGCCACTGATATATCATGAACAATCTGTGCGATATATGGTAATGCAATGACTCCAGCTATAACTAGGAATACGACCATTTCCCACATTATGTCCTGCTCATATGTTATCAATATATCGCTACCATCAACTTGTATACTTTTTACTGGCAGGTTTATTCCTAGCCTATTCATTATTGCTGTTACTATGCTGTAAGCATAAGATGCTGGCTGTGCAATAAACTGTGCAAAGAAGTAGTCAATGTATTTTGATACATAGTCAAATCCAGGAATATTGAATAGAAAGCCTAGTAAGTCCTTTGTAACACTTATCCTCCATGTAACGTCAAACCTATCAGATGGACCGAGTAGTGTTATTTTGTCTGCTACATTTTCTAATCTACCCATATAATAGAATTTTCCACCATGAGTCTCACTGTATGCATAAGCCTCTATTATTCCGCTTGTTATCGGCAAGTCTATAACCGTTGCGTTATATTGACCAAACACTGGAATACCATTATATACGCCACTCCATACTGCAATCGGTGTAGCAGTGTAGCCATCAGGATAATAGAACGTTATCTGTTTCACGTATTGACCATACACGTAGTTTAGAGACTTGTGTTCAATTAGAACATTATTTGCATCATATATTTCGACATGAAGAACATCAGTTATCAAGTTATTTATATTTCCACGTGGATTAGTAGACCATACTTGTAACATGAACTGTCCTGAGCGGGTTGTATTACTAATGGTGTCATCTACGTATGTTGTAACGCTATCATATATCTTTAGCTTTATAGTCTGTCCAGCTGTATCAACATATATAGTAGCTGGCTGGTCGTAATTAGCGAAATAGTTTGTATATACCCACTCAACTTTAACCATACAATATCACCTTTTATCTGAACTCCTTAATTATGAATGACATAGTATTTTTAGCGTCAAATAATATTTCTATTTTTCTGCCTGATGCACCAATCATGAATACTCTCCTACCGTCAATCATGCGGTATGCACCTCTACCTATAACACCAAATTTATTTAGGTCAAACGGTATAAGATAGGTATCAAATTCAACATCACCAATACGACCACTAACTCTTATATACGACTTTTTATCATCTATGTCATATTCTAGATACACATCTAAGATATAAGTAGTAACAAACTTGATGTCAAATGGATAGCCTTTTTCTATAAAGTAGCGTAGATTTGAGGCAATCTTTGTTGCTACGTCTCTGACACTTAGACCTTCATATTTTTCCACTTTTATTCACCAAATATAGCCAAGGTTGTATAGTTCATTTTTGGTATTATTTTTTCACGCCACACTTTAACAGCACGTGAAAATGCTGAAACTGTTACCCAAGTATCCATTGTTCCCATAAACATCGTGCAGTCTCCACGTATATAGTCATCTGGAATATTTATTATTGTTTCCTCTTTTTCTACTGTATCATTAGTAACAATTCTTTCGACAAATAGCTTAAACGTTTTAGTCTTTACTGAATACGATATGCCTATATGTAAGCTCAAATCTGATACAAACTTAACTTTGAACGGCTGTTTACTGTTAATCTTCTCTTTTAGCGTATTCACTATTTCTTTAGCAGATAAATTCTCGTAAACTTCCTCTGACATACTATCACCAATAACAAATAAAGAAAAAAGGATTATTTATAGTTTTCTTCAGCTACATGTGTCCTATCCCAGCAATGGCTATGTCCTTTGTATTAGTATATACAAGCTCGCTGAGAATTTTAGAGAAGTATAACGTATTATTCAGTCTCCATATCTTTATCACATTGCCACTTACACCAACTGATAATGTCTTTATACTAGATTTAGGAGTATATAAGTGTCCTATCCCAATAACCTCATAGTCTGGTATATTTATGCTTCCAATTTTAACATCTGGGGTTCTTGTAAATATTAGCCTTAAAACGTTAAGCTCATACCTATTTTTCTTATAATCATACTCTATGTATATTGATAATATGCTAGAATCATCTTTGAATATCACAGTAAAGTCTTTACCGCTTTCAATCTTCTGCTTCAATATACTGAATACGTTTTCAGCTGACAAATTCTCGTAAACTTCACTAGACATGCTATCGCCAAAAATAAACATAGAAAAAAAATTATTTATGGTTTTTCTTTCTGTGTCTTACGGCAAAGGGCAGTTCAGCTTCTTTCTTAGGACTGGCGATAGCCTACATGGTAGTAAGTGAACTGTAAATATGTGTTGCTTTAGCTGGTCTTGAGTATCGAACTCTTTATCGCACCATGGACACTTGTATTTGCATTCTGGACACTGTGGACACGGTGGACATGGCTGACATATGTCTTTCTGATGAACGTCTAGGATGTGCTGTTTCAGTTGGTCGAGTTGGTCAAACTTAGCGTTACACCATGGGCATTCATGTAAGCATTGCTGTGGTGGTGGCTGTGGTGGAGGTGGTTGTGGTGGCTGTTGTGGAGGTTGTATTTGCCAGTTTGGATTGCCGAATTGCTTACGGTATTGTGCATCCCACCTTAACCATTGAGCATTCTCTGGGTCAGTGTTATCCCATTTCTGTGCTTCCTGCTCGTATAGGTCTAGCATCTTCTGATAAGCATCACTACCCTTAACACCGCTTAACAGCAATTTTGCCACTTCGAATTCAACTCTTAGGAACGACTCTAGATGTTGGTCTTCGCCCCAACTTGTGCCTTTATGCATGTCCTCGAATTCAACAACAATGTAGTAGTCTTGTGTTTCAGCAATGCCAAAGAAGTTGTTACTCTTCTGTGCCATCTCTGGGACTAAGAAGTTACCAATTTCACACGATATCGGCTTAAATCCAATACCATCAAATTGTCCTTGTTGAATTGGCTGTTTAATTAACGGCTGTAGTTGAAATCCAGTGTATTCTTGAGGTGGAAACAGTGGTCCACCATGACCAATACCGTCAATTAGAACTATCTTTCCTTTGTATTGCTGAAGAACCTCGTTAAACTTCTGTGGATTATCATCCTGAGATGCCAATACTACAAAGTTGTATAGCCCGTTAGGGTCTACATACTTAGGATATAGATTAGCGTAATACGGTGCCGCCGTATCAGTGGCAACATCATTCCATCCGAATGGTGCTGTCACTACTACTACTGGTGCATCTAATTTATTTCTACTCATAACACCACCTCTATCGTATTTTGGCTTTCAACATTTGCATAAAGATTTGCCTAAACTCAGGGCTTGTCCTAAACAGCATTGGATACTCTATTCTCTTAACCCTTCTCCCACCAATGGATATAGTGCTACAATTCCGCAAATTCTCGGGCAAACTATTAACGTATTCCTCTATCTTTTTTGCCATCTCCTCTATACTGTTAGCATCCAATGTTAAGCCTACTTTCATTGCCTCTTTTTGTAATTCACGGAATTTGATAACATAACTCATTGCTCCACCACCCTACTAGATATTAGACCTGCCAAAAACGAGAATAATGTAACTAATATATCCTTGTAATCTGCTGGTGTCATAGTTGAGAATATGAACGCTATAGTTATGCATATAAATCCAATCGCAAACATTATGACAACGTCCCATTTATAGTAGTGTTGAGGTGGCTGTTGATTATCAAGCCTTATTGGTGGAATTATTGGTTTCAGAAGCCACGCAGATAAACCTATACCGCCAATGAAGATAGATGTTAGTATTCCTAATCCAGTTCCAAATTTATCAAATACATACATTGCTGTGTATCCTGCTAGTGTAAGCACCGTTACCTCTAATAGTAAGTCTTTCAATTTCATTCTTTCTCACCGATAATTTATATTCAAGAAAATATTTAACCTTTTCGCCAATACTAGTGCCTCTTTAATATACCCACGTTCAACCATCTCATTCAACAGCCACATTACTGTTACACCTAACATAGCACATGCCGTCTGTATATCTATTTCGCCTCTTATGAGTCTTTTAATTACAATATCAACTTTACTTGACATGAAAACCAGAAAAAAAGTATTATTTTTAATATAAAACTGTTATGCTACTGTATTTTAAATAGCTACTGTCTCAGCGTATGACTTATTTGGTGTAACAGCTACAATCGTGTGGCTTCCACTAGCTAGAGCAGTAGATGGTGCATATGTAAAGTGTCCATTAGCGTCTGTAGTTATAGTCCCTGTAACTTTTTGCCCGTCAATGTATAGCTCTACACTAGCGTTTGCGTCAAAGTTCCACCCTTCTATCTGAGATGCTGTAACATACACGAAAGGTGCCTTAGCCACCATGTCCTCATATACATCGTCAATAGCAAATACAAGTCCCCATATCAATCCACGTTCAAGTATTTCCTGCTTTGTAACCATACCAACAAGTCCAACAGCAATACCGAGGACAGCGTCGTCATACCTCTTAGCTAGTTTCGTAACATTGTCATACCAAAATGCCTGTTTCCTAAGTTCTTTGCTTCCAATAAATAGTGCCGAACCAAGGGCTACACTACCAATATTTATTCTCCTTAACATGTTTGCAACTTCTGCCATATGTGTTCACCTGCAAATACTAAGTTTAAGCGGATATATATAAACTTTACTCTTTCAAGGACTTCGCAATCAACTTGTATGTTTCAATTGCTGTTATCAATGCATCTGTTGGCAAATTCAACATCTCCGCTACACCTTCAATAACAACTAGTTCATTCTTTGTCTCGTTATATTTCTCTTGTAGTTCATACAGCTTTTCAGGAGACACTTTTACATTAAACCTTTCTAGTAGCTTTGCCAAACGCTCAAAATCTATATTACCATCACGTATCATTTGCTCTATTTCTCCAGCGTATTTCAGTGTGCTTACTATACGCATCGCTGTAACTATATCTACCTTTTGATTAGACGTCATGCTAGGTCAGAAATAAAAACAGAAAAAAACTATTTAAATTTTTCTTTAGAGAAAACGCTTTACTCTGTTATTGCTCCTCCAGCTCCTCCTCCAGCTCCAGCCTTAGCCTCCTTAACTGGAACTAGGAATATAGATTCTATGCGTCTAAGTATCCTTTCATTAGCTCCTTCACTTCGGAAATAGTCTCTTATACTGTTAAGTGTTGATGTTTTTACAAATCCATACTTCCTAGCTAGATGCCAAATTTTACGTGCAAAGTTTCTGTATGGAATTCTCTGTGGTCCGATTATACCTTCATCGTCTAGAATAGTTCCAACAGCTTCATCAAGCTCTGCTAGTGATTTCTGTGCTATTACTTTACTAAATTCATCTTCCCCCATGCTTCTAAGTGTGTTCATTCTCCTGTTATATTTTCCAACTGCTGGTGTAGTGTCTTCAAGGTGGCTCTTAAAGTTTAGTTCTCTCCTATCTCCCTTCTTTACTCCAACTTTCTCAACTGTTATCTGAACTGACATGTCTTATCACCTGCACATAAACATTATCAAGACTAGTATTTAAACCTTACTATATGCTTCTCGAGATAGACATGACCATTCCAACGTTTAAAATAACAAAAAAACGGGTGTTTATGACCGTGTGGGGGCTAGCCCCCCAACTATTACCTATACTGTTATTATTACTTCTGTAAATCATATAATATGAAATAGCTATATGTCTTGTGTCCTACATGTGTATATCTCGAAATATAGTAATACCTTATCACTCTAACAATCTTGTCTTTGTCAATGATGTCTCCCACAATTTTGTTGTAATGCAAAAATAGATATTTTGCATTTAATAGCTCGGCAATATTGTATGCATAGTATATTATCAGCTTTGGTGAACCAACGATATAGTTGTATTCGCTTCTTCTATGTTCATGGTTATGCCATCTAGGAGGGTCTGCTACTACAATATCAGCATGGTCAATATCTACATCTCCACGCCTCAACATGTTATAGAACTGCCACGTAGTGCAATTATAGAACTTGTCTGGCGTTACTACCCATTTCCATTTTCTTACATCAATACCAATCAATAGCTTTGGTCGATATATTGTATAGAACCGTCCTTTTCCATACGTCGTATCAACAACTACATCCCCCAACTTACCAATCACATCGGCTACTATCTTTGACGCTGGGTATTTGTGATACAATCCTCCCAGCTTCTGAATGTCCGTTTGGTTTACCTCTTCAACTTTATACGTCATTGTTTTCACTCATTAGCTGTTTTAGTGCCACACGTATGGATAGAATTTCTTTCTTTAGCTCCTCTATCTCTGATTTCAATTTCTCAACATCGCTAGACACACATGTTTCCTCTAGCTCATCTAGTTTTTCATCGAAATATACCCACTCATTCATTAAATCATTCAACTTAACTCTTAACTCAACAAGCTCGTTCTCTAGTTCTCTCATTTTCTTTTCAATATCCACCATAAACCACCCTTTCTAACTATGTTTTTGGTTTCGGCAGATATAATATTTTCTCCTCTGGCATGAATGTATAGAGGTAACACTCGTTTTTGAGAAGACACGTATGACATAGATATGTCTTGATTAAGAGCTTGCCATCTCTATTCAGTCTTATGTAGTCTTTTGCCCATTTGACTACCCAATCCCATACATCCTCATAGAACACTTCTTGTTTAACATATTTCGTTACTCCTAGATTCCACTTGTAAAAGATAAAGAACATCTTTGGAGTCTTATTGTATATTCTCTTGAACATGTTTGCATAAATCTGTATTTGCCGTGTAAATAGTTCTCTTTGCTCTTTGAGGTTAGGATATGGCTTGATTTCAAAAATAATATCGCCACACAGTATGTCAATGTGTCCTACTAGCGTTATGTCCTTGTCAATCTCTATACGTAGCTCTTTCTCTTTCTCACAGTTCTCGAATTCTTTGCTAGTCTGTAAAATCGCATGTGTGATTTGCCCCCGAATTCTAAACTCATCCATAAAGTCATATGGTCGGTAATACGGACACCGCAATAACTCAGTTACTCGTATCTCCACCATCATTATCACCATTTTCGATATTTGCCTGTTTTTTCATAAGCTCCATCTTTATCTCTCTTACTATCTCCTCAATGTCCGCCTCTTTTTCCGTATTTTCCAGTCTATAGCGTATCACTTTCCACCTAGTAACTTGGTCAATGATTTTCTTTAGGCTTTTCTCAGACAACATACCACTTTTGACCATTTCCAATAGTGTCTTGTATGCCTCTGTTGCTTCAGGTAAATCACTAGTAGCTATGAATGCGAGTTGATAAATTAGCTTACTTTTTTGCTTTGCCTTTTTCACTATCTCATTAGCACGTTTCTCTATTTCTTTTAGCTTCTTTAACTCCTCATTGAATTCCTCATTTGACATAACGTATTACCTCCGCACATTTGTCATAAACTTTTAATTCGCCATTCTCAATATCAGCTAGTTTACATAGCTGATTTAAACGCAGTGTAGCATATCCACGTCTAAGACTAGCCAACAAATGCTTTATGTCTAACACATTTTTCAGCTCTTTCTCTTTGCTAGTAGTCTCAATCAGTGCTGTAATGTAAGCTCTCCATTTCTCTTCTGTAAATTGTTTCCATAATATAGCGTGAAGACCGTGAGGCGTGATATATATTGAAGCATCTACATTCAACATTTTTGCTAAAGCAGTTATGAACTTAATCACATAATCGACCTTTGACTGTAAATATACGCCTCTTTGTTTACTCAGGTCAAAATCAAGCATAATTAATTGCTTACTCGATACGCCCAAAGTATATTGTGTCTTTGTCTTATGAGATAGGATTTTAGCAGTCCTAATTGCAACACTTATATCACTTGTGTTTACTCGATTTACGTTTCCCATATTCTCAATCCTCATCCTCAGGTTTCTCGGGTAGAACCGTATAAAAGAAACTAACACCATGACTTAAGATATCATTCCACAACTCTGTCTGATATTTTTGTATATCCTCTGGCAAAACTTGTATATCTCCTGCCCATTCTAGCTCTTCATAGAACTTTAATAAACATGGGTATTCGTCCTCATCGACATCCTCTATTTCCGCTCTCGGGCTTTCAACTTGTTCTTTACCCTTACTCATTGTGTCCCACCCTCTCTACTCTCAACATATTCAGCTATCGTGCTTAATAAGAGTGGATATAACCATCTAACACAACCATCAATATAACGCAATCTAGCTTTAAGTCTTTTTGCCTCTCCCTTTATCCCCTTTTTCTCCAGAAACCTATCGACATACTTATCAGCCATATCGCTACAAATAGCTTCAGCCATTTCCTCTATACTATCATAATCACACACCTCTATTTCCAACGTCTCCTCTCTACCGTCTGGAAATATCAATCTCAAAACCATCATAGTTCCATCGACCGTATATCACTCATGAGTCGTAGAACTAGGTGCTTGAACTCTGTTTCAGTCAAGACATTTAAGACTATCGCATTATCATTGGTCTTTATCACTGTGTATAACTTTGAATAAGGATTATATATCACTGCCTTTATGTTCTCCTTTCTTAGCTCTTCTCTTACTATGAATGTGTCTATCCTTATCCTGTCGCCTATGCATCCTTTTGTTAATACACAGTCAATTACCCGTTCAATCATGTTCTCCAATTCATTCATTTTCATTTCCTCAACCTTCTTATCTACAGACATCTCATACACCTCTTAAAATGTTATCAAACTAATGATTAAATCAGAAATTCCATCAACATGCATATTAAGATACTTTACCATGCTAGGCAATTTTGGAAAAATAGTAACGTATAATGTATCATATGTATCAAAGAACTTGTTTTCATACATTATCACGAATGCCTCAGTCTCTAAGTTACCTGTGAACTCCATGCTGTAATTTATTGTATGTCTGTGTTGTATCGTGAACTCTATTTGTTCTTCTTTTACCTCATATGCCATATGTATATAATCTGGGTCTTTAAACCTCTCCTCGGATTTCTTGAATAATGTCTGTGCTAAGTTATTTGCAAATCCCTTTAGCTCCTCATTCATTGCTCTTCACCCTCTCCTACTAGTTTTCTTAACTCTTTAATTACATCATTAAGTATATCTATGCCACTTCTTAGTTCATCTACTAAGTCTTCATTCTCATTTTCGTATTCCTCTTCATATATGAAAGCACCGTTATCTATGTATGATAATGCATCTCTTAGCATTCCAATTATTTTTATCAATTTTGCCTTTTCAATAGTTATTGACACTATTTACCACCTCGTAATATGTCTTTATAACCTGTAATGCCTTGTTAAGAGTTGTCTCCGTTACGTGTGTCCTAAACGATACATTAATATATAGCATCGCATTGTTACCATCTCTTTTTATCATTGTCGTTGATACTTTTAAGTTCTTGAAGAACATATTGAGGTATGTTTTTACGAATGGCAAATTATAGACTGCTATTTCAATCTCATTATCACGTGTCTTTATCTCTATGTTTTCTGCATCCTTGAATATCTCTTTTAACTTACTCTCTAACATACTGTGTATCTTTTCACTCGTCATGTTTCTCACCATCTTTTAGTGTAACAATTATTTCTAATGCTATTTCACCTCTTAACTTTTCAATCATCATACTTTCAACTTTCAATCCATTCTGCTTGATTATTTTAAGTATTCCTTTTAGTGTCGTTGCTCTTATTAAATTTGAAAATACAGTAATCCTCATTTGCTTTGGATGTAACCATGGTAGTTCCTCATATCTTACTGATGTCCCGTTTTCTTTTTCTATAAGCTCTAATATGTCTGTTATAGCAAACTTTACCCTTGTTCTTAGCTCTTTTCTTATCTCATTTATTTTTCTCTCCATTATCTACACCCTTTTATCAAAGAATACCTCTATTGCAATAAGCTTATTAAGTTCATATATGTGGACATTTTCCACATCTAGCCCATGACTCTTAATTATATTTATAATCCTATGTATATCTTTTAAAGTGGCAGACGTCATTAATACCCGTATTCCTCTATCATATTTTTTCTCTAATGAACCATATGATACACCAACTAATTTTGCTTTCTCAGTGTGTTCTATAATATCTATTATTGCCCTCTGAGTTCTCTTCTTAATTTCTCTAACCTCACCCTCAATACTCATTCTTTACACCTCTTTTAGTGCTAGCCAGATAAGAATACTAATCTCTTTATGTCTAACTGACATGAACCAATGTCTAACTACTAATCCATTCTTATTTATCATATCCATAATTTCATCCCAGACTTCGGTGTTCAAATATGACGCTATAATCTTTATTGCCCTTTCACCGCCCGACCAAGGTGAATATGAAATACCCCAATACTGAACCACGAATTCATGTTCTCGTGTGAATTCCATAAAGTTCAACCATAGTCCCTGAATTGCCTTATCCAGTTTTTCATAATAATCCACATGTATCACCCCATAATCTTAAAACAAAAAAAATATTTTTTTCACCTATTGTGGTGGTGCAAGACTGTAGTATCTTTTTCTTCTAACAATCTTTGCCTTTAGTTTCTTACCGCTTTTTAGTAGTGTCTCGAATTGTTTGAGTTGCTTTATCAACACTGAGCTACTAGTCCTCGTTGCGAATTGGTGTCCTTGTAAATCCTCCATTAGTATGTGTATAATCTCTCTATCATTGTATTTCTCAACCGCTACGTCCTTGATTAACACTGGGATATTTAATATCTCGTCTATCCTTTTGTATTCAACGTCGTATGGTCTAGTATATGTGGGCTGATATTCAATTACGTCTTCGCTGTTCAGTTCTACTATTTCCCTATTTTCCCTATCTTTTGCCATACCTATTTCACCTGTGCTTTTACGGGGGGCTTACCTTACGGCTCATTGCCTCCCCAACCTAATGTCTGCTAGGACGGAAATAAAAAGAACAAAAAGAGAAAAAGAAAAAAAATATTGTTTATAGGTATTCGGCGTTCCTTCGTGTGCTTGATTTTGTTCCTAGAACTCCTAGGACATTATTAAGGAGTTGCCAATTTGTTTCAACGAATTTGCCAATCTCTGTTATTGCCTTAAGGGCGTCTGCGTTAGCTATTACGAAGCTGTTTCTGAGGTTTGGACTTACTACACGTAGGAATGCCCTACCGTCTGGCGAGAAGGTAATTTCCAATGTGTATCCGTTGTGGTCAAAGAGGATAATACTTTGCCACGCATTACTCTCCTTCGCCTCCTTCTTCTTTGCCAAAATTTTGTCTGTGATTTCCTTGAATGACTTGCTTATGCGATATTTGTCCTCTATCTCTTTGCTCTTACCCTTTTCCTTTTGCTCGCTCATGTTGTTCACCTTTTTCGCCCCTTTCGGGGCTTGAATTCCAAGGCGTGGCTGGGGTATTTAAACCTTTCGCTTGCCCGCTTAGCCCACCGTCGAAGTCTTCCCTCGGCTCGCTTAAGTTTATTCGGAAACTCTCGCCAACCGTCGAACCACGAGAAAACCCTCCCACACTTCGCCCAGCGTCGAAGTCGGCACCGACACCCAACGAACCTTCTCAGGACCATAAGCCGTAATCATCATCATCATCATATTATCCCCCCGGCCC
>Ga0315272_10000572_pt1 | contig 18778 bp, 15 predicted proteins | sample C3_middle_MG_FD_203918 | JGI IMG/M metagenome (GOLD analysis project Ga0315272, IMG submission 203918) | Sediment microbial communities from Yellowstone Lake, YNP, Wyoming, USA - C3_middle | ecosystem: Environmental > Aquatic > Freshwater > Lake > Sediment | place: USA: Wyoming | collected...
AGTGGAAATAGACAGCGGAAACTTACCGCAACATGCTGGTTTTAATGGTCGGGGCGAGAGGATTCGAACCTCCGGCCTCCTGCTCCCAAGGCAGGCGCGCTAACCAGACTGCGCTACGCCCCGACGGACGATAATGGGAAGCTGCTTTATTAGCACTCTGCCCGTAACCGGTCAAGAGAATTGTTTTTGGGCCGGATGGATTTCCGTTGTGCAAAACAGCATCGCCAATGGCGGCGGTGAATCGCCGTGATCGGCACAGGGAGCCGCACCGAAAGGGCCACAGTAGTAGTTATTTCGCCACGGCTCCTAAAATTGTTGACGCCCCGATACGCACTTGCTATATTGCCCGCGTTCAGTTCAATATCTATTCCTGGGTAGCTCAGTCGGTAGAGCAGGTGACTGTTAATCACCCTGTCGGGGGTTCGAATCCCTCCCCGGGAGCCACGAAAAATTCAAGGCCGCCTGCATAAAACAGGCGGCCTTTTTTGTGCCTTTTTTTCGGCCCACATCCGTCGAATCTTCACCAACCCTGAAAAAATACCGCAACAACACGAAGACGCGAAGAAATTTGACTTTCCCGCTCTTCTCATTGTTTAATGATGCTACCGATTGACAGCCACAGCAGTGATAGGTTCTTTTTGTTTTTTAGCAGCACCATCGTTTCGGCACCCAGCACGAGGAGGACTCATGTTTGACTTCACCTTTCACAACCCTACCAAGATTATTTTCGGCGCAGGCAAGGAAACCCTGATCGGCGCGGAACTGAAGGCCGCCGGAATAAACCGGATACTGTTGGTCTATGGCCGCAACTCTGTGATCAAAAGCGGTCTGCTGGACCGGGTTCTGGCCAGCCTCAAGGCCAGTAATATCGGTTGCACCCAGTTTGGCGGGGTGGATTCCAACCCCCTCCTGTCGCACACCAGGGAGGGCGTGACCCTGGCCAAGCGGGACAAGGTCGAGGCGATCCTGGCGGTGGGCGGCGGGTCGGTGCTGGACGAGGCCAAGGGTATCGCGGTGGGCGCTTTGAGCGATTCCGATGTCTGGCAATTCTTTGTCGGCACGGAAGTGGAGTGCGCCCTGCCCATCTTCACCATCCTGACCCTGGCCGCCACCGGCAGCGAAATGAACGGCAACTCGGTGATCACCAATGCGGAAACCAAGCAGAAATACAACATCTCCTCACCCCATGTCTACCCGAAGGTCTCCATCCTCAACCCGGAGCTGACCCATTCCGTGCCCCTGAATTACACGGCCTATAGCGCGGTGGACGCCATCGCCCATGTGCTCGAAGGCTACTACACCAAGCAGCCCGGCACCCATCTCCAAGATCGGCTGGTGGAAGGAATCGTCAAAACGGTGATCGAAACCACCGACCTGATTATGGCAGAGCCCAGCCACGCCAAGGCCCGCGCCTCCTTCATGTGGACCGCCACCCTGGCCCTCAACGGGCTGACCCCGGCCGGGATCGGCGAATACAGCTTCCCCAACCACATGATCGAGCATGCCCTGAGTGCAATCTACAACATTCCGCACGGGGCCGGACTGTCCATTGTGATGCCCGCCTGGATGAAATGGTATTTGCCAAAAAATCCCAGCCAGTTTGCGCGATTTGCCAAGGAGATTTTCGGGCTTGACTCCGGTGCGGCGGGGATTGCGGCGCTGGAGCAGTGGTTTGTAAGGATCAAGTCACCAGTGCGGTTGGGCGAGGTGGGAATTGCTGCCACGGACATCGGGGCAATCGCGGAAAACGCCGAGGGCCTTGCTCGGCAATGGGGGATTGTCGGGCTCTACCCCAAGAAAACCATTACCGAGATTTTGAGACTGGCGGTGTAAAAATAAGGAAATCGTAAAAACAGCCCTTCGACAGGCTCAAGGCGAACGGAATTATTACGGATATTTCGATGTAGTGATTTCCGCTCGTGCTGAGCCTGTCGAAGCACCGATACCAGCTCTCCTGTAGCCTAGCCTTCCACAAAAAACACGACATGCCGCTGGCGCTGATGCCCGGCAACGTGCTCCTGTTCCGGAAGAAAACAGGCATAGCCGTCAGTTACTACCTCACCATTGGCCAGACCCACGGCCTTAAGCAGCGTCCTGGAAAAACGGGCAAAAACTCCCCGCTTGAAAAATTCGTTTCTGGTCAGCCGAGTATAGTGGGGCGGAAACTCTTCCGGCAAATGGTGCCAAAGATAATCCCTGATCTCCTTGGACGGCTCCGCATCCAGACAGGGCGGCAACAGCCGCTGCCCGCTCACCAGCCAGTCAAACCGCACCAGCTCGCACAACAACTCCCGATCCGGTCGCGCCTGAGCCATTTCCACCAGCATTCTGGCCATCAGCTCCTGGGTTTTCGCTAAGGCGAAAAAATCCGCCCCCTGGCAGATACTGAGCAGTTGCGCAAAAAAAGAAAAGGGCTGTTCTCCTGTTTTTCTGATGTAATCAAAGGTGTTCCGAAAAAACCGGTTGTTGTAAAAAGCCTCCAAGCACTCGCCCAACCAAAACAACCGGCGCAGGTCCGCATGGTCCAGCCAGCGGGTAGCCAGCACCGAATAGGGCGGCGTACCTGAACTGACCAGACCGAACTCGTCTGCTGCCCGACTGATCGCGGTGCCGGGTAAAACCTTAAGCAACCCCATCTGGAGATGGTGGGGCGCCATGGCAAAGGCCTCGTTCAGCGAGGTGCGAAAGGTTGCCTCGGTTTCCGAGGGGAGCCCGAGGATCAGGTCAAGATGCAGGTGGATGTTGCCCAAGGCCACCAACCGACGGATGTTCTCCCCGGCCCGGGCCAGATCCATCCTCCGGTTTACCGCAGCCAGGGTGGCCGGATTGGTGGACTGCAAGCCGATCTCAAACTGGAAGCGGCCCTGGGGGACATCGGCCAGGAAGGCCAACATCTCGTCGCTAAACAGATCCGGGGCGATCTCGAAATGAAAGAGGGTCTCCCCCGGCTGGGCGAGGAGCCAGCGCCAGATGGCCAGAGAGCGCTCGGGCAGGGCGTTGAAGGTCCGATCCACAAAGCGGATGATCTTCGGCTCATGGGATAGAATTTTTGCCAGCTCCCGCTCCACCTCAATCAAATCGCGATAGCGCACTCCCTGCCCCACCGAGGAGAGGCAGTAACTGCACGAAAACGGGCAGCCACGGGAGGATTCATAGTAGATATTGCGGTTTTCCAGATGCGCCGCGAAGTCGCTCTCCTGGTACGGCATGGCAAACGGGGGGGCGGGAGCGGCCAGGTACTCGGCTTGCAGGGTTTCCGTTGCCAGATCGCGGAAAAAATCATCCCCCAACCCCTCCACCTCACCCCTGACCACGGTACAGCCTGCGGGCAGGCTGTCCAACGCCATGAAGGTTGCCTCCGGTCCGCCCAGGATGATCGGCACTTTGGGCAGAATCCGCCGCAGGTCACCAACCAGCCGCATGGTGTACTCGGCGTTCCAGATATACACGGAAAAACAAATGGCATGGGGCTGCTCGCCAGTGATCCGAACCAGGGTTTGGTAATAGGGATCGTTGATGGTAAACTGATGCAGCACCAGGCGGCTTTCCGGCATGGCCTGCGCCAAGGCATTGCGCACATGGAACAGGGCCGGGCAGGAATGGGAGTAGCGGGCATTCAGGGTGATCAGGCTGATTTGCATTGTCTCACCTGCCGGGAACGGTTAGAGTAGCGGGACACGGGACTGTGCCATACTACCGTTTTTTTGCGCTCCCGTCACTGGCCTGTTTTTTCCCTATACCTTCTAACCTTGTGCCGCCCATCATGCTTCCTTATCCTGAGATCGACCCTGTCCTCCTCCACCTCGGCCCCCTCCAGGTCCGCTGGTACGGCCTTATGTATGTTCTGGGCTTTATCGCCTCCTATCAACTGGTTCGCCATCAGATCAAGCGATACAACCTCACCGTACTGGCCAAGCATTTTGAAAACCTCAACCTGGTGCTGATCCTCAGCCTGGTGCTGGGCGCCCGTCTGGGCTACGTTTTGTTCTACAACCCCAGCTATTATCTGGCAAACCCCCAGAATATCCTGGCCACCTGGCAGGGCGGCATGTCCTTCCACGGCGCGCTGGTGGGCATGCTGTTGGGCGGCCTGCTCTTCTGCCGGATTACCGGCCTGCCCTTCTGGGAGAACGCGGATGTCTATATCATCACCACCCCCATCGGCCTGGGGTTGGGCAGGATAGGCAACTTCATCAACGGCGAACTCTATGGTCGGATGAGCGATGTCCCGTGGGCCATGGTTTTTCCGGCGGGCGGACCGATCCCGCGCCACCCGTCCCAACTCTACGAAGCGTTTCTTGAAGGGATCGTGCTCTTCTCTCTGCTCTGGATTCTGAAAAACCAATACTGGAAACACCGCTGGCCAACCGGTTCGCTCCTGGCCCTGTTTCTCCTGTTCTACGGCATTTTCCGCACCGTGGTCGAATTGTTCCGCCAGCCCGATGTCCAGCTTGGCTTTTTGTTCAATGTGCTGACCATGGGCCAGCTGTTGAGCAGTCTGATGATTGCCACCGGACTGCTCATCCTGTTCTTCCGGCGAAAATGCGCTGGCCCGGCCTGATCTCTTGACGCATAAACTTTGGACGTTTACACTGCTCAGAAAATAAAAAACACCGGTGGAAGTGTGCAGGATAAAATTTCGTTTCCACCGTTTGTTACAGCCCCTTGGCCACAGACCATGACCTGCCGCACACATCAGCCAGACGCACGGCGCACAACCGGGTTTAGCCCCCGGTTGCACCGACTCTCTTTCTTCCTTCTTCTCCTGTGTATGACCATGACCTCCACCTATGTCGAAGCCGTTGAACTCGCCCCGCACCTGCACAAAAACAAACTCGCAAACGGCCTGACCGTTCTGGTCAAGGAGACCCCCGGCACCAAGGTGGCCACGGTCCAGATCTGGGTCAAGGCGGGGAGTATTTACGAGAATAAGCATGAGGCGGGCATCACCCATCTTATCGAGCACATGATCTTCAAGGGCACCCCCACCCGCGGCCCAGGCGAGGTGGCCGGGTCCATCGAGGCCGTGGGCGGTCAAATCAACGCCTACACCTCCTACGAGTACACGGTCTACCACGCCACCCTCTCTTCCCGGAACTGGGCGGATGCCCTGGAGGTGCTCACCGACGCGGTGCTGCACTCGAATTTCGATGGAGGAGAACTGGAGCGGGAAAAGAAGGTGGTGCTGGAAGAAATCAGCATGCGCAAGGACCGGGCCAATATCGCCCTGTTTCAGGCGCTCATGGCCCACGCCTACACGGTGCATCCCTACCGGCTGCCCATCAGCGGCACAGCGGAGAGCGTCACCGCCATCAGCCGCGACGACATCCTCCACTACATGAAAAACCATTATCACCCGGACAATTTCACCGTGGTGGTGGTGGGCGATGTCCGGGTGCAGCAGGTGATGGACTCGGTGAACAATCTGATGGGTAGTTTGCCCAGAAGCGACGCCCAGCCGCCCACCATCCCCAAGGAACCGGCCCAGACGGCAACCCGCCTCTTCGCCCTGACCGAAGACGTCAACCAGACCCAGCTGGCCCTGGCTTTTCCCGGCTCTGCCTTCAAGAGTCAGGATGCGGCTGTTCTTGATGTGATGACCACCATTCTCGGCAGCGGCGAGACCTCCCGCCTCTACACCAAGCTGCGCAACGACAAGGGGCTGGTTTACCGCATCGACGGCTCGGCATTTACCCCCCGTGATCCTGGATTGCTGGAGTTTACCGCCACCCTGGACGCGGACAAGGTCGCACCCGCCCTGGAAGAAACCCTCACCGAGATCTTCCGGATGAAATACAGCAAGGTGAGCGATGAGGAGCTTGACCGGGCCAAACACAATCTGGAAAGCGATTTCATCTTCAATCTGGAGCGGGCCGAAGGCCAAGCCCGAGTCTTGGGCTCTTTCGAGTTTCTTTCCGGAGATCCGCGCGAAGACAAATATCTTGCGCGAATCCGGGCGGTGAGCAAGGAAGATATCCAGCGGGTTGCCGCCTTCTATCTCAAGGGAGAGCATCTCACCGTAGGCACCATTGCCCCGCTGGGCACGACCCTGCCCCTAAATCAGGCGCAGCAACTATCGCAGATTATCGCCCGAGCCGAGACGGCAGCCAAGCTGGGCCAGCCCGCCTCGCAGGTGAGCGACTCCTTTCTCACCGGGGTTCACCGCTTTGTCCTGAAAAACGGCATCCGGCTCCTGGTCCGGGAAAATCATGATGTGCCCACCATCTCCATCCGGGCTGTCCTGCCCGGCGGGCTCCGCAGCGAAACCGAGTCCACCAACGGCGCCTTTGCCTTTATCAGCGAACTCCTGCCCAAGGGTACGGAACAACTGAGCGCAGGGGAGCTGGCCAAAAAAGTTGCCAACATGGCCGGGTCTCTCGGCGGCTTCAACGGCAAGAACACCTTCGGGGTCAAAGGAGACTTTTTGTCCCGCTACACCAACAAGGGGCTGGGTCTGGTCCGGGATGTGCTCCTCACCCCGGCCTTCGCTCCGAAAGAAGCAGAAAAAATCCGGCCCGAGCTGCTCTCCCAGCTCAAAAATCAGGAAGATTCCCTGCCCAGCCTGGCCTTTAAGGAATTCAACAAACGGTTGTTCATGGGCCACCCCTATGGCCTCAACTCCCAAGGCAACGAAACCGTCATCCGCAACTTCACCGTGGACGAGCTCAAACGCATCTACGAAGAACACGCCAGACCAGAGGCCCTGGTTCTTGCCGTGGCAGGCGATGTTGACGCGGAAAAAGTCAAGGAGACGGTGGAGCAGCTTTTCGGCTCCTGGCACAAGCCTCCGGCGGAAAAATCGCAGATCGGGGAAAGCACTCTGCCCCCCGATGTACCTGCCGGACCCGACATTGTCAGCATCCCCCGGGACAAGCAGCAGGTGCATATCATCATCGGTTTTGTCGGCACCACCCTGAGCAGCGAAGACCGCTACGGCCTCGAGGTGCTGGACACCGCCCTTTCCGGCCAGAGCGGCCGGTTGTTCACCGAACTGCGCGACAAACAGAGCCTGGCCTACAGCCTGTCATCCTTCTCCCTGCTGGGGTTGGACACCGGCTCGTTTGGCATCTACATCGGCACCAGCCCGGACAAGAAGGACGAGGCAATCAAGGCTGTCTGGCAGCAGCTCTACCGGGTGATGGAAGAGCCACTCAGCGAGGAGGAGCTGGCCAAGGCCAAGAACGTCCTCATCTCCAATTACGAGCTGGGTCTGCAGACCCGTGGCAATCAGGCCCTGGAAATGGCCTTGAACGAAACCTACGGCCTAGGGCAGGATTTCGGCAACCGCTATGTGCACGCCATCGAACAGGTCGATGCCCAAACCGTGCGGGCCATGGCCCGCAAATACATCCGGCCCTCCAACTATGTGCAGGTCACGGTGGGGGCCAACCCACTTCTTGAGACCAAGGAGCCGGAGACCCCGCAACAAGCCGAACCCGCCCCTGCCGCCATTCCTTCAGAAAATATCGGTGAATAAGATGCTCAAAACCATGATCGCTCCGTCCATCCTTTCCGCTGATTTTTCCCGCCTGGGAGAAGAAATAACCGCCGTGGCCAAGGGTGGGGCGGATGTGATCCACATCGACGTGATGGACGGCCATTTCGTGCCCAACATCACCATCGGCCCGCTGGTGGTGAAAGCTGTGCGCAAGGTCACTGACCTGCCGCTGGATGTCCATCTGATGATCGAAAACGCCGATGCCTACCTGGAAGATTTTGCCAATGCCGGGGCGGACTGGATCACGGTGCATGTGGAAACCGGCTATCATCTGCACCGAACCATCCACCGCATCAAGGAGTTGGGCAAGAAGGCCGGGGCAGTGCTCAATCCGGCCACCCCGCTCACCAGTCTGAAGGAGATTCTGCCCGATCTGGATCTGGTCATGCTGATGACCGTCAATCCCGGCTTTGGCGGGCAGTCGTTCATCGAAAGCTCGCTGGCCAAGATCAAGCAGCTTAAAAAGATGATCAACGATCGGGGGTTGCGGGTGGGCATCGAGGTGGACGGCGGGGTGAGCCCGAAAACCATCGGCGCCATTGCCGCAGCCGGGGCGAACATCTTCGTGGCCGGTTCCGCTGTGTTTGGTCAGGCTGACTACGCCAAGGTCATCGCTGAACTCAAGGGTGCCTCCGGCTTGCCCTCTTGATTTGCCCTTCGACAGGCTCAGGGCGAACGTCCAAATAATTTGCGCCTCCGTTCATCCTGAGCCTGTCGAAGGATCACCTAGCCCTGCTCTTTCCAGCCAGAGTGCTTCCATATCCTGCCGATCAAAAAGGTAGGTGGTGTTGCAGTAATGACAACAGGTCTCCACGGGAAACGGCCCGCTGCGCAGCTCATCGAGATCCTTTTCCGGCAGAGTGAGGAGGCGGGCGGAGATATTTTCCTTGGAGCAGGGACAGGAAAAAAGAACCGGCGTGGTGGTGAGGATTTCCGGCTGAAAAACACCGAACTGTTCCGTAAGTAAAGCCTCCGGTTCACCGCCTTCGGCAAAATACCGGCCCAGGGACGGCAACCCCGCAAGGCATTCCTCCAATTCCCCCATCAGCACAGGCTCAACTCCTGGCATGGCCTGCAACAACAGGCCGCCAGCCCCCACCGGCAGCCCCTCGTTATCGAACTGGATGCTCAGCGCTATGGCGGTGGGGGTCTGCTCCGAGGTCTGGAAATACTGGCTGAGATCCAGGGCCAGGTTGCCATGCTCCAGCATGATAGTGCCGGTAAACGGCTGGCTACCGCCTCCCAGATGGGTGCTCACCGAGAGAAATCCCGCCCCGAAAAACGGAGTCAGGTCGAAGGACTCCAGGGGTTTTTCCAGGGGGATCGGGTTCTGCCGCAGATAGCCGCGCACCTCGCCCGCCCCGTTGGCCTCTGCCACCAGCCCCTTGATCGGGCCGGAACACTCGATCCGCAGAGCCCGCCGGTCTTTGTCACCCTTAAGGGTTGTGGACAACAGGGCCGCAGCCAGATAGGCATGCCCCAAAACCAACGTTTCCAGCAACCCAAGCCCATGCCGGGCACGCATCTCGTTAACCAGATCGGTGCCCCGCACCAACACCCCGCGTACGGCTTTATCACCCAACAGAAACCGGGTGCGCCCATCGGTCTGCTCGCTCACTGGCCCCCCATATACTGGCCAAATTCCGCCTTGACCTCCTGGAAGGGCACGGCAAAGCCGATTCCCTGCGCGTCGCGGAGAACCATGGTGTTGATGCCGATGAGGCCGCCCTGCTCGTCGATCAACGGCCCGCCGCTGTTTCCCGGGTTGATCGGGGCATCGGTCTGGATGAACTTTCTCCCCTTATGCTCACGGTAGCCCGAGATGATCCCGCTGGTCACAGTATGCCGCAAACCCATGGGGTTACCGATGGAATAGACCTTCTGGCCCTGGACAAAATGGCGACCATCCGTCGCTGGCCGGATAAAAGGCGCATTGTAGCAATCCACTGAGAGCAGGGCCAGGTCGGTGCGATCGCTCATCTTGAGGGTTTGCACGGGCAATTCGCTGCCGTCGATGAGGATCACCTTGATGTCGGCGCTCCAGGATGACCGCTCAATCCGCTGCAACTGGTCGATTTTATCCTGGCGCAGGGCGCTGTATTTCTCCCGCGCCTCCTGTCCCTTCTGCAACGACTCTTCCATCTGCCGCCGCACCCCGGCGTCCCGGATACTGGCAAGCTGCCGTTCCAGCACTTCCCTGTTGCGCTGGTCCCGCTCCAACTCGGCAGCCATCTTGTCCACGTCATCCTTCAGGGCCTTGCGTTGGGCAGCATCGACCTCCACCACGTGCCGGTTGGTGACGATATAGCCGTTGGCCGACACAAAAAAACCGGAGCCGCTCCCCCAGGGAGTTTTGATATAAACCGTGGCATTGCGGGCCTGCTCCACTGGAGTGCCCGCGGGAAAGGCGGCGGCCAGCTTTCCGGCAAGTCCATCCGCGCCTTGCGGCTGATTCGGCATCCCTTGCTGCGGTGCCGCTTGCTGCACGCTTCTTACCCTTTCCTGCTCGGTGGAAGAAACAGCAGCAGGCTGTCCGGCGTCAGGCATGGGCTGCTGTTTCGGCGCAAACACATACCAGCCTGCCAGCAGCCCAATAAGCACGGCAAACACCCATCCCCCAAACCCAGATGACGCCTTCGGCGGTGCGACGGGAGCGATATCCATCTCGCCCTGGCTCGGCAGCCCCTTGTCCTCCTCCTTTTTCTGGAGTCGGGCAAAGATTACCCCACACCGTTCGCATTCCTTGTCGCCAGCTTGCGCATGGCCGCATTTTGGACAATCCACAATCCCACCCCCCATGGTCAGATGCCGGGCAACAGTGGTTGCCCCGATGAGAGTTTATACACCATTGGCCTGGGTCTTGACAAATCCTTGCCACAAAAAAAGGCCCGCTTTATCCAAGCGGGCCTTCGTGTAATCTGGGTACGGATAAACCTATTCGGAAATCCCCCACAGGGCTGATTGCCGCTTGGAAACAGGAGTGATGCCGATCTCCTTGCTTGCCCGCTGGCCGCCTGGGTCCGTGGCGGTTACCCGGATGACGATCCTTGTTTTCTGCTCCGATCGGAAGGAAGAGGGCACCACAAAGGACACCGCCGAACCTTCCCCGTGGAGCTTCTCCATCTGCACCGGTGGGCCAGCCATCTGCTCCCAGCTAAACCGCACGCCGCCAGGGGAATCATCCTTGGTAAGCCCTGCGTCAAGCACCACGCTTTCCCCCACCTTGTACGAATCAGACACCGGCCTCAACCCCAACACGGGGGGCTTGTCGTTGGGCTTAACCGTGATTGTCAGCTTCGCGGTCTTGGAGAAAACCCCTGCTGCCTTGAACCGGTAGCGCACCTCTTCCTTACCGCCGAAATACCTGTTCGGCTCATAGAGATGCCGACTGCGGTCAACACGATGCAACGCGCCCCGCAGAGGCTTACCTCCGAGGATTTCCACCGACACCTTGTCAAAAGGCTCCTCACCGTTGGCGGCAGCCCAAATCTTTTTCCAATTAATGGTAAGCGCTGCGGTGCTCAGGGTCTTGAGGTGCATATTCGTCGCCGCCACCACCGGTTTCTCCTCCGGCGGCGCGACTGCTTCCGCCACCACCGGCTTGACTTCCTCCGGCCCCATGACCACTGCCTTAGCCGGGGCGCTGGTCAACTGCCCGTCGGAAACGCGAAATTCAAAGCTGTCTTCCCCCGGAAAATCCTTATTGGGCAGATAGGTGATCTTGGGCAGATCACCAGAGAGCCTGCCGAATTTGGGAGGGGTCACTATTTCAAACTTCAGGGGATCGTTGTTTTCATCCGTGCCGGAAAGCTCGATGGGCAGAGCCTCGTTGGGTTTTGTCATGCGCCAGCGGGACTCGCTGGCCATCGGCGCCACATTGGGCGGGCCAACGGGCGCAGCGACAACCGGCGGTCCTTCCGGGGCGGCGGCGGGCTTCTCCTGGGCGACCGGCGCCACGGGAACCGGCATCACGCCCTTCTTGTTTTTCATGTAATAATAACCCCCGCCCCCCAGCAGCAGGATGAGGCAAAAGGCCGCGACAGCCATGCCGTTTTTCTTCCCGGCTTTAGGCGGCGGGGCAAAGGGATGATCTGAGCCCGAATCAGAGGGTTTTCCCCGACTGTTATCCATAGTGGCCTCCGCAAGAAAATCCGGCATAGCGGCAGCAGGAGAGGCAGAAGCAAAAATATCTTCTTCGCCCATCCCTCCCTGCGGCCCTTTGCCACTGGCATTTGTTGCTTCATCGGGAATATCGGGCAGGTCGCCAAAATCAAATTCATCCTCATTGAACCCGCCATCATCCGGCAAACCGAAACTATCTTCTCCTGGGGCGGCTGCTCCCGCTTTTCCGCTCTCCTCCTGGGCCACTTGGGCAAAAGTCACCGTTTCCGGTTGACTTGAATCTTCGCCGCCGAGATCGGAAAAAAGACTGTCAAGATCATCCTTGCTGGGAGCGCCCATGCCATCGGCCAGAGCTGGTTCTTCCGAGTCTTTTTTGTCTCCCGCGCTGGAAAAAAGCCCATCAATATCCGACTGGTCCAGATCAAAATCATCGCTTGCCGCAGGTGCATCTGCGACCGCAGGCCCTTCACCGCCGCCAAGCAGGGAATCTATATCGGACTGGTCAAGCTCGGCGAAGCCCTCGCCGCCTGCAACTGCGGCGGAAGCTGGGGCAGCAGCGGTACCACCGCCCAGAAGGGCATCAATATCGGACTGATCAAGCTCCCCGCCATCGTCGGGAGGCGGGGAGCTGGCTGCAGCTCCTCCCCCCAGCAGGGAGTCGATGTCGGACTGATCCAATTCGCCCGGAGATTCTTCCGCCGGAGCGGGCTTGTCTTCCGCTAAATCGGTAAGCCAGTCGTCTATTTCAAGGCTCGATTTTTCTTCTGCCATACAGTCACCCGTGTCAGCTGCTCACGTAATTGCTTACTGCACATACACATAACTATGGAGCGCCCGATAAATGGGTTCCGACATCTCGACATTCACCACATAGGAACGGCGATCGCCCCTGGTGTTGGCCGCAAGAATATGGATGCGCAGATACCCGTCCACTTCCTGAAGAACCCCGGAAACCCGCTGTTCATTCTCTCCTGCGGTCGCGGGCCGCCACACGGCCAGCGATTCATTGCTGATCACCGCAGCCATTTGCTCGGCCAGGGTCGCACCAAGCAGGGAAATCCTCTGCCTGGTGGAAAACTCACTGAGCACGATAAAAGGCTCTATCGTCACCGGCTCGGCGGCAAAAAAACCATGCAGATGCTCCATGGCGTCACCGCCAACCATGGCCACCAGGCTGGTAAGCGACGAATAGTTTTTCGGACCGACCACACCCTCGGTTGCCGAGCCCCGGCCCTCATCCTCTTTTTCCGTGGCCCAAGCCCCGGTTGTCCAAAAGACACAAAGCAACACGAGCAACACGACCTGCGTCGGAAAAACGATTCTTTTCACGGCTCCAGATATCTTCATGCGTGGTGCTCCTCTTACCGGCCAATGCCCTTCACGGCAATTTTATAGGGTGCTTCCGCAGGCTGGAACAGACCAAGCAGTTCCCGGTTAAGCGGCATCGAATAACGCCAGGAGGTTTTGATCGCCCCATCGGCAAGCCGCACCAGACGGCCTTGGACGATCAGGGTCTTGCGGGTATTGGCAAAGGTGGTCACCACCACATATTCAAGTTCTGGGTTTTTGTTGGCAAGCTCACCGATATTCTGGGACAGGATGAATTCACCGGTCTGGGGCAGGATAGTGATGTCCTTGCCCAGGCGAAGCTCTGTTACCTTGAGGCCGCGGTCCGCCAGATCGGTAAGCAGGTATTCGCCCATGACCCGACCAAACTCGGTGTCGCGCTTGAGGTCGGAAAGGGGCACGGCATTGACCACCGCGATCTTGGCGGTAAAATTCTTTTCGCCTTCCTCCTGCATCTCATAGAACACCTTCCCGGCAACCTCCTTGGACATTTCCGAGAGGAGAATCTCCGTGCCCAGGGTTTTCGAGGTATCCGGCATGTACTGATAAACGTTGTATTTGGTCGGCACCCTGCGCACCAATTCCGTCGGAGGCGGTGCAGTGACCGCCTTGTCTTTCGGCGCAGTGGCCACGGTGCCGGAGGCGGCTTTGCTCGCAGTCTCTGGTGCCGGCGTATAGGTGGCGTCCGCAACCTTGACTTCCGGTTTGGCAGACTTGGCATCCTGCTGAACCGTTACACACCCCGTGCCGACAAACAGCGCCAGCCCCAGGCAACAGAGTATCGCTTTGCTCTTTCCCTTTTTCATCCTGTCCTCCCTGAACCGTTGTGCTCTCTTCTTTCCATGAAAAGCCATGTTTCTGTGCATCCCTGCGGATATTCTATCATAGTTCCAATTTTTTCAGATACAACGGCTCCGGTTTTTCCATCCGGACCGAGGCGGTGTCCGCCAGCAGCTGCTCGGCCAATTGGTTTCTCGGGATGATGGCCGTGGCCGAAGAGAGGAGCTTGGCGCTCCGGTTGTCGATGATCCTGGCGTTGATGACAATGCTGTCCTTGCTGGTGGTGTAGGTGCCGGTGAGCATGGCCCCGGCCGCCACCGCCTGGCTGACCTCGGTTGGATTGCGGGAAAGGCCGAATTCACCGCGCTTTTCCTGAATCAGGATCGCCTGGCTTTTCCGAATCTCCACCACCTCGTAGTGGCGTTGCTGCATCTCGTTCATCAACTGTTCCGCCACATACCGCCCAAAAGACGAGGTACGGGACAGTTTTTTCAGCTCGACAAAAGTGCAAACCAGCACACCCTTGCCCAGATCACCGTTTTCCGGGTCAGCATCTGCCAGATTGCGAAACAGGTCGTTGGCAAGGCCCTGTATTTCGGTGCGCAAGACAGCAGCTTCGTTCACCGTGAGCACTGGCGCAGCCGGGGCAACAGCTTCCACTTTTTCCACTTTAGGTTGCGGGGATGTTTCCTGGCTGAAGGGCCAGAAGGCGGCGGCCTGGACCGGTAAAACCAGCAGGGCCAGCATCGCTATTTTCGAAAGGGAAGAAGGGGTCGGCCAGCCAGGGTTTTGTTTCCTTGGGAATTGCATATGTCGCCTTTCTCCTTATATTCTTAGGACACCGGTTCACCGCTGCCACGCCCGTCGGACGCCCTGGCGGAAAAGAGTTCCCGGTTTGTCTTTAATCATCGGTTGGATAACACTTTGTCTTTAACAAAAAATGCGTTGCAGATTGAGAGGATAGGGGCTTTCTGGGTGTTCGAATCTTGCATACCGGAGTCCGCGATACCCTTTAGCAACCATATATGGTATGACGGTTGATATAAACAGCTATATCTTGCGGAAAACTAAAACGCCCTCGGCGTAAAATTTTTTTTCTGCAATTCGCGTAAGGATGCGGCCATGCCCGAAACAGAAAATTTGCTCGCGGAAGAGCTGCTCATTGTTCGCCATTCTGGAGAGATTCCGGAAATTGCCTTCCACGGCTCCCTGCATTACCTCTGCGAAGATCCGGCAGGGCCACAACTCACCTTGAACCCAGAGGAACTGGATAGCTTGCGCCAACAGGCTGTGGCCCGTTACCGGGAAATTCTGCTCCGGGATCTCAACCCGGAAAACCGGGACGCCACCATCTACCGGGGCATGAAGCGCTGCATCTTCAACTGGGAGCGACTGGGTAAATTCTGCGTCCGACAGGAGTTGGAAATTGAGGAGGCGTTGCGCCTGGAAATTGCCGAAGCCTTGTGCAGCTTTCTGCGTCAGGAGGCAAACGAGGTTCGGGCAGGGCTCAGGCAGTCCTGCCTCAACTGCACCAGGGAGGAGCTGGATGCTTTTACCAAGGAGATCGGCGTCATGCCGGAGCAGCTACCGGACGATATTGAAATGCTGTTTTGCCCGCAGGGATAGAGAATCGTAAGAAGAGCTCAGGGCGAACGGTTCTTCTTCATAACGTAAAAAAGTCCGCTCGTGCTGAGCCTGTCGAAGCACCTGTCCGGGCCAAATACTGACTTGTTACGAGCGAATTTTTTTGATGAGCGAGGTGGTGGAGTAATTTTCCACCAGGGGAATGGAAAGCACCCGACCGCCTGCACCGAGCACCTCCGGCGCTCCGACGATTTTTTCCACCGGCCAGTCGCCGCCCTTGACCAGCACCTCCGGCATCAGGGTGGCGATAAGGTTTTGCGGCGTTTCCTCGCCAAAGATCACCACATGGTCCACGCAGCCCAAGGCTGCCAGAATCCTGGCCCGGCTCTGCTCGTTGTTCACCGGCCTATCATCCCCCTTGCCCAAAGCCCGCACCGAAGCGTCACTGTTGACCCCGACCACCAAACAATCGCCTTCCCTGCGGGCCTGCTCCAAATAGGTGACATGCCCCTGATGCAGGATATCGAAACAACCGTTGGTGAACACCACCTTGCGGCCCACCGCCCGGTAGCGGGCAGTCAGTTCGGCCAGCTCCTCAAGCTCGACAATCTTGTCCTGATCAGCAAACCGATGCGGCGCAGGCCCCACGGTGTTAAAGCGCTGCCGCAGCTCCTGCATCCGGGCCGGGTCGATCCCAACCCAGGCCCCGTCCGCTTCGGCTCCCGCCTCGGCCAGCACCGTGCCATCCGGTCCGATAATCAGAGAGTGACCGCCGAACTCGGTTTTTCCAGTAACGCCACACCGGTTGCAGGCCACGACAAAGAGCTGATTCTCGATGGCCCGCGCCATGGCCAGGGTCCGCCACTGCTCCCGCCGGGCCTCGGGCCACTGGGCGCTCACCACCAGCATCCCCGCGCCCTTGGCCGTTTGACTCTTGGCCAACTCCGGAAAACGGAGGTCGTAGCACACCAAACCAGCCACCAACCCAAGCCCGGTATCCACCGGCTGGGGATTGTCTCCAGAAGTGAAATGGCGATCCTCGGCCATGGGCGCGAACAAGTGCTGCTTGCGCATCGACCCGGCAACCCCATCGGGTCCTACGATGTACAGGGTATTATAGATGGCGCCGCCGATCTCGGTGAGTACCTCCTCGGGCAGGGAGCCAGCCAGATGAATACCGTACTGCCCCGCCAGCCGCTGCATCTCCTCCAGCACCTCCGCCGTCTGTAGGGCGAAATGCTGGAGCCGCTCGTAGGCAAAGCCGCAGCTCCACAGCTCGGGCAGCGCGATGATGCCCGGCCCGGTGGGGGCCAAACGGGTAAGACCCGCCCGCACCGCAGCGAGATTCGCCTCCGGCTCAGCCAGCTGCACGTCAAACTGGAGAAACCCGGCATGATACCGGGGGGTGTCCATGCTTTTTTTCATGAAGTCAGAATGACCCGCTCTGTTGTTTTTGTCAATACGAGGTTGGCTGAGACGCCTGCCTCATCGGAAAATAGGGCCGCTATTTCAGAAATTTTGTGGATTTTTTCAGCATCCTGCTCTTGTTCTCTGGGCACTCAAAACCGGCCCTAGCTTTTTCCCCAACCCCCTCCCTCTAATCTGGTGAAACCCCCAACTTTTACCCATTTATTTCCGATATTTTTGCTAACCATTCCTTTTTATCCAAGCAATATGCCGAAAATGCTACGAAAAAAATTATTCTCAAATGCCGTGGCCCAGTTGTTGCTACATGAGTTAGCAGATCAACCAAAAAAAGGAACCCGACATGACACTCCGAAACATTGTTAGCATCCTGATGCTCAGCCCCGTTTATTTTAGAATGCCGTTGCGCGCCAGGCTGGTTCTGATCCAGGAATGTTGTGCAGATTTTCCCGGCATGCGCATGCCCGACTCACGCTCCTGTTGCTGAAATTAGAGATTAAGGGTCCAGGGAGACCAAAAATGGAAAAAATTCTGAAATCAAACTCCGAAAAGAGCATCAAAAGTAAGGTGCTCACCACCTTGCAAAACCAGCCCCAGGAGGAAGGCCTCCTGGACAGCCTGAATCTCCTTGTGCAACAAGAAGGAACTGTGGCCTGCAAGGTCATCCTGGAACTACTCATGCACCGCGCTTTCGGCTACGAGGAAGCGGATCTCTACTGGAAGGGTATCGTTGACCACCACAGGGCGATGTCCGCCTCGCTCGCACGCCCCGTGGCTCTTTCCGTTACGGTCTGCGATTATTTTTCTCTGCACGGCAAGGGGGTCCACTTTCCAAAGCTCATCGAGGCGCATGAATTTGAAGCCTTGCACATTGAGAGGCAGTTCGATTTTCTCACCGGCCTCCACAACAAGCAGACCCTGGAAACCGCTTTTAACCTGGAATTCAGCCGGGCGGAACGATACCACACCAAGCTTTCCATCCTCGTGCTGGACCTGGATTGCTTCAAGGAAATCAACGATCGCCATGGTCATCTGGCTGGCGACAGGATGCTGCAGCATATCGGCAGCATCCTCGCGCAGAGCATCCGTTCCTTTGACACTGCCGCCCGTTTCGGCGGGGATGAGTTCGTCATCCTCCTGCCCGAGACCGACAAAAATGAGGCCTTGGAGCTGGCGGAAAGAATACGCACCAAAATCAACAGGGAAATGTTTGTTGTCGAAACCAGTGAAATACGCCTGACGGTCAGCGGAGGCGTTGCCGTCTATCCCGATGACGCCTTGAGCAGCAAGGAGTTATTCACGTGCGCCGACAAAGCGCTGTATCAAGCGAAACATTTTGGAAAAAATATCGTCCTGCAACACAAGCCAGAACCCCGTCGGGACAGTCGGCCGGATACCCAGGTCCATCTGACCGTCTCCCAATTCGACCGAGAAGCGTTCCGCCTTGTGTCCGAATTTGGACGACCGCTGAGCCCTGCAACAAGAACTTCCAGTTGTCGTTGAAGTTCACCCCCGGCAACACGAAACCAGGCCGCAGAAGACGTAAGCGATAACCACCATTTAAGTACATCCACCCAGGTCGGGCCTTGCAGTGCGGTCCGCCACCCTCCTTTTGCCAGACCTTGGCTCTCCAGCCAAGGTTCTGACCGACCGAATCTCCCGGTAACACTCCGTATTTTTTCAACATTGACAATCTGTTAGACGCGTGGGATGGTTGCTCGGTAGCTTTAGGTATGATCATGTGTTGCGGGATAGCAGGCAACAGCTCTGCCGGAGTCAAATTAAGTGCCTGTCATCATCCATACATATCACATCCATACATATCACATCGAAATGCGATCATACCGGCTCCTCGGCTGGGCTTGGCTTGTGCTCTGCACTCTCGGCATGATCGCCACATTCCTGGATCAGCTCTATTTGCCGGGCACGGGGTTCGCGCTTGCTTCGCTTTTTGGAGTATATGCGGTGCTCAGTGCCGGGACCTTCGACATCGACGAGTATGGCCTCACCCACCAGTCATCC
>Ga0315272_10000573_pt1 | contig 18775 bp, 12 predicted proteins | sample C3_middle_MG_FD_203918 | JGI IMG/M metagenome (GOLD analysis project Ga0315272, IMG submission 203918) | Sediment microbial communities from Yellowstone Lake, YNP, Wyoming, USA - C3_middle | ecosystem: Environmental > Aquatic > Freshwater > Lake > Sediment | place: USA: Wyoming | collected...
ACTATCGAGAAACAATTTTGTCCTGCCGGCAACCGATTCATTGAAATCATTGTAATTAAGGCTATCCACCCAGCGTCCCGGAGTAAAACCGGTAATAGATGAAAGATTTTTGATATGATATTTAATCTTGCCAATGTTGGCAATATTCTCATCCTTGCTCGCAGGATCTTTTCCGGAAGAGATGCAATTATCGACTTTTGCCTTTAAGGAAGGAACCAGGAAAGAGGAATACCAGTCATCCTGGCTTTTACCCATTTCATAATTGAAAAATGGTTTTTCAAACTTGTTGCTTTTGAACTGTTCCACACATATTGCCTCATAGGCCCAGCGTGTTACCATAATATCACCGACCAACGGAACATAGATTTTTTTGCTTATGGCTTTATGCAGGTCATCAAATTTTATCATGGCTCCGCCAAGGAGCAGCATTGGAACCAGTATGAGGGGGATTAAAATGTATATGCTGACTGCTGACCGCATACCTGCAGAGATATTCAGCCCAAGCATATTCCCGAAACAGGCAGTAGAAAACAGAATAATCCACTGCTGTAAAATCATTCCTCTCACTCCGAGTATCAAATTGGCTACCAGCATAAACGACAGCGTCTGAATGGCAGATAGTGCGAAAAGGAAGTTGATCTTTGAAATAAGGTAACTCAACCGGCTCAGATCAAGGAACTTTTCCCGTTCAAGAATTTTTCTGTCACGGAAGATCTCCTCTGCGCTTACAGTAAGTCCCATGAACAGAGCTACAATAACAGCCATAAAAAGGAAAATCGGATAATTCTTGTTATTGGCAAAGCTGTATATTCCGTTTTCGCTGTATTTGGAGATGTATCCCAGGATGAAAGCAAGTAAGGGGGCTTCAAGAAGGTTGATAGTCATATATTGACGGTCAGCGATTTTCCTTGTAAGATTCCGCCTGATGAAGGTACGTATCTGGTCCGACTTTTTCGGAACTCTGAAATTACTCGGAGGAACGACCGATTTTGAAGGTCTGTCGCCTAGTACTGGCATCATCTTCTTCCTGTACTTTTCGTACCACTCTTTGGGACTGATCTGCCTTTCTTTTCCCGGCAGTCCCGCGTTATCAATTACCTTAACTTCAACTATATGCAGGATATTATCGGTCTCAACATTCCCGCAATTGGGACATTCGCTCTCACCTGCATTTGCCTGTGAAGTTTCAGTTTTAAAATAGACCAGCGCCTCAACAGGGTCGCCGTCGTAAATCATGTAGCCTCCCTTATCAAGGATCCAGAGCTTGTCAAACATTTTGATTATATCGGAGGAGGGCTGATGGATAATCGCAAATACCAGTTTCCCGCTGAGCGACTGATTCTTGAGCAGAGTCATGACCTTTTCAGAGTCAAATGATGATAACCCGGAAGTCGGCTCGTCAATGAACAGGACAACAGGTTCACGCATGAGCTCAAGTCCTATGTTCAGCCGTTTTCTTTGTCCGCCACTGACCTTTTTATTCATTACATCTCCAACCTGCAGATCACTTATATCCTGAAGGTCGAGATCCTGAAGCACTTTCTGTACAGTATTCTTTAACTGCTCTTCATTGTAATCACCAAAGCATAACCTGGCATTGAAATAGAGGTTCTGATAAACTGTCAGCTCTTCAATGAGCATATCATCCTGCGGCACAAAGCCAATGAGACCTTTAAGCTCTTCAGAATCATCATTAATATCGTAGCCGTTTATATAGAGATTCCCCGAAGTGGGCCTCCTCTTTCCGTGAAGAAGATTAAGCATTGTGGTCTTTCCTACCCCGCTTCCTCCCATTATGCCAATCATGTTGCCTGATTCAACCCTGAAATTCATTTTCTGCAGACCATTGTCGGAGTTTTTAAAAAGAAACTCTACTTCGTGTCCTTCATAAATTATTTTTTCAGGGAATTTCCTCGAAACAAACTTCTTGTAGATCTTTGAATAATAGATCGGATCAATACCCTGCCCTTTAATATTAACACCTCGGTCGAGCAGATAAGGTCTGCAGGCAATTATATCCCGGCCTTTAAAATAAAGAACCAGCGATCCGTCATATGTAAATAACAAGGTTCCTGTACTCTCGATATGCAGCACTACCAGATGTCCCTTAAAGCCCTTAAGCCTGATATGACGCCACTGATCATAATTTTTATAGATCCCGGCCCCTGAATACACAGGATCATCACTCTCAATTATAAGAAGACACTCAGGCGATACATTATCATACGATCTGCCTATCATAAAGGCAGTTGCATTATCATACTCCTTCTTTGAGATATTGAAAGTTCTGGCGACAATATCAATAATCGTTTTCTCCTGCTCGGAGATCATCCCATCCTCGAATGCAAATTCTATAAGCTGCAGGAAAACGATCATCCTTTCTTCAAGGAAAAGGCCTTTTTTAATCTGCCTGCAGATATTTGTTATCTGAAAAGAGATGAGCGATTCGTCATCGGCGAGTTCAGCTTTATCGACGCTTTTTAATTCATTTGAATAAAACTCAAGATTATTCTCAAAGAGGGCATAGTATTCTTCTTCGAGTTCACGGTTGAGGTATCGCCGCAGGTAACTGCGCAGAATCTTTTTGCCCCTGGACGATATTCCGGCCGGGTTAATTGTCGAAACAATGGCAAAAATATGAATTAAGGCAAGTAATACCGATTCCCTCATAAAAAGTAAAAGTAAAAAAAAGACCGCAAAGTTAAATTCTTTGCGGCCAAAGAATTATGCGATAACTATTTTATTATCTGCTCTCTGATTTCAGTAACAACTTTTGTAATATCTTTTATATTCTGTTCGTTAAGACTTGTGCCAATGCCTTCATATACTTTTTTAACCGGATCAAGTATTTTTACGAAATCTCCAACACTTGCATCACTAAGATATGGCTTGGTTATTTCGAGGAAAGTATCGAATGATTTTTTCTGATCAAGCAACACTTTAGAAATTCCAGAAACCTGATATGCTGCTTCAGAAACCTGTGTGGTAAGATACATACCTTCAACCCATGCTCCACCTACAACCAGAAGTGCCAGCGGCTGCTGATCATTATCTGCAAGGTATGCATAGGTATCACTGAATGTACTTGTAAGGATCTTTACCAGTTCATCTTTATTATCAAAATTCTGCTTGATCTTTGGATATAAATCCTGATTATAGATTTTTGACATGTTCAGCTCATTTGCGAGAGAACCGATAGCATCGAGATAATCGATTACCGACTGTTGCTGATTGTAAAGCGTTGCATAACTAAGATCTGCGCCGTAAGCTCCAAGATTAATAGCTCTTTTTGAGCTTTCAAAATATTTTTTAGAGTTCTCAACCGGATTGGTCAGGCCGACCCTGTATCCGACTTCAAGCTCAGTAAGCATCCTAATAACCTCAGCAGAGGTGGGTAATGGGTAAACATGAGTTTCTATCTGACCCGGAATCTCTTTTACAATTTCCTTTTCTGCAGCTTTCTGCTGCTTGGAAGTTGTACTGTTCTTACATGAACTCAGGCATGTGAAACTTACTATCAGCAATGGGAGTATAAAACCGGCAAAAATCTTTTTCATTTTAAGTCAATTTTAGATATTAATGATTCGATAATTTTCAATTAAAAACTGTCCATAAAAGTAATAAATAATATTGAAATTAATATGTGTCTGTAAGTTGGAGTGGCTAAAAAGCAAAAATATATAATGAAATAGTTATAAATACTGCAAAACACGGTACTTTTTACACAGAAATTTAAGCTTTTACTTGCCTCAGTTCAATACTTTATTTCAATTTTGCTGACTTCGCATGAAATAATTCCGGATACTGGTCACTCCAAAGTTCTTTACTGCTGACTGTCAATCCTGCCATATCCGTTTTTTATATATCTTTACGCCCCTGAAACCAGACCATTATTTAGGATGTGGAATTTTGATTTACCTGTTAACAGAGAAGGCACAGACTGTATAAAATATGACCTCAGGCAAGAGACATTCGGAGTAAACAATGTGATTCCAATGTGGGTCGCTGACATGGATTTCAATACGCCTGATTTCATCGTTGAATCTCTGCAGAAACGTCTTTCGCATCAGATTTACGGATATACATTCAGACCTCCTGAGTATTTCCAGTCTATTATCGACTGGACAAAATGCAGACATGGATGGACAATTGAAAAAGAATGGATACTTTTCTCCCCGGGTATTGTACCTGCTCTGAATTTCTGTACTCTTGCCTTTACACAGCCCGGTGATAATATTATTGTTCAGCCTCCGGTTTACTTTCCTTTTTTCTCGGCTGCAGAGTCACATGGCCGTAACCTGATTTACAACAGGTTAGTTGAAAAAGACGGAGGTTATAGTATGGATTTTGATTCTCTCATTGCCGGAATAAATGACAGAACAAAAATGATCATAATCTCAAATCCGCATAATCCGGTCGGAAGAGTTTGGTCACCACTGGAGCTCGGTAGCCTTGCGGAAATATGTCTGAAAAACAATATCCTGATCATCTCTGATGAGATCCACTGTGATCTGGTTCTTCCAGGCTACACCCATACCCCGCTTGCATCACTTTCAGAAAAAATAGCTGAAAATACAATAACACTGATTGCACCAAGCAAGACTTTCAATCTTGCAGGTCTGTCAACATCATCTGTTATTATTTCAAATCCGGTACACAGAAAGGCCCTCAGTAAGGTAATTGATAATCTTCATATAGGCGGAGGAAATATATTCGGAACAACGGCTTCCATTTCCGCGTATACCAATGGACACCGCTGGCTTGATGCATTGCTTGACTATATCGATCATAATGCAGATTTTGTAATGGATTATTGCAGGGAAATGATCCCTGAGATAATTCCTGTTCAACCGGAGGCTACATATATGATATGGCTTGATTGCAGGAAGTTCGGAATGACAGGAAAAGAGCTTCAGAACTTTTTTGTATCAAAGGCAGGCATTGGCATGAATGAAGGATCATCATTTGGCCCGGGAGGAGAAGGATTTATGAGAATGAATCTTGGTGCAACTCACCAGACTGTTATGAAAGCTCTCGAGCAGATTGAATCAGCAGTATCAGCAATAAGATAAACAGATTTACAGAATTACCGATGAAAAACAGTATTAAGGTCAGGCTTACTCTTGAGGACGGAACAGTTTATTACGGAAAATCCTTCGGATCAAACGTTCCTGCATCCGGTGAAGTGGTATTCAATACTGCAATGACAGGATATCCCGAGAGTTTAACCGATCCGTCATACAGGGGACAGATCCTGTGTCTGACGTATCCTCTCGTTGGCAACTACGGCGCCCCGGGTAAAAATGAAGAAAACGATCTTTATAGCTTCTATGAATCTTCATCCATTCATATTTCGGGACTGATAGTTTCTGATTACTCATTTGAGTACAGTCACTGGAATGCCAGTGAAAGCCTTGATGAATGGCTGAAGAGAAATAACGTGCCCGGAATTTACGGAATAGACACACGTGCACTTACCAAAAGGATCCGTGAAAAAGGTGCCATGCTGGGAAAGGTTGAGCCGGAAGGAACTGAAACAGATTTTTACGACCCTAATAAGGTAAATCTGGTTGCCGAAGTCAGTACATCTGAAAAGAAAATTTACGGAGCAGGAAAATTCAGGATTGTCCTGGTAGATTGCGGAGTGAAATATAATATTATCAGGAATCTTCTGAAAAGAGACACAACAATCATCAGGGTGCCATGGGATTACGACTATCATCAGGAAGATTTTGACGGACTTTTCCTTTCAAACGGACCGGGTGATCCTAAAATGTGCGGAATAACTATAGCAAATATTGCGAAATCGTTCGAAAGAGGCAAACCGGTTTTCGGGATTTGTCTGGGCAACCAGCTGATGGCGCTGGCTTCGGGAGCAGATACCTATAAGCTGAAGTATGGTCACAGAAGCCATAACCAGCCAGTGCTCCAGGTCGGCACTGATAAAGCATATATCACCTCGCAGAATCATGGATTTGCAGTAGACAACAAAACATTGGGCCAGGATTGGGAGCCATATTTTATAAATATAAATGACCTTACGAATGAGGGGATGAGACATAAGAGCAAACCCTTCTTCTCAACGCAGTTCCACCCTGAGGCATCAGGGGGACCAACAGATACTGATTATCTGTTTGATGTCTTCATTGAGAATATTGAGAAATCACGATAAATTTACCCCCCTTCAGGGGGGGTGGGGGATATAAATCAGACTTCATTTCGTCACATGATGCATCATTTTGTCAGCGAGTTCGGATGCTGATATGTTCCTAAAACTATCCATCCTTTTTTCAAAAAGCTCGGCTATCTCTTTATTGCACAGATTGCCAATACTGCCTTCATGAACATAATCCGACAAAGCTGTTTTTGAAAAGCTGGAGTTTTTAACCATTTCTGCCACTGCTTTATAAGCATCCCTGAACGGGATACCCTGCTTTACCAGCCTGTTAACCTCTTCAGTGCTGAAAATTGTGTTATAGAGCGGATTTTCAGTGATGTTCTTTTTAATCTTTATATTATTCAGCATTAATAACATAATTTCTATGCACTCCCTTAACTCCCTGAATGCATCAAAAATGATCTGTTTAAGCAGCTGAAGATCCCTGTTGTAACCTGATGGCAGGTTTGAGGTCAGAATTGCTATCTGATTTGGCAGTGTCTGAAGGACATTCGAACGCGCTCTTATCAGTTCGAAAACATCAGGATTTCTTTTCTGCGGCATTATACTTGATCCTGTAACATATTCATCAGGGAAGTCAACAAACCTGAATTCGGCACTCATATACAGACATATATCCATCGAGAACCTGGAAAGTGTTTGTGCAACCGACGCAAGAGCTGATGCTATTGACATTTCAATTTTGCCCCTGCTCAGACTCGCATATGCCGAATTATAAATGAGATCATCAAATTCAAGGAGCTCAGATGTAAGCTTCCTGTTTATAGGCAATGTTGTTCCATAGCCCGCTGCAGTGCCGAGAGGGTTTTGATTATTAAGTGCCCTGGCTCCGGCAAGAAGTAAAACGTCATCTGCAAGACATTCCGCATATGCTCCAAACCACAATCCGAATGACGAAACCATTGCCGGTTGCATATGGGTATAGCCTGGCACCAGGACCTCTTTGTGCTGCTCGCTCAGAGACTGCAGCCTTGTAAACAGCCTCCTTATAAGAACAGAAAGCTTGTCAATCTCTTCTCTGGTATACAGACGGATATCAACAAGTACCTGGTCATTCCTTGATCGTCCGGTATGAATTTTTTTCCCGGTAGTGCCAAGGATAGATGACATCTCCTTTTCTATCTGGGAATGAATGTCTTCAACGTCCCTTTCAATTACCAGGCTACCCTCTTCATCCCATACAAACAGCGAATGCAGAGCTTTGAGCAGCTCGTTTTTTTCTTCATTGGTAACCAGCCCTACATCTTCCAGCATTATAACATGGGCCATCGAACCGATAATGTCCCATTTGGTAAGAGCAAGATCGGTCTTCCTGTCTTTCCCTGCTGTAAACTCAATTATCGCAGGTTCGGGATTGATCCCTTTTTCCCAGAGTTTCATTTTATTAGTTTTTAAACGTCATAGCTGACTTATATTCCTTGTTTTCCTTTGTGCTACTTTGTGTCTTCCTTAGTGTACCTTTGTGGTTAATGGTTTTTTACCACAAAGTCACACCGCGGGACAGGGGGTCTACTTTTTCTGACTGGCTTCCACAATAGCTCTATGGGCCATCAGTCTTATTGCATTGATCCTGATGAATCCCTTGCTGTCGGTTTGATCAAATCCGCCTTCTATGTCCATGCTTGAAAGTTTCTTATTGTAAAGCGATGATGGTGATTCGCGTCCTTCTATGAGTACATTCCCTTTGTAAAGGCATAGATGAACGCTGCCATCAATAAGTTCCTGACTCTTTTCAATCGCGGCCATAAGAAAATCCATTTCAGGACTGAACCAGAAACCGTTATATATAATTTCCGCAAATTTAGGCGTAAGCATATTAACCAGCCTCATAACTTCCCGGTCCATAGCAATACCCTCTATATCCTTATGAGCTATGTGCAGAACAGTTGCTGCAGGAGTTTCATACACTCCACGTGATTTTATCCCTACGAATCTGTTTTCTACCATATCGAGCAACCCGATTCCATTTTTTCCGGCAAGCTCATTGAGATAAACATACATATCATACGAATCTTCTTTCACGGTTCCGTCTTCCTTATTGACAAGTTTTATCGGTAGTCCGTTTTTAAAGTGAATAACTATGCGTGTTTCTTTGTCGGGAGCATCCTGGGGCATAACCATTTTCTCAAGCATGCTCTTATGGAGAGAGTACATGGGATCTTCGAGGATTCCGGCTTCATGGCTGATATGCATCAGGTTATCATCCTCGCTGTAAGGTTTATCAATGCTCGCCTTAACAGGGATCTTTTTCTCAGATGCGTATTTCAGAAGATCAGTCCTTCCCTTGAATGTTGCAAGAAACTCCTTGTCTTTCCATGGTGAGATTACTTTAACACCAGGCATTAGAGCATAATAGCACAGCTCAAACCTTACCTGGTCGTTTCCTTTACCGGTGGCGCCATGGGCAACAGCATTTGCCCCTTCTGCCTTCGCAACTTCAATCTGCTTTTTGGCGATTAGTGGCCGTGCAAGAGCAGTTCCAAGCAGGTACCTGTCTTCATAAATGGCATTTGCCATTATTGCCTTAAGAACATAACTGTCGATAAATTCCCTCTTAAGGTCAGCAACAATCACTTTTGATGCGCCAAGCAGCAATGCTTTCTTTTCGCACTCTTCAAAATTATCGGCCTGCCCGACATCAGCAACAAAAGCAATCACTTCATAGCCTTTTTCTATTAACCATTTAAGTATAACCGATGTATCCAATCCGCCGCTATAGGCGAGAACCACTTTTTCTTTCATTTTTTTCTATTTGAGTTGTTTATTATTTCTAATTAAGGTACCTTCCTTTGTGATCCTTTGAGTTTTCCTCTGTGTTACTTTGTAGTTAACTTTTTTTACCACAAAGGTGCACTAAGGATCCACTAAGTAACACTAAGGACCTGGCTGTTTACTGTTTACTGTTTACTATTCACTTTTTACTTTTCACCTGTTCATGTATTCCCGGAAGGATGATCTCGAGGCATGTATGTACCTGCGGAACTGTTACACCATCTCTCGGTATGATTAGTATTGTATCATCACCGGCAATGGTACCTGCTATTTCATATCTGGCAGCTCCATCGATAAAAAATGCTGTGTTGCTCGCATTGCCGGGTAAGGTTTTAATAACCAAAAGTCCTTTTGCATCTACTATATCCTGTATCACAGGAACAATATTCAGTTTAAATAAGATTTTTTCAGCGTTTCTGTTGTTATCAGGCAACGCATACCTGTAGCCTCCATTGCCATCCGGAATACGGCTTACGCCCAGCTGCCTTAAATTGCGGGACAGCGTAGCCTGGGTACTGCTTATCCCTTTCCCTTTCAGTCTTTTCAGCAATTCTTCCTGAACAGAAATGTTTTCCTCAGAAATAATTTTCTCTATTGCCAGAAGTCTTTTTGTTTTTTGCATATTTATGCATTTATTTTGCAAAGATATTCATTTTTTAAGAAAAACAAAGCCCAATTAAAAAATTGTATTATTTTTGAACCTCAAATCCGGATAATGAAAGATGTAGTAAAAAAAGTAATAATCCTGGGGTCAGGAGCTTTGAAAATAGGTGAAGCCGGAGAGTTTGATTACTCAGGCTCCCAGGCATTAAAAGCATTAAAGGAAGAGGATGTCAGCACAGTTCTGATAAATCCGAATATCGCTACCGTTCAGACATCGGAAGAGCTTGCCGATAAAATATATTTTCTTCCTGTAACTCCTTATTTCGTTGAAAAAGTAATCGCTCTTGAGAAACCCGATGGCATTCTTTTATCATTCGGAGGTCAGACTGCTCTTAATTGCGGTACTGAATTGTACAAATCAGGTATTTTTGAAAAATATAATGTAAGAGTGCTCGGAACCCCTGTGCGTGCAATAATGGATACCGAGGACAGGGAATTATTTGTCAGGAAGCTCAATGAAATAGACGTTAAGACGCCCAGCAGCATTGCCGTATCGGGTGTTGAAGAAGCGATAGAAGCTGCAGACAAGCTTGGATTTCCCATAATTATAAGGGCAGCATATACTCTTGGAGGTCAGGGCAGCGGCTTTGCATATAATTCATCGGAGCTAAGAACTCTTGCTTCTAAAGCATTTTCCTATTCAAACCAGATCCTTGTTGAAGAATCGTTAAAAGGATGGAAAGAAGTTGAATATGAGGTTGTAAGGGATAAATATGACAATTGCATCACCGTTTGTAATATGGAGAATTTCGATCCTCTGGGTATACATACGGGTGAAAGTATTGTTGTTGCTCCATCCCAGACACTCACCAACAGTGAATATCATAAGCTGAGGGAGCTTTCAATAAAAATTATTAGACATATAGGTATAGTTGGTGAATGCAATGTTCAGTATGCCCTCTCTCCCGACTCGGAAGATTACAGGGTTATTGAAGTGAATGCCCGATTGTCGAGATCAAGCGCCCTGGCATCAAAAGCAACCGGATATCCTCTGGCTTTCATTGCAGCGAAGCTTGGTATGGGATATGGACTTCATGAGCTAAAGAATTCTGTCACAAAAAATACAACTGCCTGTTTCGAACCGGCCCTTGATTATATTGTCTGCAAAATTCCAAGATGGGATCTTAATAAGTTTGAGGGAGTATCTCATCTTATCGGCAGCAGCATGAAGAGTGTCGGAGAAGTGATGGCTATAGGCAGGTCATTTGAGGAGGTTATCCAGAAGGGTTTGAGGATGATAGGCCAGGGAATGCATGGATTTACCGGAAACAGGAATCTGGGATTCGAGGATATAGAGAGAGAGCTCACTGAGCCCACAGATATGAGGATCTTTTCCATTGCTGAGGCTCTTGAAGCCGGTATGTCAGTTGACCGTATCTATGAACTGACAAAAATCGACAAATGGTTTCTCTTCAAACTGAGGAATATCATCAGCATTAAAGATGAATTGTGTCAGTATGACTCTCTTGAGTCACTTCCTGTTGAGCTGCTGACACATTCAAAGATAAATGGCTTCAGCGATTTCCAGATCGCCAGGCACATATTGAAATCAGGGCCAGATCACATAAATGACGATCTGATGAAGGTCCGGGCACACAGAAAGGCTGCCGGAATAGTTCCATACGTTAAACAGATTGATACCCTTGCAGCTGAATATCCAGCCGTGACTAATTACCTGTACCTTACTTACAGCGGGTCCGAGCACGATATAGTGTGCGAAAATGATAAAAAATCAATCATTGTTCTGGGGTCGGGCGCCTACAGAATTGGATCGAGCGTTGAATTTGACTGGTGCTCTGTAAATGCCATCGACACCATAAAAAAAGAAGGCTTCAGATCGATAATGATAAATTATAATCCTGAGACCGTCAGCACTGACTATGATATTTGCGACAGGCTCTATTTCGACGAGCTTACTTTTGAAAGAGTGCTCGACATTATAGATCTCGAAAATCCGGGAGGTGTTATCGTATCTGTCGGTGGACAGATCCCTAATAACCTGGCGATGAGACTATATAAGGAAAATGTTCCTGTCCTGGGAACTTCCCCTGTTTCTATCGACCGTGCTGAAAACCGTCATAAGTTTTCGGAGATGCTTGACATACTTAAAGTTGATCAGCCACGGTGGAAAGAATTATCTACTATAGAGGATATCTTTGAATTTGTCGACCGCATTGGTTTCCCTGTTCTTATCAGGCCTTCATATGTTCTTTCAGGGGCAGCAATGAACGTTGTCTCAAATAAAAACGAGCTTTCTCACTATCTTAAACTGGCAGCCCAGGTCTCAAAACAATATCCTGTGGTAGTATCGGAGTTCATTGAAAATGCCAAGGAGATTGAGCTGGATGCTGTGGCCAGAGATGGAGAAATGATTGCCTATGCGATCAGCGAACATGTCGAATTTGCCGGAGTTCACTCAGGCGATGCAACAATGGTATTCCCGGCACAGAAGATATATTTTGAAACTGCCAGAAGGATCAAGCGGATCTCAAAGCAGATAGCAAAAGAGCTAAATATCTCCGGACCGTTCAATATACAATTCCTGGCAAAGGATAATGATATAAAGGTTATTGAGTGTAACCTGCGGGCGAGCCGAAGCATGCCATTTGTTTCAAAAGTTCTTAAGACAAATCTTATTGAACTGGCGACCAAAGTAATGCTTGGCGTACCAGTAGACAAACCTCTCAAGGCGGTATTTGAACTCGATTATGTTGGAGTAAAGGCTCCTCAGTTCAGTTTCTCGCGTCTCGCGAAAGCCGATCCCGTGCTGGGAGTTGATATGTCGTCAACCGGTGAGGTGGGATGCATAGGGGAAGGATTCTATGAAGCTATTCTGAAAGCCATGTTCTCAGTCGGATACCATGTTCCGAAAAAGAGTATTCTTCTTTCCACCGGTCCTGCAAGGTCAAAGGTTGAACTCATCAACAGTGCCAGGGCTCTGGTTGAAAAAGGACATAAGCTTTATGCCACACGCGGAACACAGCAGTTTCTCGAGAATGCTGGTATAGAAGCTACTGTGGCATACTGGCCCGACGAGGACAAATCGCCAAACACAATAGAACTTATAAAGTCACGCGAAGTGGATCTCGTGGTCAATATCCCCAAAGACCTCAGTGATAAAGAACTTAATAATGATTACTCAATAAGAAGAAGTGCGGTCGACTATAATGTCCCTCTTATTACCAATGCACGACTGGCTAGCGCCTTTATTCTTGCATATTGCAAACTGAGTATCGACGATCTGGCAATTAAAAGCTGGGATGAATACAAATAGAGGCTAAGTTTAAGGTTAAGGTTGAGGAAATAACCACTTTACAGCAAGAGAGATAGAGAATCCTGGCATAAAGAAAAATTAACCCACCTTTAGGGGGGAAGGGGGGCAAACATTAGAAATAAATAAAGACATAATGATCACGATTCGCAAAGCAACACCAACAGACGCAGAGGTAATAATAGATTTCCAGAAGAAAATGGCCTGGGAAACCGAAGAAATGACTCTTATACCCGAAGTAATTTCCAAAGGTGTAAAGGCTGTCTTTGACGATACTTACCGTGGACAATATTGGGTGGCTGAAGATAAAGACGGAATTATTGCTTCGCTTCTTATAACTCACGAATGGAGTGACTGGAGGAACTGCAATATATGGTGGTTTCAATCGGTTTATGTCTTGCCCGGGTCTCGAAGATCCGGCGTTTTCAAGTCGATGTACCAGTACATTAAAAACGAAGCAGAAAAGACTGGTGTTGGAGGTCTCCGCCTCTATGTGGAAACAAATAATCTGAAGGCGCAGTATACTTATGAAGCTCTGGGTATGAAGAGCGAGCATTATAAGATGTTTGAATGGATGAAGCAATAAACTATGCAGTGGCTTCCGGCTATACTGATTTTACCTTATTTCATTCTTCTCATCAGGATTTACACAGGCCTTCTTAAAATCAGTCGATCCGACATTTCCGGAGAACCCAAAACTTTCATTTCTGTTGTTGTGGCATGTCGCAATGAAGAGAAAAATATTCTTTCCCTTCTGAATGATTTAGAACAGCAAAATTATTCTACAAATTTATTTGAAGTCATAATTGTTGATGATTGCTCAAACGACAATACTGCTGATATTGTCTCATCTTTTCACGGAGTAAAAGATATCCGGATTATAAGCAATACCGGGAATGGCAAAAAGCAGGCTCTAAGGACCGGAATAAATGCATCAAAGGGAGGTCTTATATTAACCACTGACGCTGATTGCAGAATGACGAGAAACTGGATCAGAACAATAGCCGGGTTTTATGAAAAATACCGTTCTGATATGATAATCCCGCCGGTAATGACTGTTCCGGGCAATGGTTTTTTCGGCCGGTTCCAGGAATTGGAATTTCTGAGTCTGCAGGGAATAACCTCAGGTACTGCCATGATTGGAGAACCTGTTATGTGCAATGGGGCGAATCTGGCATTCAGAAAGGAAAGTTATCTCAGACACTCAGGAAATCTTCACGATGAAATAAATTCTGGCGATGACATATTTCTGCTTCACAGCCTTAAGAAAGAAAAACAACAACCTATACTCTGGCTTGAATCCCCTGAGGCAACAGTAGAAACATTGCCTGCTTTGACATTCGGATCATTTTTCAAACAAAGAAGCAGATGGATTTCAAAAAGCAACTCTTATCAGGACAGGAATACGATTGTTCTGGGAGTTGTAACATTTCTGGCAGTCGTGCTCCAGGCCGGAACTCTGTTTCTCTCCCTGATCAATCCTTCCTTCCTCCCGGTATTCATAACGATTTTTATACTGAAATCCATTCCGGATTATCTGATACTGAAGAACAGCACATGGCGGTATTTAAGAAAGTCTCTGATGAAATGGTTTCTGCCGTCTCAGCTTATCTATCCCTTCTATGTAATTTCTGTGGTGATTTATTCTCTGATATCCAGAGTAAAATGATTGCGGATTGCGGATTGCGGATTTTTGATTTCGGATTGAATCCGAAATCCGAAATATTCATTTAGTTTCCCATTTCAGAGAGAAACTTGATCCTGACAAGTCTGATTTCTTCTTCCTCAAATTCGTTGCCCAGCTCTTTTATTGCATCTTCAAGAGAATCTGATTCAGCTTCCTCCCTGAAATATGAGTAAATATCATGCTGCCTCTCTTCATCAATACTGGAATTAATATAATAATCGAGGTTTATCCGTGTGCCGGAATTTACAATTGCTTCAATTTCAGAGATTAGTTCCGGCATCTCAAGACCCTTCGCTTCAGCGATATCCTCCAATGGCCTCTTCATGTCGATACTCTGTATGATATAAACTTTGATGCCGGATTTATTAACGACCGACTTAACAACCATATCAAGCGGCCTTATGATCTCCTTCTCCTCAACATATTTTTTGATTATCTCGATGAATTCAGATCCATAGCGTTGTGCCTTGCCGGCTCCGACTCCTGAAATATTCTTAAGCTCATCAATAGTGATCGGATACTGGATAGCCATATCTTCAAGAGACGGATCCTGGAAAATCACAAAAGGAGGAACATCCTTCACTTTCGATAGTTTCTTACGCAGATCCTTGAGGATACTGAATAATTCCTCATCAACAGCAGCGGTCCTTGCTCCAAATGCATTCTCCTCGTCAACTGTATCGGCATAATCATGATCCTCTGCAAGCATGAATGAAGTAGGATTTTCAAGGAACTCCATCCCTTTCTGTGTCAGTTTCAGAAGGCCATAATTCTCAATATCTTTTGTAAGCATTTTGGCAATAAGTGCCTGCCTGATGACCATATTCCAGAATTTCTCATCCTTATCCTCTCCTATTCCGAAATATTCAATCTTGTGATGTTTATATGATTTAATTGCAGAAGTGACTTTCCCGGAAAGAATATTTGCAATATGATCAGCCTTGAATTTCTCCTTAACAGCGAGGATAGTTTCCAGAACACTGACTACGGCTTCATTCCCTTCGAACTGAGCTTTCGGATGCAGGCAGTTATCGCACGCTTCGCAGTTTTCTTTGGTATACTCCTCCCCGAAATAATGAAGCAGCAGTTTCCTCCTGCATACCGATGATTCTGCATATGAAACTGTTTCGAGCAGAAGCTGTTTCCCTATTTCCTGTTCGGCAATGGGTTTTCCCTGCATGAATTTCTCAAGCTTCAGGATATCATTGTAGCTATAATAAGCAATACAGTTACCTTCACCGCCATCGCGTCCTGCCCGTCCGGTCTCCTGGTAATAACCTTCCAGACTTTTAGGTATGTCATAATGAATTACAAACCTTACATCAGGCTTATCAATTCCCATCCCAAATGCTATTGTTGCGACGATGATATCAGCCTCTTCCATGAGGAATTTATCCTGGTTCATGGTACGGGTTGCAGAATCCATTCCTGCGTGATAAGGCAGTGCTTTAATCCCGTTTACCTTAAGGACTTCAGCCATCTCCTCCACTTTCTTGCGGCTCAGACAGTAGATAATTCCCGACTTACCTGCGTTATTCTTAATGTACTTAATAATCTCCTTGGCTACGTCCTGTTTTGATTTCACCTCATAATAGAGGTTCGGCCTGTTAAAAGATGATTTAAAAACATCCGCATCGAGGATGCTGAGGTTTTTCTGAATATCATGCTGAACCTTAGGGGTAGCAGTTGCTGTCAATGCGATTATTGGCGACCTTCCTATCATATCAATGATTGGTCTGATGCGCCGGTATTCAGGCCGGAAATCATGCCCCCATTCTGAAATACAGTGGGCCTCATCAATAGCATAGAAGGAGATATCAATATTTTTGAGGAATTCTATGTTCTCCTCTTTGGTAAGAGATTCAGGCGCAACGTACAATAGCTTGGCTTTTCCAGAAAGAACATCTTTCTTCACCCTTGCAATTTCTGTCTTGGTAAGCGACGAATTTAGGAAATGAGCAACATCATCGTCAGTACTGAAATTCCTCATTGCATCAACCTGGTTCTTCATTAGCGCAATAAGGGGTGAAATAACAATGGCAATTCCTTTCTTCATCACTGCCGGAAGCTGGTAACAAAGAGATTTACCACCTCCGGTTGGCATAAGCACGAATGTATCGCGTCCGGCAAGGATATTTCTTATAATAGGTTCCTGATTACCCTTAAAAGTATCGAAACCGAAATACTTTTTCAAGTAGTCATGTATTGTAGAATCGTTTAGCATCTTATTCCCCGAATCAATTTAAATCGTAAATGCAGATTCCTGAATTTACACTTTACATAAAGTTACTAAATTTCTTTATCAAATATTATTTTTAAGAATTAATTAACAAAAAGGATGAATACGTTTAAACATGCCTTCCGGGACAATACCCTTTTTCACCTTGGAATAAATAGATGCCGGAATTTGCATCTTAATTACTGTGAGATCTAATAAATTGATTTTCTGCCCATTCAACAATCAGTTATCCAACATGTTTCAGCAAGTATTCAAACCTTCTTAACACTTGAATAATAATATTGTTTTGCAAAAGAAGATTTATCATCTTTACAGGCTGAATTTTATACCAATTCTAATATAGGTTTCGATGGCAATATTTGGAAAAAAAGAGAAGAACGGGGAGAAGGAAATGTCATTTCTTCAGCATCTTGAGGAGTTAAGATGGCATATTATAAGGTCTATTCTTGCTGTAGTGATCTTCATGATTATTGCTTTTATTTTTAAGAATTTCCTTTTCGGCACTATAATCCTCGGCCCAAAAAGCCCTGACTTCATTACAAACAGGTTGCTTTGCCAGCTTGGTGAATATCTTAAAACCCCGGCTCTTTGCATTAACACCAAACCATTAAATCTTATCAGCATAAAGATGTCGGGGCAGATCACAACCCACATTACTGCTGCTATGGTTGCCGGACTGATCCTTGCCTTCCCCGTTATTCTCTGGGAGTTCTGGCAGTTTTTCAGGCCGGCACTGAAGCCTAATGAGGCAAGATATGCAAAAGGCGCTGTACTTGCTGCTTCCGGATTATTCTTTGTTGGTGTATGTTTCGGATATTTTATGCTGGCTCCATTGTCTATCCACTTTCTGAGTTCTTACGAAATAGATCCGCAGGTTGTTAACCAGATCAATGTGAGATCATATATAGGAACGCTTACATCAATCTGCCTTGCCACAGGATTGGTATTCGAATTGCCTATCATAGCCTTCTTCCTTACTAAGATTGGTATACTTACTCCAAAGTTCATGAGAACTTACAGGAAGCATGCCATTGTGGTTATCTTCATAATTGCCGCAATAATTACCCCGCCCGATGTATTCTCACAGACACTTGTTGCAATACCTCTTCTTATACTCTATGAAGTAAGTATTTTTATTTCGGCAAGGGTGGTGAAGCAGAAGGAAAAGGATCGCGCCGAATTCTTCGGTGAGGATGAGAAAACTGAAACCGCTACTTCATAGTAAATAGATGAAACTGTATACTGAAAATCTTGTAAAGAAATACCGCAGCAGGACAGTGGTTGACCATGTTTCTGTTGAAGTTGAACAGGGTGAGATTGTCGGCTTGCTTGGACCAAATGGCGCCGGCAAGACTACCACCTTTTACATGATTGTAGGATTAATCAGGCCGCGCGAAGGAAAGATCTTTCTCGATGAGGAGGATATTACAACACTTCCTGTTTATAAACGTGCCAGAAAAGGCATCGGATATCTTGCCCAGGAAGCTTCTGTTTTCAGGAATATGTCAGTTGAAGACAACATCCGTGCAGTACTTGAAATGTCGGGACTGCCTAAACAGGAACAAACAGACAGGCTTGAGACTCTGCTGGCAGAATTCGGACTCAATAAGATCAGAACCAGCAAGGGCATTCAACTCTCCGGAGGAGAAAGAAGACGTACCGAAATTGCCAGGGCCCTGGCTCTTAAACCGAAATTCATCCTTCTTGATGAACCCTTCGCAGGTGTTGACCCTATTGCAGTCGAAGATATTCAGGAGATAGTTTCAAAACTGAGGGAAAAAAATATAGGCATTCTTATTACAGATCATAACGTTCACGAAACGCTTTCAATCACCGATAGAGCATACCTGCTGTTCGAGGGACGCATACTAAAATCAGGCACCTCAGCGCAATTGGCAGACGATGAGCATGTAAGAAAAGTATACCTCGGAAAAAACTTTGAATTGCGCCGGTAACAGAATCAAT
>Ga0315272_10000576_pt1 | contig 18756 bp, 22 predicted proteins | sample C3_middle_MG_FD_203918 | JGI IMG/M metagenome (GOLD analysis project Ga0315272, IMG submission 203918) | Sediment microbial communities from Yellowstone Lake, YNP, Wyoming, USA - C3_middle | ecosystem: Environmental > Aquatic > Freshwater > Lake > Sediment | place: USA: Wyoming | collected...
TCGTTCATATGCATCCATAACAATCTACATCACTCTGTCTGCCTTTGAAGCTGTGAGCCGTTGATATAATTATTTGGTCGCGCCACTCTTTGGGAATTTCCTTGCGAAGTATGTCCAGATACTTATCAATCGTGATAGAGCCGCCAGACGGGATAAACAAGTCTTTGCGGCGACTCAACAAGGCAACGGATTTTTTCTCCGCTAGAGCCTTGTTAGCCAGGCGAAGTATAGCAGGTGTCAGCGTGCCGTTCTTGTATTTTTCTTTTTCCATAAGAGTTAGGGAGATGTTTGAAAGGTTGGCAATCCTGACAATACCTTCAGACCTATTATATGCGATTGCCTGTTTGCCGCGTCCTGACATCAGCGCATTGCCGACAGTTACCACCGATGATACAGATCGGTAGTTTGTGGCTATATACTGCTGCCTTGATGGCAGGAAATATGATTTGAAGTTGTCAAAAAATGTCAGATTGGATCCAGCAAAACCGTTTATGGCCTGCCAGTCATCACCAACACAATAAAAATCAGCCTCCGGGTTATGAAAGCGAATAGCTTGCATCAGCCTGTGAAAAAGTTCAGAAAAATCCTGATATTCATCAATAAAAATGTAACGTAACGTAGCGAGGTTGCCTGGCTTGTTTTTGCGTTCAAAAGTTGTTTTTCCTAATTCGACTATGCTCGCGGCAGTTTGCATCAGGCCATCAAAATCCTGCTGATTATTCGCCTCCAAGCGTTCTAGGTAATCGGTATATAAGATTACTGCCAATTCAAGAAACCAGTCTTCTACGTCCGCAATCGACTCATGCTCTGCTATCATTAGCTTCAATTTATCCGGAAGTATCCATGCTTTGCGGCACCGACCAATAAAGCCAGACATGGCGCTGCTAAAGCGCTTAATGGCTCGCGGCTTAACGTTTAGCCATATTTCTTCCTCAGAAAGACGGTTGAGCTTAATACCGGCAGTTTCCAAATTGAGCCTAAGAATAGCTCCAAATGCTTTTTCTCCACCAATGAAATCCTTTGGCGTTAATTCAACCAACTCATACTTGTCGTTTTTTGCCGCCCAGTATTTTCGTTTTTCCTTAATCTGTTTGTCATATTCGGGATCGGTATCGGCAAGTCCGAAATATTCAATGATGATTCCCTTCTCATGTTCCGAACTCGATGGCAGGGTGAAGTCAGGCTTATATACCTGTCCTTTCCAATAATGCACCTTTTCATAACTGTACGGGATACCATGCTCAAAAAGATAATTCGCGATAACTTTCTCGCCATGCGATTTAACATATTCACCACGCAAGGTTTCGCGTGCGAGATTTCGGCGGAAACGTAGCAGTTCAGACGGAGATAAATCAAACCCACCTGCAACAATTGCTTCCCAGTCTATCTTGAATTGAGCAAGCATGAGAGTGCGCACTCGTGCCATGAAACAATCATCAGACAAGCGATCTCTAATAACATCCGAGAATACGTTATCAAGGCCTAGGTTTTCCTCAGTGGAGTCGTTTTTGATCATCTCTTGCGTCGGCTGAACAATGGCTCGGGCGAGTGCATGGAATGTCATGACGTGGGGAATAGACCGCCCACACAATTTCTCAAGCCGTTCTTCCATTTCGTTTGCAGCCTTGGTATTAAAAGCTAGGAGTAACATCTCGCCAACTGCCACGCCACAGTGTTTGTGTAAAAATAATGCACGACTGACAATTGTAGTCGTCTTGCCACTGCCAGCGCGTGCAACCACTTGAATGTGCCCGTGAACACATGCAACTGCTGCGGCCTGTTCGTTGTCTAGTTCGGTATTATTGTTTTTTACGCAATTTCGAATGAAGAATATTTTTTCTTTTTCGTACTCTTCGGCAGAAATATATTTTTTGCAAACTGATTCGAAGAATGAGTCTGCTCGTAAAAAATCTTCTTTAAAGGTATTTTGAAGGGCGATGAATAATTCGGCTCGTTTTGCTTCAATCTCACGACTTAGTGCTTCTTTGCTTGCTTCCTCCCGCAGTCTTTCGGCTTCGACCTGTCGACATAGAACCTCCTGGATGGCTTGCTCCTGTAGTCTGGCAGCTTCAGCCTTCCGAAGTAGTTCTTCCTGGCGCTTATCTTCCGCCAGCCTTTCTGTTTCGATCTTGATTTGCAGTGCTTCTAGATCGGGCAGCTGTTGCTTCAACAAAGAAACCCTCTGGCTTTCATTTAGCATATATCCGAAAATCCTAGGCCGAATCGCTTCAACCATTTTTTTATCTAATGTATGCCGAGAGCCTGATTGAAAGTAGACTTCTATTCCATCATCAGTCGCATTTACCACTCCTACCCCGTATTCGTAGTGCACTAAAATGCTGCCAATGTATGGAATGTTCAAGGTCGTCTCCATAACTACATCAATACCAACTATTTTGCGGAAACACACAGCAGAGCGTCATGAACCATCTCTTTTGGCCACGGTTCAAGGCTACCGGATCCAGACCACGTTCACCAGATGCTCAACCTTCTTAAACTCGGGGTCCCCGGTCACGATGTTTGCCTTCTGGTCCACTGCCGCTGCGAGCGCGAAGCAGTCGGCGTACGAGATGCTGTGCTCTGCCTTGTATTCCGCAGCCTGAAAAATGAGACTGTTCGGTACGGGAAGCACGGTGAAGCCCAGACGCTCGACATGCGCCAAGACCTCGATCTTTTTCTGATCGCCGAAGGCCCGTTTGTCATTTGTAGTCGCTCTAGCGCTCGCGAAGCAGCTGTCCGGCGAGGGATGGACGGGACGGCAGGGCGCCCTGGGCCGCCTTTATGGGGTCCGCAACCGGAGGAACCAGGTAGATGACGCCGCAGTATTCCATGATCTGCAGTTCTGTGCCGGGTTCGATGTGGTATTTTTTTCGCATCTCGGCGGGGATGACGATCTGGCCCTTGGCAAGTGTTTTGACTTTAGACATATTTGCCCAACCTCAATGTAAGCAAGTTTAACGATTTGTCGTTATTTCCTCAGAATCGCGTCGATTAACTGCTGGCGGTCCATTTCAAGATATACCGCAACATCCTTGAGGATGCTGTTCAGGGTGCCGATTTTGAGAGGTGCATGGCGGGGAATGGTGATGTGGTGTTCGGTCCCGTGTGAGGATGATGTCAGCCGGAGGTGGCTGCCTGCCTGACGCGTGACCACGTAGCCGAATTGCCCGAGCAGGCGGGCCAGTTCCTCGCCGCCAAGATCGCGGGGAACTTTCATACGGCGAGCAGTTCCTCTTTCACGAGATGAAGCCTGATGACCTTCGGGCGATCCTTGTCCTCAAAATGGCACATCACCGCTTCATGGACCATTTTTTTCAAATCTTCGAAGGAATCCGCTTCGGTGAAAATCGAGAACCCCAGCGCTTTTGCCTGGTAACCGCCTTCCGGGGCTTCTTCAACGGCGAATATGATCTCTTTTTCCATAGCAATCTCCTGCGTTAAGCATCGTCACTGAAGCCATGATAACACAGATTATCCGGTAATTCTACGAATTTAAGGGCTTTTCAATTGCGGTAAGTTACCACCCAAGCGTAAGCGCCGAGAACTTCATCCGGTACAGCACGATCAGCGTGAACAGGAGATAGAGAATGACCGTTGCTAAGGTGAGCGTGCGCTGGAGCTTTGGGATGACGCGCACCATGCTGCCGCGGTTCCTCCAGGGCATCAGGACACCTGCCCCCAGGCCGGTGACCGCGCCGCCGAGCAGGGTGGCGTAGAGCGCATACCCGATATAGCCGTACTCTTTCTGCAGACAACAGAAGGGGCAGTGATGGGTGGGAAGCTCGTAGATATAGAGGCTGATGAACGAGATGAGCGACGCAACGCCGACGAGGAAGGCTACCATGCTTGCAGCGGAGAAGAACCAGCCGCCCCTGCCCTTTCGGTAAAACACAAGGCCGCTCGCAAAGGTTGCTGCCATGGCTGCGAAAAAGACGATTGCCATGGGGCGCGCAGGGAGTGCTGCGATATCTCCGCTGATGTTCCGCGTGTCCTGGCTGAACAGGGCGCCGCAGCAGGAAGTGATGATGTCGGCATGAAGGCCGCTGAAATACTGGTACTGCTCGTAGGCTTCGAACAGCACCAGCGGCGCGATCAAAAGAAGCAGTGCGTATTTTGCCCGGATCAGCGGGTAATCGAACCCCTGGGTGTCAGCGTAGTTCACGATGAGCCAGGTCCCTGCCAGCAAAAAGTTCAGAACCTTCAGCATCAGCACGGGATAGCCGTATTCGTTCACGTTCAGCGTTCCTACGGCGCACATGGCACCCACGAACAGGCCGTGCAGATTGTCGGCAGTATAGATGTACAGGAAGAGCGACAGGATCTGGAACACGAAGGTGTAGGCCAGGATGGTCGAGACGAGATAGGTCTGGCGCTCAAGGCTCAGCTGGAGTTCGCTGCCGCTCTTGATGTTCCAGGAGATAAGTATCCGTACACCGACCGCGCCTGCGAGCAGCACCATGATACCTACAAGGAGCGACATGGTCATGAGCGAAAGGACTGCGGGATGAAGGATCATAGCTTTGGCCCGGAAGAAGTGATCACGCCGTCGCGCATCTCAACGACCCTGTCCGCCAAAGGTGAATCATAGACAATAGGATCGTGGCTCGCGATCAGGATGGTCCTGCCTGCCTGTTTGAGCGTACCCACGATCGTCATGAACTCCCGAGAGAGAGCGGTATCGAGATGTGCAGTCGGCTCGTCGGCAATGATGACGGCAGGATCGTTGATGAGCGCGCGGGCAATGGCAACGCGCTGCAGCTCGCCGCCGGAAAGCCACTCAACGGGCGACTTTGCATGGCGCGCGATCGAAAACTGCTCCAGAAGCTCTCCTGCGCGCGCTGCGAAGACATGATGATCCTCGCCTGTGGGATAGGCCGGCAGCATGACGTTCTCAAGGACCGATATCCCCTTCAAGAGATTGAACTGCTGGAACACGAAGCCAAAGGTCCTGCGCCGAATGTCATTCAGGAACCGCTCCGGCAGGCTCGTGATCTCGACACCTGACGGGTCTTCCGAGGTCATCCAGGCGGCCCGCATCCCCGATAGCACGATGCGGCCCGACGTGGGGCGCGCCATGCAGCCGATGAGGGTCATGAGCGTGGTCTTGCCGGAACCGCTCGGGCCTTTCAGGATCGTGACCTTAGCCGGTGCAATGTCGAGGCTCACGTCATTGACCGCGACAAAATGACTCGCCTTGCCCACGTGAAAGCTCTTGGTTATGTTCGTAAGAGAGATCATGTTCATGTTACGACCTCATGGCTGCATCGGGATCGATGGTGGCCGCGCGCCAGCAGGGTATGATGGTGGCAAAAGTGTAAGGCGCCACGGTCAGGAAAAAGAGCACGCCTAGCTGATAGGCATCCACTGCCGGCACCAGCTTGAACTGCGGGTAGAGCACGGACCAGCCTTTGAGCACGGGCTGAAAGAGCGGGGCTGAGAAAAAATAGACATGGACGTAGGCCGCGATGACGCCGAAGAAGAAGGCCGAGAGCGAGATAACCGCCCCTTCCCAGAACTTGAGCAACAGCACGTCCGACGTTTCCCAGCCGATGGACTTCAGGATGCCGATCTCCTTGCGCTCTTCTGCGGAGAGGCCCGTTGCCCGGTCCCAGGCGAAGATGATGAAGGAAAGCACCGCAGCGATCATCATAACGAGCATCATGCCGCCGCGCCAGTCGAAGATGGAATCGTAGGTCCGGAGCATCTCGCTCTTCAGGATCGGCCGTGCGTCCGGGTATCGGTCCACGATCTTCTCGGCAAGCGTGGAAAGCTCGCGGGAGTTCGCGACTGTCAAAGCGAGGTCCGTTGCATGGCCCTGCGGGAATTTGAAGAGCTTCCGGAAGTCGAGGTCCGACATGATCACGAGATCGGCTGCGGCAAGCTCCGACTCGTATGGCAGGACCTCTTTGATCTCGAGCATGAGCGGCACTTCATTATCGTAGCTCTGGAGCACGATGACGTCCGCCACCGTCGCGCGGCGCAAACGCGAAACGCCGCTGCCGATCTTGATGAACCCGGCTGGCATAGCAGCGGTCATGACGGTAAGGTTCCCGCCCGACGGCGCATCATAGTAATAGCCCCAGAGACGCGGCGTAACCTTGCGCACGCCGCGCAGAGACGCGATCTCCTTTGCATAGACCAGCGGCACCAGATCCTGTCTGCCTGCCACCATCCGCTGGACCACCATGTCAGGCGCATCCTTCAGGATCAGGATGGACTCACGTTTCAACGCGGACAGGAAGAACAGGAGCGACGCGATAGCGAACACAATGAGCGTGTAGATCGCGAGCAGGGAAGCGTTCTTGGTCTTTCGGCGCAAGAGCGACGAAAGCGAGAACTCGAGGATGTTCTTGTGACGTTCAATTGCTTTATTCATGTCGCCTCATAAACGGACGCGGGGCAGGCACGAGCGAGCCTGACGGAAAATGCTCCAAAGCAAGCGGATGGTCCTGGAACGCGGCATGAACGTCGCCCATGGCAGGATGGCGCGTGTACCGCGCCTCGGTAAAGAGACAGAGGTCCGTGAGCTGAAGTTCCTTTGCGATGCTGATGCTTGATGCAAGCAGCTGCCCGGCCCGTGCCTGAACAGACCGCGCATGCAGCATGAGCAGGGAAAAGGCCATGACATTGATTATCGTCAGAACGAGGAAGACGGTGGACTTGCGTATGCGGAAGGTCTTGATCAAAATTTCATCCTTAGTCTTTTTCACCACGGAGACACTGAGGCACGGAGAAAAACTTCTTAAATAATGGTCAAGTCACCTACAAACCCATCCTCACCCCGCCCTCCCCTTGAAGGGGAGGGTGAAATAATATTTCTCCCCCTTCAAGGGGGCGACGGAAGAGGATGGGTCATTCTTTAGCTGTCACTTACTCCAGCTGCTTCATAACCTCGGGAGTGATGTCCTTGAACAGCAGAACCTTCTTCCCGCCATGGTCCTTCAGGAACGCCTTGGCGTCGGCTGCTGACTTGAACGCAACCAGCTCCCTGCCCATGGGGCCGAGAACGTCGCTGCCGATGACGTAGAAGGCCTTCCCACCGTCGATGAATGAGAGGGTATAATAATCCTTCACCCAAATGGTGTCAATGTCGGACCGATCCCTCTGAGGATCGTATTTTTTGATCGAGAGAAAATACGTGAACAGGTCTTTGGGGCCGTCAAAGAAACGCGTGACGGAATCCTTTAACACAATGGCCCCGGTCCAGTCCGGATATTTGGCAACGAACATGCCGCAGACCATGCACTTGTCCGCAGCAGCAGGTTTGGGGGGAGCCTGCTCGCCGGCCAGTACAGGAAGGGCAATGAGCAGGAGCAGCAGGGAAGCGAATAACCAGATGCGTTTCATTAGAGACTATCCTTTCCGTACGGAGAGAAGGCTGATGAAAGAATATAATAAAAGGATGAATTAAGCAAATCCTTTAACCTCAAAAAGACCTTTGCCACGGATCAAAGCGGATAAAAGACGGATAACTGCGGATTTACCAATGCAAGGCACTTGATTTTTCGAGTTGACTTATCCGCCCTTATCCGACGTTCATCCGACTCTTCCGTGTCAAAGGTCTTTGACGTTTCCCTCGATCAATGACACTCGAATTTCGTCCCGGTGACCGTCGAAACCGTGGCTGATGATGAAGGCTGTACCGGGCGGGCCTTTCCGCTCTTCAATCGCACAGCGCCGTCATCGGAAATGATCAGCCCGGGATTCTTAATGTCCTGCTTTGTCAACTTTCTTATCAGCGTGATCGCCTTCCCGCTGCTGTCCGGGACCGGGATCCCCTGGGTGCCAAGCTTCACCGGCACGAGCACTCCGTCCTGGAAATCGCCGGTGGCTGCATCCACATTTACCTTGAGCACCACGCTTACGCCGTTCGGACCTTCGAGATTGAAACGCTCATACGCAAGGAAGTTACCGAGGCTGTAGGCAATGAGCTTTCCCTGGTACACTTCGAGCGCGCGCAGCACATGCGGGCCATGGCCGAGCACCAGATCTGCGCCTGCGTCAATGACCGCATGCGCGAAAGCAGCTACATTGCCCCGGCCCTCGCCGAGAAACTCCTCGTTCATGCCCGTGACATGCTGGGCGGAGGAGCCTTCTGCGCCGCCGTGGAACGATACGACCACGAGGTCGTTCGATTCTTTGAGCGAGCGGACGATCCTTGCCGCCTCTGTCCTGTTCTGCATAGGGTAGGCGTAAGGCCCCTCAAAGTAGAAGAACCCTACAACGGCAATGCGTTTCCCCTTGATAGTATAGTTAGCAATCGCCTTGCCCCCCACCGGCTGGATCTCCGCAGCAGCGAGAGTGCTGATCGTGCTCTCAATGCCTTCCCTGCCGAAATCGGAAGCATGATTGTTCGCGATGTTCAAGGCCGAGAAACCCGCGTCCTTAAGGTAGGCGCCATACCGGACAGGCGTCTTGAACGCATAGCAGGTCTTGCCCGGCTTTGTGCATTTGGTCGATTCACCCTCATCAAGCAGCGGACCTTCGAGATTGCTGAAAAGAATGTCCGCTCCCTGAAAAGAGCCCTTCACCGCGTCGAATATGCCCTTCCCGTCAAGAGGCGGCAGCAGGGACTCGGGATAGGTCGTGCCCATCATGATGTCTCCCACCGCCGTAATGGTCAGCGATTGGTCGTGCTGCTCCTGCGCTTGTCCCAAGAGCGGAAGTGTGCAGAGAAGAAGTCCGATGAAAGAAATAAATAATCGATGCATGATCATATCCTTTTTTACTGAAACGGCAGGAAATTTTCTCGCAAAGTCGCTAAGCTCGCAAAGAAAAGCAAATCACTCGGGTTAAAAACCAAGACTTAAAGATTTCCTTTGCGGCCTTTGCGGCTTTGCGAGAGACGCCTTTTGATTCTCATTATTGGTTCCGACTTATCCAGGTTAGGTTGAAACGATAAACGTGCTTATCCGTAACAACAGCATACCGAGGACGTAACCTACCATAAACCACTGAGTAACTTCAATATGATTTTATTTTGCTCTGGAAAAGGGGGTGACCCCCGCGAGTGCGTAAAGAACGCAGATCGCGGAGGCCAAGGAGGAGGTGATGTAAAAAAGAAACAGGAGGCGGTTTGTTCAACCGCTTCCCGCTAGTGCGATGTTTGGGACTGCTCGATCAGGACCTCATTGAGCTCAGCTTCTCGCAAGGCACCCATGCGGACAAGGATCTGACCGATAAGATCGTGGCTGTTTTTCTGATGGTCCAGAGCGAATTCAAGGTCCTGCGGCACGATGCGTTCCATTTCCATCAGCATTTGACCTATGGGGCGAAGACCTGCTTTTTTCGTTTCAGCCATTTAGTAGCTCCTGGTTCAGAAGTTGGTTTGTAGTTCGCAGCCACATCAACTACTTTTTATTGTCTTGAGTAATTATATTGTGCAGAACACCAAAAGTCAAGCGCTTTTGTGAAAATTAATTCATTTAAAATCAATGTCTTATGAAATTTACTGTTTGGCCGCCAACGTGTAACCTAAAAATTGCAGAAAGGTGCAAGGCTGGCTCGATAGTGCGGCACAAAAAGTCAAAGCTAACGCCTTAATAAAAAAAACGGCGGGGTGATGTTCCACCCGCCGTTCTGACTCGTAAATTTTCGTGTAGCGATCGATCTTTACACGTTGAACCTGAAGTTCATGATATCGCCGTCCTTGACCACATATTCCTTGCCTTCTGAGCGGAGCAGTCCTGCCGCCTTGACCGCCTGTTCAGTTTTGTACTTCACCAGGTCGTCGAAGTGAAACACCTCTGCGCGGATAAAACCTTTTTCAAAATCCGAATGGATCTTACCTGCGGCCTGCGGGGCCTTGGTGCCCTTGGTGATGGTCCAGGCCCGCACTTCCTTCTCGCCAGCGGTCAGATAGGTCATAAGCCCCAGCAGCTCATAGCCCGCACGGATCATCCGGTCGAGACCCGATTCTTTGAGCCCCATGCCCGCGAGGTACTCCTTGCGTTCTTCCAAAGGCAGCTGGGCGATCTCGCACTCCACCTGGCCCGAGATGACCACGACCCTGGCGCCTTCCTCTGCCGCGATCTTCTTCACCGCGTCCACATGCGGGTTGGGCTTGTCCACCATGTCCTCTGCCACGTTCGCCACATAGAGCACGGGCTTGGCCGAGAGCAGCGCATAATTCTTGAGCCACAGGGTCTCTTCATCGGAATGGCTTGCTCTGCGGATGGGCTCGCCTTTTGCCAGCATCTCCTTGAGCCGCCGCATGAACTCCACTTCCTCCAGCGCCTTCTTATCGCCGGTCTTGGTCATCTTCTCGGCTTTGTAGAGCCGCTTCTCGATGGCGTCCAGGTCGGCAAGCATGAGCTCCGCTTCGATCACTTCGATGTCCTCTTTGGGGTCCACCTTGTTCGCCACGTGAATGACGTTGGGGTCATCAAAGCAGCGCACCACGTGAGCGATGGCGTCCACCTCGCGAATGTTGGCCAGGAACTTGTTCCCCAGTCCTTCTCCCTTGGACGCGCCCTTCACCAGCCCGGCGATGTCAACGAACTCCATGCTGGTGGGGATGATCTTCTGGGAATGGTAGATCTCGGCGAGCTTTTCGATCCGCTCGTCCGGCATGTCCACCACGCCCACGTTCGGGTCGATGGTGGTAAAGGGATAGTTGGACGCCTGTGCGCCTGCTGAGGTGAGCGCGTTGAAAATGGTGGACTTGCCAACATTGGGAAGTCCGACGATGCCGCAGTTAAAACCCATGGTATGCTCCTGAATGCGAAATTAAGGTATCGCAAAGAATTGAAAGACTGAACCTGAACTTTTTTGACACAGATAAGGTCGGATAAAAACCGGATAACGGCGGATTAGCTTCTGAAACTCGTCAGTTAACCTTTAGGGAAAAGACCTTGGCTTTTGTTTTCAGCGCAGACGCCTTATCCGCCTTTATCCGATGTTAATCCGCCTCTTCCGTGTCAAAGGTTTTTTCCCGCCGTGACTTCGACAAGAATTGTGTACGATGAAGCAATAAAAAACCCGGAGCCGTCTTGCTGCTACGCTCCGGGCCTGCAGACCTTATTTCTGGTTGAATTGGTTCATGGCTTTTGTAACGCCCTGAGCAACAATGACCCTAACCGCTTCAGCTGCGTTCGCTGTTGCTGTAGCCGCTGCTTCGCGCTCTTCTGCGAAGAAGGGGCTGAGCACATAATCGGCAGTGTCCATACCCGGCACGGGCCTTCCGATGCCGATACGGACCCTGATAAAATCAGCGGTCCCGAGATACTCGATAATGGAGCGAAGCCCGTTGTGGCCCCCATGCCCGCCGCCGATCTTTACCCTGACCGTCCCGGCAACAAGATCGAGCTCATCATGCAGAACAATGAGATCCGCAGCCGATGCGTAGGCATCCTTCAGGAGCGCCGCGACCGACCTTCCGCTGTCGTTCATATACGTCTGCGGCTTTGCGAGAACGACCTTCTCGGTCCCAATCGCGCCTTTGCCGAGCAACGCATGGCACTTTTCCAGGCTCAGCTCGATGCGTACGCCGCCTGCCAGTTCATCGAGGGCAATGAACCCGGCATTGTGACGCGTACGCTCGTACTTTCTCCCCGGGTTGCCAAGACCGACGACGATCTTCATGAGAACCTTGTCGTGTCCTGTTGCGGCGCATTTTCATGCAGCCAGAAGGACACGCTTATTTCTTCGGTGCTGCCTTCGCAGCAGGTGCTGCCGCCTTGGCAGGCGCAGCTCCTTTGGCGGGCGCAGCGCCCTTGGCCGGAGCGGCTTTAGCGTCAGCCTCGCCCTCTTTCTTCGGCTTCTTGACCAATTCGGGCTCACCCTCACCGGCAGCAGCAGGCGCTGCTGTACCAAGCATGGACTCAAGCTTGGCTTCGGAGACCGGCGGCTGGATCGTCACGATCGTGGAGTCGGCATCGTTCAGGATCTTGACGCCTTCGGGCGTCTGGATGTCCCGCACATGGAGCGACTCGTTCACCTTGACCGCCGCGATGTTGACATCGAAGTGGCTGGGGATCTGCTGCGGGAAGCACTCGATCTCGACCTGATGCAGACCGTACTGCAGGATACCGCCTTCTTTCACGCCGATAGCGTTGCCCGTAAGGTGAATGGCTACCTGCACCTTCACCTTTTCGTCCATGGCGACCTCCATGAGGTCGATGTGCATGAGCTTGTTCGTGATCGGATCGAGCTCGTAATCCTTGATCAGTGCCATGCGTTCGGCCGCCTCTTTGGTCCCCTCGAGCGTAAGCGTGAGCAGCGCGTGTTTGCCGCCCTCGGTGTTAAGGATCGTCGCGACTTCCTTAGTACCCATAGAGATCGGCATGGACTTACCGTGGCTGTAGAGCACCGCCGGAATGCGCGCGTTTCTCCGCAGTTCCCGGGCTACGCCCTTCCCTGCTTTTTCTCTTACCTGTGCTGTCAATGCTATCTTTTCCATTTCTCCTCCGATACAATTGATGGTGCAGTATGCATATCCCGGTTCAGCTACACAAACAGCGAACTGAGTGATGTTTCTTCATGGATCCGTGTGATGGCCTCGGCGAGCAGCGGCGCCACCGAAAGCACTTTCAGCTTTTTGCATTCCTTCTGTTTGCTGTCCAATGCAATGGTGTTCGTCGTAATAAGCTCGGAGAGCGGAGAATCGTTGATCCGCTGGACCGCCGGACCGGAGAGCACGGCATGGGTGCAGGCGGCGTAAATGTTCCCGGCGCCGTTCGCCTTGAGCGCGCCCGCGCCCTCGGCCAGGGTCCCGGCCGTGTCGACCATATCGTCGAGCAGCAGGCAGTCATGCCCTTTCACGTCTCCGATAATGTTCATGACCTGCGCCTCGTTCGGCTTGTCGCGCCGCTTGTCGATGATCGCCAGGGAAGCGCCGAGCCGCTTGGCAAAGGCCCGGGCCCGCTCCACACCGCCGGCATCGGGCGAAACGACAGCAAGGTTCTGAAAGGTCTTTGCCCGGATGTAGTCCAGCAGCACGGGAGCCGCGAACAGATTGTCCACCGGAATATTAAAGAACCCCTGGATCTGTCCGGCATGGAGGTCCACGGTCAGCACCCGGTTCGCCCCGGCGGTGGTAATAAGATCGGCAACGAGCTTTGAGGTGATCGGCACCCGGGGCTGCACCTTCCGGTCCTGCCGGCTGTATCCATAGTAGGGAAGGACGGCCGTGATGCGCGTGGCCGAGGCCCGTTTGAGCGCATCGATCATGATGAGCAGCTCCATCAAATGCCGGTTCCCCGGGCTTGACGTCGGCTGCACCACGAACACATCCATGCCGCGGACATTGTCCACGATCTGGACGTTGATCTCGCCGTCGCTGAAACACCCCACCAGCGCGTTCCCGAGCGGAAGGCCCATCTTCCGGCAGAGTTCCTGTGCCAACGCCGGGTTCGCGTTGCCGGTAAAGATCTTTATTTCCCGTGCTGTCACCATTGCTTTACCCGCTCTCTTTTCCGCATGCTGGTTCGGGGACAGGGTATCGAACCCCGATTAAAGGCTTCAAAGGCCTCTGTCCTACCATTAGACGATCCCCGACTGTCGGTGAAGTCCGCGCTCCGGGCTTTCAGCCGGATAAAAATGAAAAGGATAGGCTCTCCTATCCTCTCGCATGAGATTCAGAATCCACAGTACTCACTTCGTTCCGATCGATCAGTTCCTAAACAGCATCGCTTTCTTTTGGCGCCGGTTCCCGCTTTGCCGGGTTTGCCAGCTCGCGCTCATACTCGGCGAGGACCCTGGACTCGATCATCTGCCGCGCTTCGCTGTTCAATGGATGGGCGATGTCCTTAAAGGTCCCATCCTTCATTTTCCGGCTCGGCATGGCAACGAACATTCCGGCGTTGCCGTTGATAATGCGAAGGTCCCTGATGAGGAACACATTATCAATGGTGATCGTGGCATAGGCTTTGAGACGCTCTTCGCTGGCGACCGGGAACACCCTCACTTCTGTAATATCCATAGACACTTACCCCCGTGCCGGTTTACAGTGATGATACGCGCTTCCCTGCTGCGACCATGCATGGTGTCACGGATGGATCCGGGGATCACACTCCCGGGGTCTTCACTGCCGAATATGCCCGCTCAAGGGGGACGCCACCAGGGTCTCGGTGGAAAAGAGCTTCCATCCTCTGTTCGATAGATTCTCTGCTGCGGTCATGCAGCCCGTCCCGGTCTCGAATATGCCAAATACCGTTGGCCCGCTCCCGCTCATCAGCACTCCCGCGGCTCCCTGGTCCAGGAGCGCTTGCCGGATCGTATGAATTTCAGGATGCGCAGCCGCTGTTACGGTCTCCAGATCATTATGCAGCCCTGCTGCGATATTCCCGACCGTAAGCCGTAGGATTTTATTACAGTCAACTTTTTTTGTCAACCTCAAATTTAGATTTTTATAGACCCAGGCCGTGGAGGTCTCGAACCCGGGATTTACGAGCAATATCTGCAACTTGGGCAGAGGAGGCAATTCCGTGAGCCGTTCACCGCGCCCCTGCGCCAGGGCCGTGGGCCCATAAAAGAAAAAAGGGACGTCCATCCCGAGCTTTGCGCCGATTTCGGCCAGCTGCTCCCGGTTGAGCCCAATGCCGAGCACTTCATTGGCCGCGGCAAGCACGGCAGCTGCATCGCTGCTCCCGCCGCCAAGCCCGGCTGCCACGGGAATGGCCTTCCGGATCGTTATGGAAAGCCCGGCCCCCTGGCCTGCCCGCTTCAGCAGCGCGTGACCGGCCTTCCAGGCGATATTGTCCTCTCCCGGAGGGATCGCGTCGCTGTCGCAGCTGATTCGCACGCCGGCGCTGTCGTGGGCGGCCACGGTCACCTCATCGTAGAGGCCCACCATCTGCATGAGCATCTCGACATCATGGTAACCGTCCGGCCTGCGGCCGAGCACGGACAGGCACAGATTGATCTTTGCGGGCGCTTTCAGCGTGATCGACTGCATCAGGGCGCTCCTGCCTCTTCATCGGAAAGCGAAAAAAGCGCTTCGTCAATGGGTACGTTCACGTCGACCTCGGCATAGCTGACGGTCAGGGAAAAATTCTTTTCAGGGTTCTCGATGATGACCGACCTTGGCATGAGGTAGTGCGCGAGCTCCGCGACCTGTTCGAACCGCGCTCGATACACGAGCTTGCCGCTCTGGTACAGTTCGGAGAGAACGGGCACAGGCATTGGGCCTGAACCGGAGGGATGGTTCACGACCTGCACGCGGCGGACAAGGTCTCCCTGGCGGACCGTCAACTCGCAAAGCCCCCCCCTGCCGCATGCTGCCGAAACCGTGGCAGACGCCGGCACGGGCGGAACATTTCCCGAGAGGGCGGAACAAAGTTCCTGCACCTCAAGCCCTGCTCCGAACAGCCGCTCCAGCCCGGCAGCTCCCGGCCGCACCACCCGGTCCTGCCCCGGCAGCCGAAGCAGCACTTCCCTGCCGTCCCAGACCAGGGCCAAAAGCGACTGGCCCAGCGGCCCGTAGGCCTCCAGCCGGAGCCGGTCCTGCGACGCGAGCACAATGCCCACATTGTCAAAGGCCCGTTTGCGGCCTTTCCTGACCGCGGTAACGCCGGCCACGGCCTTGAGCCCGCTAAAGGACTGTTGCCGTTGTTCCAGGGCCTGGAGCAGCGGCCCCGCAGGGACCTCGGTAAGGGGAATCTCAGGTTGCTTGGGCAGGCAGGCAAACAGCAGGGAGACGACAACGAATACCAGAGAACGAACGATCTTCACTTTGTTTTCTTCGCGCCCGGCTTCTGGTTCCTGAGCAGCAGGTCGGGATCGCCGAAGCCCGTGGTTTTGAATTTTTCGCGGAGCTTTTGGTTCTCGGGATCAAGCTTGAGCGACTTCAGCCATTCCTCACGGGCCTTGTTCTTGTTCGAGAGCTTGAGATAGATATCTCCCAGATGTTCACGCATCACGGGATCGTCGCCGGTCTTCTCGATCGCCATTTTCATGTACCCCAGCGCTTCGTTCGGCATGCCCTTCTGATAGTACGCCCAGGCAAGGCTGTCAAGGATGTAGCCATTGTCGCGTTTGATGAGCAGCGCCTGCTTGATGAGCTGGATGGCCTCATCGAGGCGCTCGCCCTGATCAGCATAGCTGTACCCGAGATAGTTCAGCGCATCGGCATGGTCGGGTTTCAGCTCGATCGTCTTTTTGAGCGCATTGATCATGGCGTCGCGCATGCCGAGCTTCTCATAAGCGATGGCCAGGGTGAACTGCAGGTCGTCACGATCGGGCGCGAGTTCGATCCCTTTTTTGAGAACGTCCACCGCCTGCTGAAAGTGCTTCATCTCGATATGGGCATTGGCCAGATAGAGATAGAGCTCCGCCTTCCCCGGCAAGTCCGCCAGCGCCTTTTCCAGGAACGGGATCGCATCAGCGGTGCGGTTCCGGCGCTCGTAGATGTACGCGGTCTGCAGGATGGCATCGGTATCGTCGGGGGCCGCTGCGAGGATCGCACTATATTCTTTGAACGCTTCGTCGAACCGCTCCGCCGCCAGGAGCGTTGACGCAAGATAGCGCCTGACCTTGAGCTCGTCCGGCGCCGCCTTCGCCACGGTCCCGAAGGCCGCGATCGCGTCGGAATATTGTTTTTTCTCCGCGTAAATGAGCCCCATCTTGACCAGGGAATCATAGTCTTTGGGCTCGGCGGTCGTTACCTGCTTGAGCTGCGCCAGTGCATTATCGAGCTCGTTCTGCTGGATGTAGAGCTGGGCAAGGTGGCGGCGAATGTCGGTGCTATGGGGGTTCGCCGCAAGGGCCTGTTTGTATGCCCCGATGGCATCGCTCACGCGGCCCTGCACTTCATAGACGTACCCCATGCCGGTATAGGCCGGCTCAAAATCCTCCTTGAGCGCGGCAGCCTTCTTGAAGGCTTCAAGCGCCTCGGCATACCGCTGCCGTTCGGCGTAGATCCTGCCAAGGTAGTAGGGCGACATGAGCGAGGCGGGGTTCTGCTTGCCCTGGGCCTTGAACGTCTCGATCGCCTCATCGTACTGTTTCAGGGAAATATAGAGCAGGCCAAGATAGATGTAGGCGTCATCCTGCTTCGGGTCAAGGGCGATCACCTTGCGATAGGCCTCCACCGCATCGACATACTGTTTTTTGTTCGAGTAGATGCTCGCCAGCAGAAGAAGGGCCTGGGGATCGTCGGGCGCACTGGCTGCGGCCTTCCCGGCATAGAGCACGGCCTGGTCCATCTGCCCCTTCCTGAACGAGAGCGAGGCCAGCGCCAGCAGCACGGTGGGCGAGCTCTGGTCAAAACGGTACGCGGCCTCGTATTCCTTGAAGGCCTCATCGAGCGACCCGTCCTGTTCAAGCAGGTTTGCCGCCATAAAGTGCCTGTAGGCATCGGCCTGCGCGCGCGACTCGGAGCTGATGCTGCCTGCCAGGGTCCCCGGCATGCGGACCGCCGGCGTGGAAGCACAGGATGCGGTGAGCACTACCAGTGCCGTAAGAATGAAAAGATATTGTTTTTTCATAAGTGTAGTGTAAGCTACCAGAGAGAACGTGTCAAGGAGGTCATTCCTGTGATGCGAGAGGCCCCCGGGGTCTCCTGCTAAGAAGCTGCCAGCAGTCTCCTTACCGCTTCGAGGCTGACATCGATATCGCACTGCTCGTGCGCTTCGATCGTGTACACCGGCCGGGCGTTGTTCCCGCGCAAAAGCCTGAAGAACTTTTCAAAATCGACAGCGCCTTTGCCGAGGGCCCAGTGCGAATCCGCCGAGCCATCGTTGTCATGCAGATGCACCTCTAAAATATACCTGCCCAGGCGCTCGAACCATTGTTCCATGGTGACCCTGGTGAACAGATTGAAGTGGCCAGTGTCAAAGCAAAACCCGAAGTCAGGGTGGGCGATCCGTTCAATAAGCTGGCACAGGGCCTCGGGGTCCTCGTCAAAAACGTTCTCCACTGCCACGCGTACGCCGATCTTCGAGGCAGTATCCATAACCTTGTTCCAGGTATCAATGCTGTTCTCGAGCCAGATGTCCCTCCGACCGTTATAGCGCCACCGGTCGTAGCCGGCATGGAATACCACCACGCGCGGCTTCAACACGGCTGCGGCGCTCATGATCCGGCTGAACCGCAGCTGGGTCACCGACCGGACCATGGGGTCCACGGCGCCGGGATTGAGGTCCATGAACGGCGCATGAAGGCTTATCGAAGGCTTCCAGTCGAGGCTGCGGCAAAGGTTCTCCAGGTCCGCCTTCTCGACCTGGTCGAGCACTGCCGCCGACAGATAGATCTCGAGATCGTAGCGCCGGAGCCTCATCAGCTCGCAAAAATCCTTCATCCGGGGATAGGGGATGTGGACGTGGATCGGTTCCATCGCGGCTCAGTTCTTCGACGGACAGCCGCCTGCGGGACATGTTGCCCCGCAGGGGGGCGCAGGTTTGGGCTCCGCTTTCGATTCTGACGAACCGGCTTTCAACGCTGACGAATCCGCTTGTTTCCGGTCAGCCGAAGGGTAGTCGGTGGCATACCAGCCGCTTCCTTTGAGCACGAACGACGTGGGAGACAGCACCTTGCGTACACCTTTCGCCTTGCACAGCTGGCAAACGGTCGGGGCCGGATCGCTGAACTTCTGCATCAGCTCAAAGCGGCCGTTGCAGGCACTACACTCATATTCATATACCGGCATAATACAATCCTCCAAAAAAAATACAGGATGGTCATTATAACCAACCATGAGCATAAAAACAAGACTTTTTCGCTGGATAAGGCCCTTCTTGACACCGGGAAGGGGCCATGATAGGGTAACACCATGTTCTGCGTTCGAGGTGTTCCCTCATGATGCGTCAAGCTGCCTCA
>Ga0315272_10000577_pt1 | contig 18747 bp, 19 predicted proteins | sample C3_middle_MG_FD_203918 | JGI IMG/M metagenome (GOLD analysis project Ga0315272, IMG submission 203918) | Sediment microbial communities from Yellowstone Lake, YNP, Wyoming, USA - C3_middle | ecosystem: Environmental > Aquatic > Freshwater > Lake > Sediment | place: USA: Wyoming | collected...
TTTCTCGCTAAGAAAGGTGACGCGTGGGGCGCGGGCAGTCAAGACTATGATAGCCTCCTCTTCGGGTCCCCCAGGCTTATTCGTAACCTGGCCATCACTGGCAAGAGAAAGCTGCCCAACAAGGATGAGTACATAGAGGTTAAGCCAGAGGTGATAGACCTTAACACGCTTCTCAAGGCCTTAGGGATCTCGAGGGAGCAGCTGATAGTGCTTGGAATACTCGTCGGAACTGACTTCGACCCTGGCGGAGTCAAGGGCTATGGCCCTAAGACGGCGCTGTCCTTTGTGAAGACGTATAAGGATCCCCTTAAGGCGTTGGAGGTCATAAAGCCTCAGCTTCCTGACGTTGACCCTGTCAAGATATTTGATTACTTCATGAACCCGCCCATTAATGACAAGTATAAAATAGAGTTCAGGGAGCCTGACGTCAACGCGATAAAGGAGATCCTGGTCAAGGACCACGACTTCAGCGAGGACAGGGTTGAAAAGGCCGCGGAGAGGCTCAAGAAGGCGTTCAGGGAGAGCCTGAAGGGTAAGCAGTCAAGACTAGACATGTGGTTCGGGTCCTGATAAGGTCACCTCTCTAACCTCTTAAGCCACTCCTCCAGCTTCTCCTTCTCTAGCTTAGGCCCCTTCACCTGGCTGACTTCCGTCAGGCCCTCCTCGTACTCTATAACGATGTCGTTTCCAGTGACTAACTTGAATATCCTCTTAACGACTTCCTCGCGGTCTGCGTTTCTGGCCCTTGTGGGAGCGAGCACCTTAGCCACGTAATAAACACTGCCGTCAGGAGCGTAATAAAGGTTCAGAGACGAAATTGAGGCCCCCAACAGGCTAGAGATCAATGACCTTGGGTCTGAGGCGCCGCTCACCAGGTGAACTTTCTTCACGCCTAGATGCGAGAGCTTGTTAATCAGCGCTCGATCAAGCCCTCTGCTCACGGCCTTCAGGCCGTCAAGCAATATATAGATGTTGTCGCCGATCCTTAGGGCTTTCCTATACGACGCTGACCTCAGCTCCTTATAGCTCTCCTCAAGGTCTAGAAGGGCCTTCATTACGTCCACCTCCCACCGCTCGTAAAGGCCAGAGTTTATCTTAGCCTGACAGCGTTCACAGAGCACACCGCTCCTGACGCAAACCTTGTCAAGAGGTATTTGCAAGGTTCCTCGGACAACTTGGTCGTCTAAACCTAAATGCTTAACGTCTGTAAAAGGTAGATGTAAGAAAAGTTGTAATCAGAGCACCTTGGCTGCGGCCCTGAGAAGGCCTACATATGGCGGGCTTGGGTCAAGGGGCCTGCTCTTGAACTCGGGGTGCGGCTGCGTCCCTATGAAGAACCTGTGCTCGCTTCTCGGAAGCTCTATGGCCTCCACTAGACCGTCGGGCGACCACGCGCTTATTATCAGCCCTGCTTCAACAAGCCTATCCACGTACTTGGGGTTCACCTCGTATCTGTGCCTATGCCTCTCGTATATCACCTCACGGCCGTAGAGGCTGTGAAGGATCGTCCCCTTAACGACCCTTATCTCGGAGGCGCCTAACCTCATTGTTCCGCCCAGCTCCTTGATCTCCCTCTGCCACGGGAGCAGGTCCACGACAGGGTGAGGCGTCTTAGGGTCTATCTCTGTGCTATTGGCGCCCTCAAGCCCTACTACATCCCTCGCGAACTCAACTACTGAGAGCTGGAGCCCAAAGCATATGCCCAGCGTAGGCACGTTGTTTTCCCTGAGGTACCTTATGGCCTTCACCTTGCCCTCAGCCCCCCTCTTGCCGAAACCAGGGAGTATGACAGCGCCGTCAACTGTTGACAACACGTCTTCAACCTTCAACTTGCCCTCCTCTATATCTGTTGACTCAACCCAGACGAGCTCGGGTCTATAGCCTACAACAGCGCTCGCGTGCCTGAGCGCCTCAACAATGCTTATGTAGCTGTCCTTAAGCCTTGTGTACTTACCGACCATAGCTATCCTGACGGACTTGTTAAGGTTCTTCAGCCTGTCAACGAACGCCTTCCAGGCCCCGAGGTCAGGCTCCCTGTCCTGAAGCCCAAGCTTTGAAGCCAGGAACGACGCGTAGCCTTGCGACTCCAAAAGGAGGGGCACCTCATAGACGTACTGTACGTCATGATCGCTGAAGACGGCCGCTGGGGGAAGGTTAGCGAAGAGCGCTATCTTCTGCCTGGCTTCGTCCATCAGCGGCCTAGTGGACCTGACCACGAGGGCCGTGGGCTGTATGCCTATCCTCCTCAGTTCCTGTACGCTGTGCTGTACAGGCTTGGTCTTCTGCTCGCCAGTGGTCGATAGGACTGGGGCTAAGGCCACGTGGACAAATGCGACATTATTAGAGCCCAGCTCGACATACATCTGCCTTGCGGCCTCAAGGAACGGCAGTCCTTCTATGTCCCCTACTGTCCCGCCTATCTCTACAATCATTACGTCAACCCCTGTGTCCTTGGCCAGACCTGAGATCCTCTGCTTTATTTCATCGGTCACGTGCGGTATGACCTGAACGGTCTTTCCAAGGTATTCCCCCTTCCTCTCCTTAGCTATAACGCTGTAGTAGACCTGTCCAGCTGTTATGTTATGACGTCTGTCTACGTTCTCGCCAAGAAACCTCTCATAGTGGCCCAGGTCCAGGTCTGTCTCACCGCCGTCCTCTGTTACGAACACCTCTCCGTGGGCGTATGGGTTCATGGTGCCTGCGTCAACGTTCAGATACGGGTCTATCTTGATTATACCCACTTTGTACCCCCTGGACTTGAAGAGCAGACCTGTTGACGCTGAGACTATCCCCTTGCCTATGCCAGACATCACGCCTCCTGTCACGAAGATGTACTTCGTCTCCACCGCGTGCCTTTTTTGTAACCTTGGGCCCCAGCTCTTATAACGGCTAAAGCTGGATATAGGCCCTGGTAAAAGGTGGAAACGTCTTGACCCCTCTTCAGCTGTACTTCTACCTGGTAGTCCTTGCAGCCCTGGTCGAGCTGGCGCTGCTGATAGCCCAGACGGTCCGCTTAACCATAGCGCAAAGGGTCCTGAGGGAGCTCTCCAAGAATGTAGACGAGGTTGCCAGAGCCAGGGCTGAAAGGATGGCCAGCGAGCTCATCAAGCAGGCAAGGGAAGACGCCGTCAAGAGGAGCAGCGCCGTCGTAACGGGCAAGGTCTATGAGCAGCTAGCGCCCTATATGCCCTGGTTCAAGTACAACCCCCGTGAGGCCAGGTTCCTCGGCTCCCCTGTGGACTTCATAGTCTTCGACGGAATCGAGAGCGGAGGACCTGTAACGGTAAGGTTTGTAGAGGTGAAGAGCGGCGACTCTAGGCTGAGCGACAGGGAGAGGGCCATAAAGGAGGCCATAGAGAGGTGCTCGGTGACGTTTGAGGTCGTAAGGCCCGAGGGCCCAGCTGAGAAAGGCCCTAAGTAGCGAAATTAATAACCGCAAGGGCCTGTTAACTCATTGAACGACAAGCCATGCCGACATATTACATGGAGAACTACGGCTGCGCCTTAGCGGAGTTTGACAGTGCACTGATGGCTGCCCTGTTAGAGTCTGAGGGCTATCAAAGGGTGACATCACCTGACGAGGCGGACTTAGTCATAGTTAACACGTGCGCTGTCAGGCTTGACACAGAGGCAAAGATAGTCAAGAGGCTTAACGAGCTTAAGCCGCTGGTCAAAGGTAAGTTGATAGTTGCAGGCTGTCTAGTTAAGGCAAGGCCCTCCCTCATAGCCCGCGTTGCCCCGTCAGCAAGCCTTGTCTCGCCTCAGAACGTCACTAGGATTGCTGAAGTCGCGAGGTCACCCTCCAGGGTCACGCTCATAGAGGGGGAGAGGGATACAAACTTCATGCCCCAGGTGCCGCTGAGGGATAGAATAGCCACGATCATGATATCCGAGGGGTGTCTCGACAACTGTTCCTTCTGCGAGACGAAGCTAGCCAGGAGGACCTTAAGGTCATATCCCCCTAGGCTGATAGTTGAGAGGGTCGCCGACGCCGTTCAGAGGGGCGCTAAGGAGATCAGGTTAACGGCGCAGGACACCGCCGCCTACGGCCTTGACCTACCAGCCAAGGTCAGGCTGCCCGACCTGTTGTCCATGATCCTGGACAAGGTACCGGGGGACTACAGGATCAGGGTTGGCATGATGACGCCTAACGAAGCCATGGAGATAATGGATGACCTCCTTGACGTCTATAAGGATGAGAGGGTGTTCAAGTTCTTTCACATACCTGTCCAGAGCGGCGATGACAGGGTCCTCGAGATAATGAATAGGAGATATACCGTTGATGAGTTCGTTGAGCTTCACGCTAACGTCAAGAAGGCCTTCCCCGACTCGCTCTTCGCAACCGACATCATAGTCGGTCACCCAGGGGAGGACGAGGAGGCATTCATGAGAAGCGTTGAGCTGGTTAAGAGGTTGAGGTTTGAGAGGGTCTACCTGGCACAGTACAGCATAAGGCCCAGGACCCTCTCGGCGTCAATGCCCCAGGTGCCTGAGCCTGTAAAGAAGGAGAGAAGCCTGCGTATTCTAAGCGTCATACAGGAGGTCGAGACGGAGATCTACAAGGCCTACATAGGTAGGGAGCTGAAGGCCTTGGTCACGTCGAGAGGGTTTAGGGACGGTTACTACGTGGCCAGAGCTGAGAACTACTTCCCTATCTCAATACGGGAGAACCCTGATATTATGGGCAGGTGGATAAGAGTAAAGGTCACCGACGCCACTTACTTTGACCTAAGGGGTTATGTCGCTTCGCCTCTCTGACACCCCTATACCTAATTGGTATAACCTCTAGTCCCGCCCTGAGGGCTGTGACCTGAACCGCATAGTCGTCGGAGGCCACAGCGACCTTCTTCCCACAGCCCCTCATCTCCAGGGCCAGAGCTATCACCCCTAAGTCAGCCCTGCTGAGCCTCTCAAGGGTTCTGGCTGACCTGGCGACACCTATAGCCTCCTCAATAAATTCCTGCTCCGGATCGATAACAAGTAGCTTGCCTGCCTCAAGGGCTCTCTCAAGATCGGTCCTAGAGCCTTCGTCCCTTACCTCGTCCACCACCAGGCTAGTGGTTACCGACAGAGGAAGCCTCAGCTGGACGCCCGCGAAGAGAGCGCCAGCGTCGAGAACAACGACCCCCTCTACGTCACCAATAGCTGAGCAGGCGCGTGAAGAGCCTCTCATAATAGTTCGCCCACCAGTTGAACCTGGCAACCCTAAGGGGCCTTGGGCAGGGGCCTACAGACACCAAAGCCCCTGGCCTCAGGGGGTGCTTGACCTGGCCATCAATTACAAGGTATGCAGCGCCGCTGTCCTCCCTAAGCCTTATAGTCAGCCGCTCACTTCTTGACATAACCACGGGCCTCAGATAAAGCTGGACGGGATTAAGGGGGGTCAGAACTATAACGTCGAGCCTTGGGTCAATAATTGGTCCGCCCGCGTTCAGGCTATAGGCAGTCGAGCCCGTTGTAGTTGAGATCACTAAGCCGTCCCCGTCAAGGCCCATAACCCTTTCACCTCTGGTCATTACATCAAGCCTTACCATCTGGCCCTCAGCGGTAAAGACAACTATGTCGTTTAGGGCGCAAGGGGTAACGGCCCCCTCGACTTCAGCCCTAATCCTCTGATGCTCCACGATTTTAAATTCCCCCCTTAAGAACTCGGGGATCCTCTTGCCGAGCTCCGTCTCGTCAACGTCTAGCAGGAAGCCTCTCTTTCCAGCCCTCACGGCCATGAACACTACATCGTTGTCTCCTGCCTTAATTGCAGCCCTCAGGAGCGTTCCATCACCCCCTATTACGATAACCCTGTCTGGCGGATCCCTGTCAAGTGAAAACGTCCGTAGGCCTCCAAGTCTTCCTGGGTAGGCTTCAGCGCTCTCCACCTCTATTAGCGGCTCCCATCCGGCCTCCTTCACGCGTTGAATGACCTCAAGCGCTATTCTCTCGGCTACGTCGCTGGAAGGCCTCACTACAAGCCCTACGCCTGATCCCAAGGCCTCGTCCAAGAGGTCAAAGGGGGCCGGTAGGCTTTATTACTTAACATGAATTAAAGCTTGAAGGGGACCGAGGCTGGCGGCTCACGGGCCCGAGGGGGCCTGAGGAAACACCGCCCTCCCAGCGGCAGCCGGACCCCGTAAGGGGCCTGGGTGATACCCAGGGCAACGGCACAGAGACGACACGGCCTCCACGGTATGTCGATGAGGCCTTGAGAGGGCCCTGGTGACAGGGCCCTAGTAACGGGCTGAGCATCGTGGAGGATGCGGTGAAACGGCCGACCCCGGCGGAGCAAGGCGAGGGCCTATGAGGAGCCGCGCGAGGCCCTCAGGCCGCGTAGTCGGATGCCGCCGAAGTACAGAAGGCGGGTTATAGCCTCGGCCCCCAGGGAGGTCTTTTGAGCGAGCTAGTGAACTATGGCTGCGTTAAGGTTGAAGTAAGGCGCGCAGAGCAGGCCTTGGCCGCGCTCAAGGCCAAGGGCCTGATCGCCAAGGCCAAGCCTAAGAGGGAGAACGGCAAGCTTAAGATACCGGTCCTTGACTTACTAAAGGCTTCCTCGACCTTATCAGGCCTAGGCATAGAGTCAGAGCCTTGTGAGGACCTCTTCGAGCCCTCAAGGCCCTCCGGCATACCCAAGGAAATAGGGCTTTCGAGCTTCATCAAAATAGGCAACATAGTCATCTTCAGTAGGTCAAGCGGCATCCCCTTTGACGCCTATGTAAGGGCTGCCCAAGCCGTAACGAGAATCTACCCAAGGCTAGAGTCTGTTTTCCTCAAGGTCGGTACAGTGGGAGAGCTTAGGCTCCCTCAGCTCGTATTGCTTTACGGTAGCGGCTCAACGCTGACCAGGGCAACAGAGAACGGCCTTCACTTTCTGGTCGACGTAGCCAAGACCTACTACAACCCAAAGCTGGCGGGCGAGAGGCTGAGAGTTTCAAAGGAGGTCTCTGAGGGGGAGCTGATACTTGACATGTTTGCAGGTGTAGCTCCATTCTCCATAACAGCGGCCTCGGCCGCCAGCTGTGAGGCCGTAGCAGTTGACATAAACCCCTACGCGGCTTATCTCGCTGCCAAAAACGTGGCTCTAAACGCGAGAAGGCTCAAGGGCAAGGTCACGGTTATGTGGGCAGACTCACGGACGCTACCTGACGTCCTTGAGGGTGAGTTTGACCGGATTATAATGAACAACCCGACCTCTGTGCTTGACTTCATAGGTCCTGCCTGCGCGTTGGCAGCTAAAGGGGCCAGGCTTCACGTGTATATCCTCACCGGTGATGAGGGTACGGCCCTTGACCTAGTGACTTCGACGGCCTTGAAGTACTGCGGCTCTGTGAGGCCCATAGGTGTCCGCAGGGTCCTAGAGTACAGCCCCTCCCAGAACATATACTCCGTTGAACTGCTTGTAAAGGCCTAGAGGGCCAGGACGAACGCCATGACGCCACTTATGAAGACGCCATCGAAAACCCCTGCGCCCCCTATGCTCAGCATGGGCGCCCTTAGCTCGCGGAAGCTCTTTGACAGCCTTATTATGTCAGCGCCTATTAGGCTGCCCACCGAGCCCCCTATGTAAGCTGCCGTGGCCGCAGCCACGCCAAAGCCAACAGACGCCACAGCAACCAGCGCGGCCACAAGGGGTGCTACGAACGCCGGCACCACTATTCCAACGCCTGCTACAGGCCTTGAGAGGAGATAGACCACTGCTGAAGTCAAGCCCACGTCAAGTAGCGCCGCTACGCCAAAGCGCCACGAGTAAGGCGAGTTAAGGAGTAGATAGGCGAATACGCCTGACGATATTATAGGCACTAGTGCCCCGCCCACGTTCACGGCTAGAATGGTCTCGACCTCTCTCGTCCTAATTCTCGGCACAGGGATTGGTATGCCGAAGAACTCCACGTAATCAACTTCAAGCTCTGTTACAAGGGCCCCTGTGCTTACCCTAGCTATGGCTATGTTGAGGAAGCTCAGAGGGGGACTCAGGGCTATGAGAAGCGTTGCTAGCGTCCAAAGAGGCCAGGCAAGGCGGCTGCTGGAAACGCTGGCCACAAGCCCAGGAAAGCCCAGGAACAGGAACACCAGGAGAGCCCCGATTATCAGGTAGCCCCATAGGAAGGCTGGGTGAGTTGGATAGGAGATTATTAGCCTGCCGTGTGACCTTAAGCTACCTCGGCCCAACTAAGTCCCTGGGGAAGCCACGCGAGGAGGTAATATAACGTTTGTCAAGACGTTAAATGCCAGCTTGAACCTTGAAGAACTTGGGCAACTTGACGCCCCTCTGCCCCTTGTACTCACCCGAGTACGGCCTCTCTGACGGCGTCTCAAGCTTAACTAGGACGAGGTGTAGAAACCTTTCCCCAGCGTAAAGCCTGACCGGGAACTCGCTCCCTATCACCTCAATTGTCAGCTGGCCCTCAAAGCCCGCGTCAACCACCGTGCTTGGTATGTAGATACCCGTCCTTGCCCAGGTGCTCCTTAGGTTGACCAGACCGGCCAGGTAAGGAGGCAGTTTCACGTACTCCAACGTGTGGAGCAGGTAATGCCTGTGGGGCTCAATCACAAAGCTCTCCCCCTCACGACATTCATAGAACTCCTCAGGGCTGCCAGGCGCCCTGGGGTCCAGCACCTTATCGGTGTCCTTGAAGGCGCAGTAGCCATTGCCTAACCTTAGGTCAAGGCCATTCTCCCTCACGACCTCATCATCTAAGGGCTCTATCACTAGCTCGCCAGCCCTTAGGAGAATCCTGATGTCCTTGTCGCTTAGTATCAAGGCTCTCCGGTCGTAATTTAGCCCAGAAGTTTAAAGGGCCAAATACCTTTTTTACCACTATAAGTGGTATAACCAACGCACAGCGCAAACCCGACGTCAAAAGGGTTTTAATTCCTCAGTGCCATGAGCCAGCCGATGGCCTATGAAGGACCCTGCGAGATTCATGGAGGGTTTGAACATTGTCCTGAAGGAGGCCTGGAGAAGGCCTAAGTACAGGGCTATAATGATAGCTGTTGCCGCCCTGGCGATAATAGCGGCTATAGCTACTGGGGCGGCCGTGGCTCACGCTGTAGGTACCTCGACCACTACCGACACGAGCGACCAGGCGATGTCACCCTACGCGATGTCGGTACTCGGCAAGGCTATAGGGGCAAGTCTTGCCGTAGGCCTAGCTGGCATAGGAGGAGGCTATGCGGTTGCCGTAGCAGGGGCCGCAGCCGTCAGCGCCGTAGCTGAGAAGAGGGAGGTCTTTGGATCGGCCTTCCTCTTCGTGGTCCTCGGCGAGGGAATCGCCATCTACGGCCTGCTGGTAGCGATAATAATAGTCTTTGTTCTGCCCACGGCTTAAAGGGTCCTTCCTAAAACCCTTGAACTTTTTTATATTCACCAGAGCGTCAAGGACCTTCTACCAGGCCAGGGGCGTCACTCAATAGAGTCATGGTAGTCAGTGACCTGAACGGGAAGCCTCTACCATGGCCAGCCCGCTTACATTATTATAAACGCCAGCGAGGGCTGCCGCTCCCGTAGCTGATGCTGGCTATAGGCAAAATAATATAAAATAAAAAAGATAGGTAGGATTAGCTTATAGCAGTCATCCTTTAAACTGACCCCTTCTTCTAATCTGACACAGCTAAGGTGAAGAGGGTGCCAGGGCCTCAGCGAAAGAGGTGGCAGGAGAGCTTCTCAGAGTGGTTCGACTGGGTGCTCGAAAGGGCTGAGGTCTACGACTACGGCAGGTACCCAGTTAAAGGCATGGGAGTCTGGATGCCGTACGGTTTCCAGATAAGGAAGAGGGTACTTGAGCTCATTAGAAACCTCCTGGACTCAAGGGGGCACGAGGAGGTCCTCTTCCCCCTCCTGATACCTGAGTGGATGCTGGCCAAGGAAAGCGAGCACATAAGGGGCTTTGAGGACGAGGTCTACTGGGTAACGCATGGCGGCCTGGAGCCCCTTGACGTTAAGCTGGCCCTCAGGCCCACGAGTGAGACCCCTATCACCTACTACGAGTCCCTTTGGATACAGAGCTACAAGCAGCTTCCAAGGAGGTTCTATCAGATAGTGAGCGTCTTCAGGTATGAGACTAAGGCCACAAGGCCCATGATAAGGCTGAGGGAAGTCACGAGCTTTAAGGAGGCCCACACAGTTCACGAGACCTTTGAGGACGCTGAGAGGCAGGTCCTCGAAGCCATTGACATATACAAGAAGTTCTTTGACTCGCTCTACATACCTTACCTCGTATCTAAGAGGCCTGACTGGGATAAGTTCGCAGGGGCCCTCTACACAATAGCCTTTGACACAATAATGCCAGACGGCAGAACCCTTCAGATAGGGACTGTCCACAACCTTGGCCAGAACTTCACTAAGGCCTTTGGGTTCAGAATACAGAGGAGTGATGAGACCTTTGACTACCCGTGGCAGACAAGTTACGGCGTAAGCGACAGGGTCGTCGCGACCATCATAGCGACGCACGGTGACGACCTTGGCCTGGTGCTGCCGTCCACAGTCGCTCCTTACCAGGTGGTTATAGTTCCTATACCACCTTCTGATAAAGACAAACTTTATACAGTCCTAGACTACGCAAGGCAGGTCCTTGAAGTGACTAAAGGGGCAGGCCTACGCGCGGTGCTTGATGACAGAGGTGACCTGACGCCAGGCGAGAAGTACTACCTATGGGATGCCAAGGGTGTGCCAATAAGGATCGAGGTTGGCCTAAGGGAGGCGAGCTCTAAGACCGTCACGTTAGTCAGGAGGGTAGACCTCTCCAAGCGCGTCGTTAAGCTTGAGGACCTAGTTAACGAGCTTCAGAAGACGCTGCACGACCTTGATAACGCCTTATACGAAAGGGCCTGGAGGTTCCTAAGAGAAAGGGTGCTAAGAGTTAACTCTGTGGAGGAGGCGAAAAAGGCCCTGGACGAACGGGGAGGGGTAGTTGAGCTGCCATGGTGCGGCCTTGAGGATTGCGCTGTGAAGGCTGCTGAGCAGCTGAACGCCAAGGCGTTAGGTACTCCCTGGCCCTTTGAGCCAGCTGAGGGTAACTGCCCTATCTGTGGGTGTCCCGCGATGACTTACATGAGGTACGCAAGGCAGTATTGAAAACCGTGAGCTCAGAGGGCTCCTTGTCGTCATTGCCTAGGGCTCGGAGTCCACCACACACTTCATCGCGCCTAGCTAAACTGTAGACGATCCTAAAAACGTTTACGAGCCCTCTGGCCAGCCCTCAGCCCCTACTAGAGGCACGAACAGGACCTCTAAATCGTAAAATTCCTCGTAAGAGTCCGGTCCCTTCTTCTCAAAGACGGTCAGCACCTGACCCGACCTTCCCCCTATCGGTATCACCATCCTGCCGTTGACCGAGAGCTGAGAGAGGAGGCTACGAGGCGGCCTGGGCGCGGCAGCGGTCACCACCACCCTGTCGTAAGGGGCTGCCTCGGGGTAGCCAAGGCTGCCGTCGCCTACTATTACCGTGACCCTGTCCCCAAGCCCTATGGACTCTATGGCGCCCTTAGCCCTGGCCGCCAGCTCCGGTATCCTCTCAATAGTCCACACGTGACCCTTCTCGCCCACTAGCCACGCAAGTATTGAGGCCTGGTAGCCTGAGCCCGTCCCCACCTCAAGCACCTTCTGGCCCTTCCTGACCTGCAGCAGTTCCGTCATGCGGGCTACAACGCTTGGTGCGCTAATGGTCTGCCCGAAGCCTATGGGAAGGGGCCTGTCCTCATACGCGTAGGGCCTCTGGTCCTCCGGCACGAAGACCTCCCTTGGAATAGCCAACATAGCCTCCTCTACCTCCTTGCTGACTATGTAGCCGAGCGCCTTCAGCTCCTCCACCATCAGCCTCCTAGCGCGCTCGTAGACGCTCTCTTGACTGTCCACTAAGGCCTCTCCAAAATTAGCTCTAGCTGGCCTAAAGCTAATAGGTGCTCAGCGAGAGCAGGTGACGCGCTTGGAGATCGAAGGCCTGTGGTTTCACTTCAGGGCCCAAGGCCATGAGAACGTAACAGCAAGGCATCCAACTACTATAGAGATAACCAAGGAGGGCTTCCTCACTAAGCGCGGGGACTGCATAATAGGGGTTTCATCGGAGGCCAGCGCCCTAGACCTCCCCAGCTGGCTTAAGGAGAGAATAAGAGCGGGCTGGGTCGTCATAGTGGTCCTCTGCGTCTCTGATATCTGTGACTCAGTGGTAGGGATCGGGGACCCAGGCCTTGAGCTAAGCGGGCCCACCAAGATCATATTAAGGAAGAGCACTTATGTAGAGCCTTCGACAGTAATGCTCAGGGCCAACAAGGCCGCAAGGGACTTGAGAAGAGACCTTGTAAAGGCGCTTTCCGAGGGCTCGGGGCTGGACGTTTATATGACCGCGGTCCCGCCCCCTTCCTACCTTAAACGGCTAAGTGCCAGTTCAGAATCGCTTTTAACCTCAAGAGGTTCTAACGCTCCTATGGCTTAAGGTGCAGCCGCTGTGGGCGTAAGAGTAAAGATGGTCTCTGAAATAGAGAAAATTATGGGCAACATCGAGCAAGTGAGGAATATAGGCGTAATAGCGCACGTCGACCACGGCAAGACGACAACTAGCGACGCTCTGCTCGCCAGGGCTGGCATAATCTCGGAGAGGGTTGCCGGCGAGGCGCTGGCGCTCGATTACCTTAAGGTAGAGAAGGAGAGGCAGATGACGGTCAAGGCGGCTAACGCAAGCCTCTACCACGAGTACAACGGCAAAGGTTACATAATAAACCTCATCGATACGCCAGGCCACATAGACTTTACCGGGATGGTCACCAGGAGCCTCAGGGTGCTAGACGGCGCAATAGTAGTAGTTGACGCCGCTGAGGGCGTTATGACGCAGACGGAGACCGTCCTCAGGCAGGCCCTCGAGGAGAGGGTCAGACCTGTACTATTTATCAATAAAATAGACAGGCTGGTTAAGGAGCTCAGGCTCACGCCTGCGCAGATACAGGACAGGCTCGTTGAAATAATAAAGGACGTAAACAACCTGATAGACATGTACGCTGAGCCTGAGTTCAAGGACAAGTGGAAGCTAAACCCAGCCGCGGGCAACGTGGCCTTCGGCAGCGCTAAGGACCAGTGGGGCATTACCGTCCCATTGGCGTCCAAGAAGGGCGTGAACTTCCAGCACATAATCGAGGCTTACTCCTCTGACGACAAGGAGAAGGTGGCAGCCCTCAGCAAGAAGGTCCCACTCCATGAGACCCTCCTGGACATGGTAGTTAAGTTCGTCCCTAACCCCAAGGAGGCCCAGAAGTACAGGATCCCCAAGATATGGAAGGGGAGCATAGATAGCGACATCGGCAAGGCCATGATGGAGGCAGACCCCAACGGTCCTCTCGTGTTCTACGTCAATGCGATAAGGGTTGAGAAGGCGGGCCTCGTGGCGACCGGGAGGGTCTTCTCAGGGACCCTTGAGCCCGGCCGCGAGGTCTACATACTCTCGCAGAACTCAACGGGCAGGATCCTCCAGGTAAGCCTTTACATGGGCCCCTTCCGCGAGCTGACTAACAGGATTACAGCGGGCAACATAGCCGCGATCATGGGCATTGAGAACCTGAGGGCGGGCGAGACGCTCGTGGACGTAGCGTATAAGAGCCAGGCAGCGCCCTTTGAGCAGCTTCACTACATAGCTGAGCCCGTCGTTACTGTAGCCATAGAGCCGACAAAGGTTCAGGACCTGCCTAAGCTCGTTGACGCGCTGAGGAAGTTAACGATAGAGGACCCCAACCTGGTCACCAAGATCAATGAGGAGACAGGCGAGTACCTGCTCTCGGGCATGGGCCAGCTGCACCTTGAGATAGCGTTATGGATGCTCAAGGAGTTCTACGGCCTTGAGGTCAAGGCCAGCCCGCCCATCATAGTTTACAGGGAGTCTGTTAGGGAGCGGAGCAAGACGTTCGAGGGCAAGAGCCCGAACAAGCACAATAGGTTCTACATAAGCGTTGAGCCCCTTAACGAGGAGACGATAGAGCTAATACACAAGGGCGTGGTCAGGGAGGACCAGGACCCGAGGGACAGGGCTAAGATCCTCAGGGACCAGGCCGGCTGGGACTACGATGAGGCGCGCAGGATATGGGCTATCGATGAGAACATAAATGTCTTCGTGGACATGACCTCAGGCGTCCAGTACCTGAAGGACGTGAAGGACACCATAATAGGGGGCTTCAGGGTGGCTGTTAAGGAGGGTCCGCTGGCTGCCGAGCCCGTTAGGGGTCTAAAGGTAGTGTTGCATGACGCCATAGTCCACGAGGACCCTGTTCACAGGGGGCCAGGCCAGCTCTACCCCGCGATAAGGAACGCTATCTGGGCTGGGATCCTCACGTCCAGACCCACGCTGCTCGAGCCCATACAGAAGCTTGACATAAGGGTCCCCATGGAGTTCTTGAGCGCCGTCACAACAATAATAGTAAAGAAGAGGGGCAAGATCATTAACGTCGAGAGCACGGGCATGGGCACTAGGGTGCTGGCCGAGATACCCATCGCTGAGAGCTTCGACCTGGCCACTGAGCTCAGGGGTTCCACCGCTGGTAAGGCCATCTGGGGCACGGAGTTCAGCAGGTGGGCCCCCGTGCCTGACTCGATGCTAGAGGACCTCATAAAGAAGATAAGGGAGAGGAAGGGCCTGCCCCCGAAGCCGCCGTCGGTTGATGACCTCCTGGGCCCCTAACCTCATAACCATATAGTCTCTATCCTCAAGGTCCTGTAGCTGGCAGCTTTACCTGACTTAAAGGACAGGTACTCGTCCTCATTAACCACCCCTACCCTATAGACAAGGGCAGCGCAGCTCTTCGTGACGGAGCCGCTGGCGAGACCGCCCTCGGTGAGGAGGTCGAGGGCGCTCTCTATATCCTTGCCTGAAAGGCCGCAAGCGCCCTCAGGGTGAGTGTGAAATATCATGGAGGCCCTCACCCTAGGTATAGATACCCTGTACCTCTCGCCCTCGAGCACCAGAAGATCGCCTGTGTTAGCGTATATGAACATGAACTCTACGCCTGTCTCGGTGGTCTCCTGCGCATACCTGGCCAGCAGGTGATGATCTAGGCATAGGACAGACCTGGGGGCCGCCAAGTAAAGGCGTTCAACACCTACATGGTCGGAGGATAGCTGACCTGAGACCAGCCTCAGGCTTTTCCCGGCTATGCTGAGCTCCTCGGAAGCCGTGCTGCCAGGTATTACAAGCTCTATTGAGGACCTCCTCTCAAGCTCCCTCAGGGCATCAGAGGGGCTCAGGAGATAGGCTGGCACCTTTGAGCCCCACAGCTGGCCCTCCTCCTCAACGTTGTCCTCGATAAAGCTGAGTACAGCGCTCACCAAGGAAGCGTAAAGGGATCCCGCGGTTCTGATCTCGCTCTGCCTCTTCACGCGTGGCCTAATGATGTTAATAAGCTAGCTAGTTATATAACTTGAATGCGCCCCAGGTCATCTGAGAGGCTAGGCTGAACCTGATGGAGTCTGCCGACAAAGCTTTGCTGAGAAAGCTTGAGGAGGCAAGGGCCCTGATAGACTCCAGGCTTGGCGAGCTCTCCGCCAGTCTGAGCAACTTGGGGCTCTCAGACGTAGTCTCCTATATCAACAGCGGCGGCAAGAGGCTCAGGGGGTTCCTGTCGCTCCTAACGTGCGAGACCTTGGGCTGCAAAGCCAATGACGCTATTGACATGGCCATCGCCATTGAGCTCGTGCACGCCGCCAGCCTGACCCTTGACGACATAATAGACCAGGACAGGGAGCGGAGGGGGATGCCAGCCGCCTGGGTCCTCTACGGGGTTGGCAAGACAGCCATGGCCTCGCTACTCCTGGTCCCACTGGCTCTTAAGATGATTGAGAGGTTCGGCCACGCTGCGCTAAGCTACAGCGTATCGGCCTGGGAGGAAATAGTAAGAGGTGAGCTCCTTGACGCCTATGCCTCAGTCAAGGAGCCCCTCGTCAGCTATGTAGACCTTGCGAGGCTGAAGACAGGCCCTTTGTTCGCCCTAGCGGTAGCCCTTCCCTTCATTGCAGCGTCAAGGGCCGACATGGCAGAGGAGGCCTATAATCTCGGCGACCTCATAGGCCTCACCTATCAGATAGCCGACGATATCGTTGATTACATTTCCTACCTGAGGGGTCTGAGGCCGAAGCTTGACACTAGCGAGAGGCTACTCAGGGAATGGGCCATGAATGAGCTAGGCGCGAACAGCGACGACGAGGTAGTGTCTAAGGCCCTTGACTACCTAAGGGGGAGGGTTACCGATGTCTCTAAGAAGGCTGACGAGCTATTTATCAGATATAGCCAGAGGGAGCTCATGAAGGAGGTGCCTAGGTTCTTAGTCAACATGATGCTGGCTCAACAAGGGCTATCCCTGTGAGCCCTCGTCAGCCTTGTAGAACTTCTCAAGCGTTGGCTTGCTCTCGTCACGCTTAGTGTACGGCGCCTTTATGAGCTCCTTTATCTTGGCCGCCTTGGCCTCGCCTAGGCCCTCAACGCTTGCCAGCTCTGCTACGCTAGCATTAAAGAATGCCTCCAGGCTTCCAAACCTCTGGAGGATTCTCTCAGCCGTCTTGGCACCAACGCCTGGGAAGGCCTGAAGTATATAGAGTTGCCACTCCCTTATGGACCCCAACCGAGGCTTCTTGTTTATCACGACAGGGCCACCGCGTGAGGTGGAGGGTCTCGTGGCTAAGGCCGCTATCAGTTCGGCGCTCTCCTTCCTTGAGGGGCTCCAGAGAAGCTTAACATCGTAGTCGCTGACGAGGGCTACGAGCGCCCCTATCACTTGCTTACGTCTTGAGGGCCAGGCCTTTAGCTCCTTAAAGAGGTCGCCCTCTATCAGGTAGTAAACCTCTTCGTAGTCCCTTGTAAGCCTTGACGCCTGGTCGAAAAGCCTGCCGTCAAAGAGCGATGATACGAAGTCAGAGACGGATTTCCTCTCTATGACTGTGTCTTCAGGTATAACGTAATCCCCCTCTGACAGGTGCTTCCTGACAACAAGAACGCCGAGTTGCTCGAGAAGCGACGGCAGCCCTGACGCCTCCTCCCTAACGTCAGCATACACCCTGGCCTTCCTCTCACCGCTCATGTCCTCTGCCCCGACAGAGGTCAGTCAGGTACGCCACCACTAAGTCAGCCGCCCTGGCCGCCTCCTTCTCTTCATCTACCTGGGCTGAGAGATTAAGGGCTGCCGCGCCCCTGTGACCGCCCCCCTCACCACCAAGCCTCTTAGCCAAGTAGGCCGCAATTGATGAGGCGCTGACGCCTCTCTCTAGGGCCTGCCGCGAGACCCTCACGGAGGCCCTGTTTTCCTTGAAAGCTATGGCGACGTCAGCCCCTAGGCTCACTAATGACCTAGCTACGTCAGCCTCGTACGAGCCCACATATGTTGAGACGACTACGAGGTCTCCGCAGGCCCTCGATACCTTAGCCCTTGAGGCGCCCTTGAGCCTTGCAAGCCTCAGGTCCAGGCTCTCCTGAGCCTTGGGCCTCTTTACGAGAGCTAAAGCCTCCTCATAGTTAGCGCCAGACCTTAACAGGTAAGCGGCGGCCTCAAATGTCCTGGCCGAGGCCCTCTCAAAGAGGCCTGTCTCGTCTAGCATCGCAGCCATGGCCAGGGTGGCCTGCTGGGGCGACAGCTTGAAGTCTGCTGCCCTTATTACGTCAAGTACGAGCTCTACGCAAGTCGGCGCCTCAGGGTCAACGAGTTTTACGTCCGCCTTCAGCGCTAACGTCCCAACCTCGTGATGGTCTATTAGTATGTATTGCTTGACCCCAAGGTTCCCGCCGAGCTGAGACTCGTTAGATGCGTCCACTACGACAGCTATGTCGACTTTCTCTTCGTCCTCACAGAGCTTAAGGTCAATCCCCAGCAACTCCAGGGCCTTCCTCGAGTCCCTGCTCGGACCCTCTGGGATTAGGACGCAGCAGGAGGTCGCGCCGAGGTGCCTTAGAAGCTCGCACGCCAAAAGCCCTGATGAGACGGCATCAAGGTCAGCATTGCCATGCGTAACGACCATTAAGGCCTTGCCAGAAACTACCTGCTTTACACGAACTAAGAAGTCCATGACTTGTAAGGCTCCATTAAGGCCGAGCTCCAGGGCCTATTCACGCCCCGCCAGCCTTAGGCTGAACCTGTCCGGCCCCCTTCTGAATGATCGCCTGAAGCTCCGAGGCCAGCCTCTCTAGCTCTCCCTTCACTAGGTCCTCCTGGTTCTTGAGCGCCTTAATCTTCAGCTCAAGCTCCTCCTTTCTCTCCTGAAGCTCCTTTATCAGCTCAGCCTTGGTGGACCTCACCAGTATAAAGCCTGTCATCTTATAGACCTCAGCGTCGTCAGAGAGTCCGTTAAGCCTCTCCAGGACCTTCTCCACCTCGCTTAAGGAAGACTCGGCCGCAAGCCTCTGCTGAACGATCGTGCTATAAGTGTCCCTTAGCTGAAGGTACTTGTTGTACTTTACCTCAGCCTCAGGCGGTACCCTCTCGACCAAGGCCGCACTCCCACCACCTTAAGTTGGGGCGGGATAATATAGGAATATCCGACTAAAAGACGAAACCAGGCCGCAGAGAGCCTATCCAACCACCCAACAAGGACGGCCAAGGTAAAGGAATTTATATCACTGCGCGCTTAAAACGTTTTGGCGGTGCTGAAAAATTGTCAATTGCGTATAGTCCGCTAGTACTGGCAGCGAACTCGTTCATAATAGTGCCAATTGTCATCCTGGCCCTCCTCGTCGGGGTCATAGTGTTGCTCAGAGTAGCCCTGAGGGCCAGGACAGACATAGAGAGGCACGAGCCCTACAA
>Ga0315272_10000578_pt1 | contig 18735 bp, 16 predicted proteins | sample C3_middle_MG_FD_203918 | JGI IMG/M metagenome (GOLD analysis project Ga0315272, IMG submission 203918) | Sediment microbial communities from Yellowstone Lake, YNP, Wyoming, USA - C3_middle | ecosystem: Environmental > Aquatic > Freshwater > Lake > Sediment | place: USA: Wyoming | collected...
CCAGCATCACGTTCATGATTACTATTCCGCCAACGAGGGCAGAAATGGCGCTGACGAAGATGAATACCGTGAAGAAGGCGCTGCTGATCTGCCCCCACAGCGAAATATAGGCGTCCTTGGTGCCGAAAAAGAAGTCATCCTCCTGCGCGGGCGCCACGTGGCGGCGGGCGCGCAGGATCTGGTGCACTTCGTCCTGGGCTCGCTCGAATGCCGCCGGTTCGCCAGGTACACGGACGTTGATGGTCTGGCTGAAACGCGCACCCTGGGTCTGGAGGAAGACGGTCATCGGAATGACGGCGTAATTGTCGGCGTCCTGTCCGAGCACGGTACCGAACTTTTCGTAATAGCCGACGACGATGAACTCCTGCGAAGCCAGGCGAAGAGTTTTGCCGACGGGGTCGCCGCCGCCGAACAGGCGCTCGCGCAAGGTGTTGCCGATGATGCAGACACGGGCAGTGCGCTGTTCCTCCACCGGCGAGAAGTACCGCCCGCCCTCAACTGTGCGGGTGTCGATATCCTCCATGTTCTGCGTCTGGCCAATGAGGTTGACGTCGGTGACCTCCTCCGTGCCGAGCTTGGCGTGCGTGCTGGCCGAGGCAGTCGCGCCCACCATGCGGCAGTCGCGGCACTGTTCGCGAACGGCGTAGTAATCCTCGCTGGTGATGTGTTTGTATTTCAGCGACTTGATGATTACCTCGAAATCCGTCGTGGCAAACGGCGTCCGGGCCACCTGAAAGACGTCCGTTCCGAGGTTGGCGATTTTGGTCTCGACGTACTGGTTCGCGCCCTGGATCAGCGTGACCACCGTGATCAGCGTGGCCACGCCCATGGCCAGGCCCAGCGTGGTCAACGCGGAGCGCAGCCGGTGGGTGCCGAGCGCGTCGAGACTCAATCGCAACATGTCGGACGGAACAAGCATGGTTTAGACGATCACTTTTTTACAGCTCTTGCCGGCGCGGACAACGTATGTCTCGCCACAATCGAGCCGCTCCGTGGGGCTCGTGGCGACCTTGAAGTCCCAAGGAATAGAAACCTCGCCATCCTTGCTCGGCGCGAGAGGCTTGATACAAAGGCTGTAACTCACCGCCTTGCTCTTCACCAAACGATCGGCCTCCGCGCCCGAGGGCGCTAGACCGGCCTGTACCAGTATCTTGTTGATTCGGGGGTCGCTTACGGTAACCGTCTCGAGGTTCACTGGAATCTCCTTTCCGCTCACTTCGGCGAGCCATTGCGCACGCGCAGACCGGGCCTCCTCGGCCGTATGAAAGTCCGCGATAATCCGTTCGCCCAGGTCCAGCTTGATGTCGCGAGGATTGCGCTCGCCGGAATGCGCCGCTTTCCTGAGCGCGGCAATCTCGTCTACCTGGACGTCGGTGAGCAGCTCGAAATAGCGCCACATCAGCGAGTCGCTGATGGTCATGAGCTTCTTCATCATGACGCCCGGCTCTTCGTAGATGCCGACGTAGTTGCCCTTGGACTTCGACATCTTTTCGATGCCGTCCAGGCCTTCGAGCAATGGGACGGTGGCGACAATCTGAGGAGGTTGGCCGTAGTCGCGCTGTAATTCGCGGCCCACCAGCAGGTTGAACTTCTGGTCGGAGCCGCCGAGCTCCACGTCGGCTTGGAGCGCCACGGAGTCGTAGCCTTGCGCCAGCGGGTACAGGAACTCGTGGATGGAAATCGGCGTCCCCTCCTTGTATCGCTTGGAGAAGTCGTCGCGTTCCAGGATGCGGGCCACGGTGTACTTGGAGGCCAGACGGACCAGATCCTGGAATGTCAGCTTACCGAGCCACTCGTTGTTGAAGCGGACTTCCGTTTTCGACTTGTCCAGAATCTTGAAGACCTGAGCTTTGTAGGTCTCGGCGTTCTGCGCAATCTCTTCGGGCGTCAAAGGCGGGCGCGTCAGATTGCGTCCGGTCGGGTCGCCGATCAGTCCGGTCCCGTCGCCGATCAGGAAGATGACGGTATGGCCGAGATCCTGGAAGTGCTTCATCTTGCGGAGAAGCACGGTGTGGCCCAGATGCAGGTCGGGAGCGGTTGGATCGAAGCCTGTCTTCACGCGCAGAGGGCGGTTCTCGCGGCGCGCCTTTTCCAGGCGCTCGCGCAGATCCTCCTCACGAATAATCTCGGAAAAACCCTTCTTGAGGTAGGCAAGTTGTTGGTCTACGGGCAAAAACCCCATAGTCTCATTGTAAGGGCCGGGCGTGGTGATTCACCGGTCCACAGCCGGATCCCAGGCCGGGATTCGTACGAATGGCCTCCGAGATGTACGCTTTCGCCCTGGAGACCGCTTCAGGAAGGGGCGCTCCCAGGGCCAGCAGCGCTGTAATCGCGGCCGAGTAGGTACATCCCGTGCCATGCGTGTGAGGCGTGTCGATGCGCTCCGCGCGGAACTCGCGGAAGGACTCGCCGTCCCAGAGCAGGTCCACGGCATCCCCTTCGAGATGGCCGCCCTTCACCAGAATGGCCGCGCCAGTAGCATCGCGCAGGCGGCGCGCCGCCTCGCGCATCTCCGTCAGCGACTCGACTCGTAAACCGGCCAAGGCCGCCGCTTCGTGCAGGTTCGGCGTGATCAGCATGGCCTTCGGCAGCAGGTCGGTCCATAACGCGGCGCGCGCCTCTTCGGCGATCAACGGTGCGCCGTGTTTCGAGATCATCACCGGATCGACCACCAGCGGGCAACGAAACAGGGGAGCGAGTTGGGCCACGCGGCGCACCACAGCGGCGTTGCCCAGGGCGCCGGTCTTCACGGCGTCGGGCGGGATGTCTTCCAGGACGGCGCGGAGTTGCTCTTCCACCAGGCAGGGGTCCAGGATCTCGACGCGCGACACTCTACAGGTGTTCTGGACGGTCAGCAGCGCGATCACCGCTTCGCCGTACACCCCGAATTGATGAAACGTCTTCAGGTCGGCCTGAATGCCCGCTCCGCCGCTCGGATCGGAGCCGGCAATCGAGAGTGCTACGCGCGGGGCCACGGTCCCAGTGTAGCGATGCGGCTTATTGGGTGGCAGCGGCGCTCCCGGCGCTGTTCGTGAGAACTGTCGTCACGGACGAGATCTGCGAGATGTCGCCCGTAACCGGGAAGGTGGCAGTCAGCACGAAGCTGCCGCCAATCTGCGCATTGGACTGGAAGTAGCTGGCGAAGTTCCGGGTAACGTCCACCGTCATCGTTCCGGGCGAGACCACGGCGCCCGATGCCGTTCGGAACGTGAACGAAATGCTGGACAGGGAGCGGGTGTTGTCGTAACCCTGCATCGTCAGCACCGTGCTGTTGGCAGTGAAGACCTTGGAGGAGCTGAGGATCACGGGCGCGGCGGCGTTGATGATATAGCTTTGCGGGGATACCGGCAGGGCGTGTTGCAGGCTCAAGGACAGAGTGAGGGTTCCGGCGGTGGTGCCGGTCGTCAGCGTGACGTAGTCCGCGCTGCCAAACAGCGCGGCGCCGGATCCCGCCGGGACCGCAAACGTTTGAACGCTGCCCACCTGTTGATCGCTGCCAGGACTGCCCAGGGCGATCGTCTGGTCAGTGGTGAGGGACGGGGAAGCCGGCTGGAAGCCCAGTTGCAGCACGCCCGACAGACCGGTAGCTGCTGGCTGGTCGAGCTTGATCCGGACGCGCACCGTCATGTTCGAGGTCAACTGCGCGGTGGTCAGCGGCGCGTCGTTCTGGTCGAAGAGCAAGATGCTGGGCGTGAGGCTGCTGTAGACGTGAAACGTCCATGCCTTGGTAGCATTCGCAATTCCGCCGGGCGGGTTGCTCACGGTTACGCTCGCCTCCGATGGAGCGGTCAGCAGACTGGCCGGAACCGCGGCGCTGAGCTGCAACGAGCTGATGAACGTCGTTGCTAAAGGCGTTCCATTCCAGCGCACAGTGGAACCGGAGATGAAGCCTCCGCCATTCACGGTGATCGTAAACGCGGGCGCTCCAGCCATATTGGACTCCGGCGAAATGCCGGTCAACCACGGGCCGGACGACGGCGCGGCGACGCCGTCTCCCGTAATTGCGATGCTCCTCGTAATCGTGGCGGTGTCGGGGCAGACGTTGTTGGCGGTGTCGAAATCGCGGGCGTGACAATAGCTGATGGTCACGGAACTGGGCGGCGCGGCGCCTACCGCGGCCGGCGAGAAATCGAGGAAGAAGCCTTGCAGCAGCCCGGCGCCAATCGGCCAGGGCGGGTGTGGGGCGCCGTCCAGTTTGAAGGGCGCCGCTGTCGTCAGGTGGAACGTGGTCAGGTAGATGTCGGACGTCCCCTCGTTGGCCAGGATGTATTCGGCCTGCGTCGTCGAACCGACCGGCGTGGTCGGCATCACGAGGGTGCCGCCGACATCCTGGCTGCCATTTGCCAGCCAGAATTGCAGCTCGGGCGGGGTGCTCGAAGCGGTGGGCACGCCCTGGGGCTGCTTGCCGGGTTGCCAAAGCCAGAGTCCGTGAGCGGTTGAGAGCAACATCCAGCCCTGCTCCACGCGCCGCATCGACTCGACTCCGGAAAGGCCCGAGGAGGAGGCAAAAACGGCGTTGCCGCCGGTGTCGAGCAGCGCCGGTCCGGTGGCGTCTTCGAGCTTCGTTTCCGACAGTCTGCGGCCTGAAGCTGCGTCGATTCGTGTGCGCAAAAGCCCGGATTCAGAGCGGCCGAGCAGAACTAGAGTCCGTGATCTGTCGACGGTTAGATCGAGCGCCGCAAGCCCATCCGGGACCGTGTACACAGCGGCCCAGCCTGCCGCACCCGCGTAAACCTCGCCCGTTGTCAGAAACCAGGCGGCCGCAAGCTGGCCTCTTGCATCGAAGGCGAAGCGGGCATCGCCCTCGGGTACCGGGTGCGTCGTAACTCTGGACGTCTGCTTGTCGCGAATATGCAGCATCCCCCGGCTTGTCCAGCACACTTGCAGAGACGAGGATGCGGCGGCATCGGCTTGACTATCAACAAGATAGGGCGCCAGCGCGGGGCGTGCCACCCAGGCTTGCGGAATCCCCTGGATTTCGGCCACCGGCCGGCCGGCGCCGCCGACAACGCCGAGCGAGGGCGGCCCGATCTGGGCGGTGACGGTAAGACAGAGAGCGAGTTGAAGAGTCAGTAAGCGCTTAGACATGTCAATGCCCCGGACTGCTGATGCCGATGACTGGAATACCCACAACCGGCGCGACCGGCGCCGGGTTCACCGGCGGTTGAACTCCAGCCTCGGCCGGCGTACTGGCGCCGTGCAGAGCCGATGCGGCGACGCCAAGCGCCGCCACGCCCCCGACGGTCGCGGCGAGGATGAGCCACTTCTTCCGTATTCCGGCAGAGGGGGAACGTACCGGGCTTGCCATGGCCGGGTCCTTCCGCGATGGCTGGCCGCCAATTTCCATCGGGATTTCCAACTCGGCCGTCTCGCCCTGGAGTCCGGCGGAGACAGCGAGCAGAAGATGTCCTGGCTGGTTGTTCCAGACGATACCGATCACAGCGGCGCGACCGTCCGCCGAGGTGACCAGAGTCTCCGAGGAAAGACCGCTCGCGAAGTGTCCGGAAGGTCCGTCAGCGGGCAGACGGAAGCGGACCGTCACCCCGCTCAACGGGCGACCATCGTCGTCCTCGGCGGCGACGACGATCTTGCGCGCCGAGGGAGCGTTTGGGGAGACCACCATCCCGTTGCCCTCAACGACCCGCAGACGCAGGCCGGAGGCAGCCAGGGTCTGGGAGAAGAAGATTGCGCCCGCCGCCAGGACAAGACGCCGATTACGGACCAGTAGCATGGGGTACCCGAAAAGTAGTGCTACGGGGCGGGGAGAATTCTCTTAAAAAACGCGATCCCGGCAGACACGCAGCCATCAGCAGCGGCGAAGCCGCCGCAAATGGGAACTGGAAGCTGCCTGTCAGAGCCGGGCGAGAACAACCGTGATGTTGTCCGGCCCCCCGGCCGCCAGGGCGACGTCGATGAGGCCGTGGCACAGGTACAGGAGCGGAGCGCGTTGCGAGAGGATGGCCGAAATGGCATCCGGCGTCACCACCCCATGCAGGCCGTCGCTGGAAAGCAGGATCAGGCTGCCCGGCGCGGCTTGCACGACGCGGCTCTGCACCCGGTGTTCAACGCCGACGCCGATGGCGGTGGTGAGGGCGTTGCGAAGAGGGTGGACGCTCAGGGCCTCTTCGCTCAGTCCGAGCACGCGGCCGACTTCATTCACCCAGCTCTGGTCGCTGGTGAGCAGCGTTAACCGTCCCTCTTCCCAGAGCCAGCAGCGGCTGTCTCCGATGTTCGATACCGCAATGCCTTCGGGAGTCTGAAGGGCCGCCACGAGCGTGGTCCCCATTCCTCGTAACGCCGTGTCGGCTGCCGCAGCCTGCCGTACCCTGCGGTCGGCCTCGAGGAAAGCAGCTTCAAGGAGGAGGAGCGACGGCGGCTCCGGTGCCACAATCTCGGCGACCGCCGCGACGGCAAGCGCAGCCGCCGTTTCCCCGGCCTGGGCTCCGCCCATGCCATCGGCGAGAACGCACAACCCCGCGGACGCGGACGAGAAGAACTGGTCTTCGTTGTTCTTCCGGACAAGCCCCTGATCGCTGAGTCCAACTGCCTCTAACATGGAGTGATATCCCAAGAGTCTTCGTGAATTATATTCGGGCGTGAGCTGAGATGCGCGCCCTTTTAGAAACATCGCTTATGGATCGGCCCCCCAAGGCCCGCCTACTTGCGGCCATCCGGATCCAAAAGCGCCTTGAGCTGGAGCCAGGCTGTCTCGTCGAAATTCTCTTTGATGCGTTCCAGGGATTCCGACTTCAACTCCCCCGGCCGGACGGGTTCTTTTCGTTTGGACTTGTCGAGCAGACGGACGGCTGCTTCGTCGTCCGGCTTACGCGCCAGCGCCGCCTCAAATAGTGGAACGGCAGCGTCGAAGTCGCCCTTCCGGTAAAACGCCAGGCCGGCGTTAAACGAATAGTCGGGGTCGGACGGGTCGCCGTCAATCGCCTTCTGGAGACTGGCGGAGGCCTGCGGATCGCCGGCGCGGAGTTGGGCGACGCCGAGGTTGTTCAGCACTTCGCTCAGCGAAATCGTCTGCGAAAGCTTCTCAAACGCCGTTACGGAGAGCCGGTAATCACCCGTGTGATAGCGCGCCAAGCCCAAACGGAACAACGCCTGGCGGAAATGAGCATCGGCTGGAGCAACCCGTGCGAGCCATTCCGCCGCGCTCCGGTACTCGCGACGCGAGTAATACAGGGAGCCCAGCCCGTAGCAGGCGTCCGAGTAATCGGGCTGGAGCCGGGCGGCGGCCGTGAACAGCTTGAGCTTCTGGTCGGGGGAAGTCGCCATCAGCCCCCGGACATAACGCTCGATGGCGTCGAGGCGCACGGGGGGATGGGCCGCCAGGTACTCTTGTTCCGACGGCGCGGTTCCGGGCCGGAACGCCGAGAGAATCTGCCACGCGAGATGCGACTGGACGAGCGACAGATCGTCCAGCTTACCGGTGACGTCGAAGTCCTTAATATGGCGTAGTTTGCGTGCGTTGTAGAGCTGTGCGCGGACGCGCAGCCCATCGCGGGCTCCGTTGTCGCCGGGGATCGCTTCCACGGAGCCTGCGACGACCATTACGGCATCCAGGTTCACCGCTATCTCGATCACACTCGCCCGCGTAAGAGGCGCATATTTTCGCACGTTCATCTGCCGCAAGGTATTGTCGCGCTCCTCGGGCTGCACGACAAAGGGCAGCTCTCCCGACAGCGTCTGGAAGACCGCGACGGACAAACTCTCGCCCACCCAATCGAGGTTATGGTTGGCAGACAGGTTGGAAAAGGGCAGAACCAGAACGTTTACGGGAGGGTCGGCAGCTCCCCAGAGCGGCGTAAGAGCCAGCAGGAACGGACACAGCAAGTGGAAAAGCCCGGGTCGCCTCAACACGCCACACAGGATAGCAGAGGCGGTCCGGGTTTCCTTGTACGACTCCGGTCTGCATGGACCGGATCGCGGGAGGCAGGTTCGATTAGTCGAAGACAACCTTCTGGTTCGTCCCGCCAATACGAATTTCCTGAATCTTCATCTTGCCGCCGTCGGTCGTGTAACGCACCGAAGTGGAAGAGAACTTGGAATCGGCCGTCTCCATCTTCGCGGGGGCTTCAATTTTCTCCTTGCCCATCGAGATAATGGCCTTTCCGGCGTCGAACGTCACTTTATACTCGCCGGCCTTCAGTTCCTTACCCGCCACGGTCGACGGTTGAAACAGGGTGACGTTATAAGTGGCGGCGCTCGCCACCATCAGAGCGGCCGTAAAAAAAAGAGCAAAGAGCTTCAAACTTTTAGCAGTCATCGTGGACTCTCCTGCTTCAGATTATACGCCCATTGCCTAGGGTTATGACAATAGATCCACCACGTGTTTGTGGTGCTGCTATTTTTATAAAAATAACTGTTTGTTTTCAATCGATTACGACGATCTACGTTGAAGATCCGAATGCTATTCAAGCTTCTAAATCTGTCAGGAATCGGGAAGTGATCTCTGTTAACTTTTCGATAACCGAGGGGTCGTCTCCGAAGCCGTGCACCCGGATGGCTCCGGTTTCGCGGCGAAACCAGGTGATTTGGCGTTTAGCGTATTGCCGGGTTGCGATGATTGTCGCCTCGACGGCTTGATCCAGGTTCATGCGCCCGCGCAGGACATCGGTTGCTTCCCTGTATCCAATGGATTCAAAAGGCTTTGCTTCCATCGAAACACCTTGCGCGACGAGTCCGCGCACTTCCTCCAAGAGTCCTGCGGCAAAGATCTGCCTGGTTCTCGCCGCAATCCGTTCATGCAGCGCCTTTCGATCGGGTTCAAGAACGAACTTCAGAGTTCGGAAGCCTTCGAGCGGAATGCTGCCATCGCGGAACGCCTGGGATGCCGGGCGCCGGCTGAGAATGCAGATCTCGAGGGCGCGGATGAGCTTATTCAGGTCGCGGGCGTGGATGCGAGCCGCCGTCTCGGAGTCCAGGCGGCGGAGGAGGCGGTGCAGCCGGCCCGAATGCCTCGATTCCATCCGCGCCAGGCGCGTGCGCAGCGGCTCACTCCGGGCAGGACCCTCAGCCAGCCCGTCCAGTAATGCCCGAAGGTAGAAGCCGGTTCCGCCTGCGACGATGGGCAGTGCGCCCCGGCCGACGATTTCGCGCAGGACCGGCCGGGCACGCGACGAGTAGTCGCCCGCGGTCGCCAGTTCCACCGGATCGAAAACGTCCAAAAGGTGGTGGGGAATGCCGCGCCGCTCGCCGGGCGGGATTTTGGCCGTGCCAATGTCAAATCCCCGGTAAAGCTGGACAGAGTCGCAGTTTACGATCTCGCCGTGGAATCGCACAGCGAGTTCCAGGGCGAGCCCGCTCTTGCCGGAAGCGGTCGGCCCGGCCACCACGACGAGAGGCGGCCGCACGCTATCGGCATCTCCGCTCACGTTCACCTTCATTCGCCATCCTTTCCGGTCTTCGTACGTTCCTGCCTCTCCATTCTCCACGTCCAGCGCCCCGTCTGGCGGGTCCGGCGACCGGCGCGCGCCCTGGCGCGCAAACCAATTGAAACTGCGCCGCGGTTTCGCACATCGGTTATATTAGTGAAAATACAGCGTGCCGCTGGTGTCTTCCGACGAACGATGCGTGTGGAATTAGGACAGGAGTGCCAATGACGAGGTACCTGCGGGATTTGGCCGTGGCCATGGTGGCGAGCATCACCGTCGGCTCGGGCCTGCTTTTGGGGCAGACTGGGGTCCCTGGTGAGAGCAAAAAAGCGGCGGCGTACTACCACGCAACGCTCGGGCACCTCTATGCCGAGTTGGCCGCGCAGTACAGCGGGCGCAGCGAGTATCTGGGCAAGGCGATCGAGAACTACAAGTTAGCGATGAAAGAGGATCCCGGCACCTCATACCTGCCCCAGGAATTGGCCGACCTGTATCTTCAGTCGGGGCAAGTCCGCGCCGCCATCGCGGATTTCGAGGAGGTCCTGAAGCAGAATCCCGACGATCTGAACGCGCGCCGCATCCTGGCTCGCTTTTACACGGCGCGCATCAGCCAGGGCTCGCAGCAACAGCAGCGCATGAACGAGGAGATGCTGCGTGCCGCCATCGCGCAGGACGAGAAGATCAGCGAGAAGGCGCCCGACGATCTCGACAACTGGATGATGCTGGGCCGTCTCCAGAAGTTGGCAAGCAACTCGATCGCAGCCGAAAAAGCGTACCAGAAGGCGCTCGAGCTGGATCCCGAAAATGAAGAGGCGCTGACCGGTCTCGCCCTGGTGTATGGGGATCAGGGCCAGAACGAAAAGGCCAGCCAGCTTCTGAAGCGAGTCGCGGACAAGAATCCGAGCCTGCGGACCCTCACGGCTCTCGCCGCCACCTACGAGCAGATGAAGGATTTTAAGGGTGCGGCCGAGGCCTACCGCCGCGCGCTTGAGCTGAACCAGGACAACATGGATTTGAAGCGCGCCTACGGCCAGTCGCTGTTCACCGCGGAGGACTACGACGCGGCGCGAAAGGTGTTCGAGGAGATTGCCGCCGAAGAGCCGAACGATCTGCTCTCCGCGCTGCGTCTGTCGCAGATATACCGTCAGAAACGCGACTTTGTGAAGGCGCATGAATACGCCAACAAGGCGAACGCGCTCGATGCCGCCAACATTGAGGTCCGCTACAACGAAGTTTCTTTGTATGAGGCAGAGGGCAAACTCACTGACGCGGTGAAGACTCTCAAAGAGATCCTGGCCGGGATGCCAAAGCGGACGGCGACGCTGGAGGAGAGGAACAGCCGGACATTCCTGCAGGAGCGATTGGCGATCTTGTACCGCAACTCGGACCAGATCGAGTTGGCTGTGGCAACCTTCCGTGAGATCGCCGAAGCCGATCCCGACTCCGGTCCGCGCGCCGCCGCTCAGATCATCGACACCTATCGCACGGGCAAGGATTTTGTGTCCGCCGAGCGGGAAGCCGCCGCAGCCTCCAAGCGATATCCGAACGACCGGCTGATCAAGCTGATGACGGCCAACGTCCAGGCCGATCTGGGCCAGTTCAAGGAAGCCGAGGCGACGCTGAAGTCGCTGCTCGACGGCAAGATGGACCGCGATATCTGGATCACTCTGGCGCAGGTTTACGAAAAGGAAAAGAACTGGCAGGCCATGGGGCAGGCGATCGACCACGCCGGGAAGCTGAGCGAGTCGCTCGACGAGCAGGAGGCTGTCACTTTTCTGCGCGGCGCAATGTATGAACGGATGAAGAATTTCGACCAGGCGGAGGTAGAGTTCCGCGCGGTTCTGAAGTTGAACCCGAACAGCGCGTCCGCTCTGAACTACCTGGGCTACATGCTGGCCGACCGCAATGTGCGCCTCAACGAAGCTCTCGACCTGATCCGCCGGGCAGTCGATCAGGAACCGACGAACAGCGCATTCCTGGATAGCCTGGGCTGGGTCTATTACCGGATGAACAAGCTGGACGAGGCCGAAGACAGCCTGCGCCGGGCGCTGCAGCAGTACGGCAGCCGCGACGCGACGGTCTACGACCACCTGGGCGATGTCTGCCTGAGCCGCAATGAGCTGAAGGAAGCGATGAAGCAGTGGGAGCTGTCCCTCAAGGAGTGGCAGGCCTCCGCGCCCAGCGAGTCGGACCCCACGGAAATCGCCAAAATCCAGAAGAAGCTCGAGAAGGCCCGCGTGCGCCTGGCGCAGGAGCACGGTTCCAAGCGCGAACAGTAGCTGTCTGAATTGCTGATATCCTCCGCTCCCTGACGGTCTCGGCTCCGCGCGCGAGCGATTCGGGGCCGGTCTGGAGAGCTGTGTCCCCACCGCAACCGCGTCCGAGTCACAATGTAGGAATGCGCTTGTGGTCCGGCCTCCTGTTGTCGTTTCTGTTCGTCTCCGCTTTCACTGTGGCGGCCGCCGACGAGAAACTGGGTGCGCCCCTCACGATTAAAGAGCAGACTCCGATCGCCGTCCTGATGAGCAAGCCCCTGCGATTTGTCGGACGGACCGTGCAGGTCAAGGGCAAGGTGACCGAGGTCTGCCCGATGATGGGCTGCTGGATGATGCTCACCGACACGGCTACCGGCGCCGCGGTGCGCATTCAGGTGAAGGAAGACGAGATCGTCTTTCCGAAAGACTCAACCGGCAAAACCGCAATCGCCGAGGGCACGTTCACGCAGACCAGGCTAACGCGCGAGCAGGCAGTGGAACGCGCCAGACACGAGGCAGACGAGAAGGGCCGCAAGTTCGATCCCTCGACGGTGAAGGGCCCGGTGACGACGTACCAGGTCCAGGCCTCGGGCGCGATAATTCTGGAGTAGACATCATCTCATGCAACTGACACGGCGAATTCTCATCGCGGCTCTCGCAGCCGCTCTTTGCTCGCAGGGCCTCCCGGCCCAGACCAGACGTCCGGCCCCTCCGGCGAAGAAGGCGGCGCCGGCCGCGACCGCTCCGGCCGCCACGGCGAAGCCCAAACTGGTTGTGCTGATCGTGGTGGATCAGTTCCGCGCCGACTATCTGACGCGATTTGCATCCGAGTACAACGCCGGCCTTGCGCGCCTGCTCAAGAGTGGGGCGGTCTTCACTAACGCACAGCAGGATCATTTCCCCACGGTGACGGCGGTGGGCCATTCCGTGACAATGACCGGCGCCATCCCGGCCGTGAGCGGCATCGTCAACAACGAGTGGTACGACCGCGCTTCCTCGTCGCTCGTGAGCAGCGTGAGTGACAACGCCGAGACGTTGCTCGGCGCGCCGGGTCCGGGCGCCGCGTCTCCGCGGAAGCTGCTCGTCTCCACCGTTGGCGATCAGTTGAAGATGAGCGGCACGGCGTCAGCCAAGGTGGTCGGCGTATCGCTCAAGGACCGCGCGGCGATCCTTCCGGCCGGGCACATGGCCGACGGAGCGTACTGGTTCGACCACAACTCCGGGAACTTCGTCAGCTCCACCTATTACTTCAAGACGCTTCCCGCCTGGGTCGAGGCGTTCAACGCGAAAAAAGTTCCGGACTCGTATGCGGGCAAAGTCTGGGCCCTGACCGGCAGCAATAAGCCGCTGTCGATGCTCGCCTCCGAGCCGGGGCGGACGCTGTACGAGGGCATTTACAACTCGGCCTACGGCAACGATCTCCTGGAGAGCTTTGCCGAGGCGGCCATCGACGGCGAGAAGCTTGGGCAGAACGGCGGTACCGACATCCTCACCGTGAGCTTCTCCTCGAACGACGCCGTCGGGCACCGCGCGGGACCGGACTCGCCCGAGGTGCACGACATTTGCCTGCGCACCGACAAGGCCATCGGGGCATTCCTCGATGCAGTCGACAAGAAGGTCGGCCTTGCCAACGCTCTGGTCGTTTTCACGGCCGACCATGGCGTCGCTCCGGTTCCGGAAGTGAATCAAGCGCGCCACATGCCGGGCGGACGGCTTGGCAAGACCGTATCGCAGGCGCTCGACAAGGCGCTTGCCGACAAGTACGGTCAGGGGCATTGGGTGCTGGCTTCCCTGGGGGAGTTTATCTATCTCGACCGCGCGTTGATTGAAAGCCGCAAGCTGAAGCTTGAGGATGTGCAGGACACGGCCGCCAAGGCTCTGCTGGCTGTCCCGCACGTCGATCGGGTCTTCACCAGCGAAGACCTGCGCCATGGACGCTACAACCAGGACCCGATTGCGCTGCGAGTCGCCAAGGGCTTCAACGAACGGCGCGGCGGCGATCTGTACCTGGTCTTCGAATCCTATTGGCTGGACGGCAGCGCCACTTCGGGCACCAGCCACGGAATGCCGTTCAACTACGACGCGCATGTGCCCCTGGTGTTCATGGGACAGGGCGTGAAGCCGGGCCGCTATCACTCTCAGGTGGCTATCTACAACGTCGCGCCGACGCTGGCGACGATGCTCGAAATCGAGCCGCCTTCGGGCGCATTCGGGCGCGTGCTGGACGAGATGCTCGCGGCGCGCTGATATCGCGCCTACCGGATGACGAGTATGGGGCGTTGGCGTTCTCGGAGACAGCGCCCTATTTTCTGTTTTGAGAGGTAGCATTGCTTCCGGGTTGGCGCTCCCAGCCCAGCGGCTACGATGAGTCAGTATGCCCTGGCCAGGCTTGGTGGCTCGGAGAATTGGCTTCTCGTCCTTCAACCTCGTCGGGAAGCTCTATGCAGACAAGGATCAGGCCCGATTTCTGACAGCGGTGATCCGAATTCGGCTCGTTAGGATCCGTTTGCACAGCTGCATTCTGAACTGGAGCTTTGTCGACTTGCTTGGTTCCCGATACTCTTCCTCGGCGCGAGGACGGGCCGACCAGATCTCGCTGTGGCCGTAATTGTCGTCCCGCGGCTCATGGTGCGCAAAGAACCGATATGTCGAGCCTTGGTCGCCAGTGATAGTCGGGGGAATATCCTCTACGCTGAACTCGACCGCACCCAGTCCGTTGTACTTGCCCTCGTCGTGATACAGAACGTCTTCCGGTTCGCTAAAGCACCCACGATTGACAGACTGCTTGGGGAATTTTATTGCGCCAACCGCCAATTGGCCGTTCACAAAATCATCGACGCCATACCGCAAGAAAAGCAGTTCTTCGGGCGCGAAGTGCGCAATCACTGGACGCTCATTACGGATCATTCTTTCGGGACGGTTTGGTGGGGAGACGTACACTGATCTGCCCAGCTAAGAGAAAAGGTGTTCTCGGATTCGATTGATTGCGTCCTTGATCCCATCTTCGTTTGCTTCGAACTCCCACGCAGTAGCATCCTCGGTTCCCGCGTAGGCGGCTGCCGCAATCTCCCCACTATTGTAGATTTCAATCTCGGCGCGGCCGTTTTCCTCTGCAAACGTAATCGCGATACCGCCTTCGACAGACGGGAGAAGCCGTGCGGGAGGCAGCGCTTCCGCTTCCAGCACGGTGAGCACGCTCGCTGCGATCGCGCGGGCTAAGTCATTCGGTGGATCGCCGCCGTACGTATCCCAACCACGGCTCAGCCTTGCCGTTTGTCCGAGCCGACCGCGTGCTTCGTCAAAGCGCGCTCTGTTCAGCCAGAAGAAGCTCATCGATCCCTGTTGCCTTGCATACGTTGTTGACCAGGCACGCACTGCCGAGTTCACTGCTTCGTCGGCGTGTTCCTCAAAACGGTAGATTCCAATACTCGGGCGGGCAAGGGCCTCTGTTGCATCTAGCAGCGGCATTTCAGTACATCCTCCTCTTGCCAAACAAGGCTCGCGTTTTGTCGGTGAGGCAGCCTTCAAAGTACTTGTTCTTTCGCTCGCGCAGCTTTTCGAGCACATCCCAGACCTGATCGTCCGACGCGAAATCGGGGGCATCTTGAAAAACGTCCACATCGAGTATCACTGAGTTCATGCCGGGCGCGGGGGGGGGCACCGCCGTCTGAGTCAGGATCAGCGTCCCGTGGATGTCAGGCTGCGGCAGTTGAAGTTGCATGAAGAAACCGCTCAGCGTCTGCGGCAGCTTCGGCGATACTTCGGGCGTGGTCAGGAAATAATCCTTGTAGTCGAGCGAGCGAACCGGGATGTCAATCTGGTTGATGTAGCGCACCGCAACACGTGTAATTTGCTGAGGGCCGATGGCGGCGCGGTAATGGCCCCACAATTCTCGCGCCTGCTCGAGGAGTTCAGGCCAGTTTCGATAAGGTTTCAAACGGCTGACGGTAAAGCCATTCAATCTTGCTTGAAAGATCTGCTTCCCGTCCTTGCTCCTAAAAGCAAAGCCCAGCGGTGTTTGGCTCGTCTGCGTTGTGACCTCGCTGCCGAAGGACAGCTGCGCTCCGACCACGAACTGTTCCTGTCTGTCAGGGTACTGGAGCTTTACGCGTTCATAGAGATCGCTCAAAGCCGGACGCATCGATTGCGACAGGGGTTCCACCCGAATGTCGATAAGTGCTTCCGTGATGGGAGCGTTCTCGTAGTGATATCCCACGCTGATCCGCCCTAAGCCGTCCTCGGCCCTTCGATCCTCATCGCCGTTTGAACAAAGTTTAACAGAATTGTTTCACGCCTCAAGGCCATTCCCGGCCCGAGCACTTTCGCCCGGCCATACGCTGGCCCGCGAATCGGCGATTCGCAAACGACTCAATTACATTCTACCGGCCGCACCGCGGCCCGAGGTGCACGAAACAGCGGAATGCGCGATGACTACCGTGACCGATCCCGTTCTGGAATGCGATGATTGGGCTGAATCCCATGGCGCTCCTGTCCACGCTGCAAGACAGCCTGCAAACCATCATCCTCGTCGTTGCGACCTTGTTTCCGATCGTCAATCCGCTGAGCGGCGCGACGATTTTCCTCTCCACGACGGAAGGCTATGGACGCGAGGCCAAAGCGGTACTGGCCAGAAAAGTCGCTGTCTATGGCTTCCTGCTGCTGGTGGGCTCGCTATTTGCCGGGAGCCATCTGCTGCGGTTTTTCGGGATCTCGCTCGCGGCGGTGCAGGTGGGTGGAGGCCTGGTTGTGGCGGCAACCGGTTGGACGCTGCTCAACCGGCCCACTGAGTCGCGAGAGCCCAGCGCCAGAGCGAAGGCCAGCGAGCGCGACCTGATGACGCACGCCTTCTACCCGTTGACGCTGCCGTTGAGTGTCGGCCCGGGCTCGATCTCGGTCGCCATCACGTTAGGCGCGAACCTGCCGCAGCACCCAGCGGGCCTGCTGGTGGGGTGGGATTCAATCGTCTCGGCGATCATCGGACTGGCGATCATCTCGTTTCTCGTCTGGCTCTGCTATTACAGTGCCCAATGGATGTCGCGGGTGCTGGGCGAAACGGGCACCAGCGTGGTGGTGCGCCTGAGTTCGTTCATCCTGCTTTGCATCGGCGTGCAGATCCTATGGAACGGCGCGTCCACGCTACTGGCGACTCTGGGCCACACGGTGCGCTGAACGGGGCTCACCGCTTGTCGTTCAACGCCGCCAGATCTTCCGGACGTCCCACGTCGCGCCACAAGCCTTCCATGGGCGATATGCGCACCTCGACATTGTCGTTGAGCATCATCTCGAAAATCGTGGTGATCTCGTACTCGCCTCGCGCCGACGGCTGCAGGCGTTCCAGGTAAGAAAAGGCTACAGGGCGCAAGCCGTCCAGCCCGGCGCTGTTCCAGCGCGTCGTGGACGTTCCGCGCGGCGGCTTTTCGATGACCCGCGTCACGCGGCCGCCTTCTTCGTACACTGCGGCTCCCTGCCAGGGGTCGTCCACATCGCGCACACCCAGCACGGCGGCGGCTTCGGGATGTTCTTCCAACTCGCGGGCGCAGCGGATGTAGGCGTGGGGCTCGCAGATGATGTCGCCGTAGGTCAGCAGAAAGGGTTCATTGCCTGCGAACTCGCGTGCCAGACGCGTGGCCGAGCCCGTGCCGTCCACCGGGTCCTGCACGCGGAACTCGATCGGCAGGCGCCAGTTGCGGAAGTGCTCCTCAATCATCTCGCGACGATAGCCGACCACCAGGAAGAAACTCTCGATGCCCACCTCGGCCAGGCCGTTCAGGACGTGTTCAAGCATGGGCTTGCCGCGCACGCTCAGCATCGTCTTGGGCGTCTCGGTGGTGAATTCTCCCATGCGCTTGCCGCGCCCGGCGGCGAGGACCACGGCTCGCCGGATGGATGTTTTACCAGGGTTGTTCATGACTGCCAGAGGCGATGCCCGCTCGAATGCACTGCGCGGCTAAACGCCTGCTTCAATTTTCACAATAAATCGTCAGCAGAACAGCGCTCCGTTCGAAGGTTCGGTTGCAATCAGGTGAACCGCCGGGTCGAAGCTCGCATGTTTCGCGTAATACCGCTGCACGAGGCCCGCCGCTACGCGTTCGCGCTCGGCTGCGTGGCAGAAGACGACCGCGCATCCGCCGAAGCCCGCTCCGGTGAGACGGGCGCCGAGCGCACCGGAGGCGAGGGCCACTTCGGTGAGCGCGTCGAGCGCGGGGCAACTGATGCGGAGCTGGTCGCGCACGCTGGCATGGCCCGCATTCAGAATGGATCCGAACTCCTCGGCTCGGGCGCGTTGCAGAGCAGTCACCGCCTGTTCAACGCGATCGGCCTCCGTGACGACGTGCAGGAAGCATAGCCGTTCGTTTTCATCCTCGAGACGGGATGCCATTTGCCGCAATTGCTCGATGGCGTGCCGTTCGACGGCCTGCCGGAATGAGGCGAGACCCAGGCGCGCCAGCGCCTGCGTCCCGGCTGTACGGCGCGCGTTGTATTCGGCCTTCACCGCGCCAGATTTCTCAGCCACAGTGAGGCTGTGAGCGACCAGGAAAGCCCAGCCCTGGGGAATCGGCACGGGCACCACCGAGACAGGCGCGAAGTGAATCAGCACGGCGTGGCCGGCGCGTCCGGAGAGCACCGCGGCATGGTCCATGCCGCCGCCGCGCGTCCCGACAAAGTACTCGCCTTCCGGCAGCACTTCCATCAACTCCTCGAACGAGGCCTCGACGCCGTTGGCTCGCAGGAGTGCGAGCGTAAAGGCGACCAGCAAGGCGGAGGAAGAAGACAGCCCGGCGGCGGGCGGCAGGTCGGAGACCACGGCCGCGTCGATGCCGCAGGCCAACTGCCACTTGCCCTCCACGGCCTGCGCCGCGGCCTTAACGTAATTGACCCAATCGCCGGGTGCGGAGGCTGTCAGGTTGGGCGTCCACTCAAAGGCGCGGTCGCCATAGACGTCCGAAGCCGCCCGGATCTGCCTGTCGCCGCGAACACGGTAAGCCACGCGGATTGAACGCTCGATGGCCATGGGCAGCACTGGCAGATTGTGATAGTCGACGTGTTCGCCGATCAGATTAACGCGCCCCGGCACCGAGACCACGGCCGGCGCCGCTCCC
>Ga0315272_10000579_pt1 | contig 18732 bp, 18 predicted proteins | sample C3_middle_MG_FD_203918 | JGI IMG/M metagenome (GOLD analysis project Ga0315272, IMG submission 203918) | Sediment microbial communities from Yellowstone Lake, YNP, Wyoming, USA - C3_middle | ecosystem: Environmental > Aquatic > Freshwater > Lake > Sediment | place: USA: Wyoming | collected...
GTTCTGTCATAGAACATGTCTTTGATATCGAGGTAAAGAGGTTCACCGTTAGCTCCGGCTTCTTTTGTTTTCTCCAGGACAGTAATTTTCTTAACTGATTTAGGGAACACGTTGAAGAAGTATTTTGCAGAGAACGGACGATAGAGGTGGACACTTATAAGTCCAACTTTCTCACCTTTTTCCCTTAGGTAGTCAATTACTTCTTTTGTTGTTTCGGTAACCGAACCCATAGCGATTATTATGTTTTCTGCTTCAGGATCACCATAATAATTGAAAGGTTTATAATCTCTTCCTGTGAGTTTTGTAATCTCACCCATATAAGAATTAACTATATCAGGAATCGGCTCATAGAATTTATTGATTGATTCTTTAGCCTGGAAGAAAATGTCAGGGTTCTGTGCGGTACCCCTTGTTACAGGGTGTTCGGGATTAAGAGCGTTCTGACGGAACTTTGTCAGAGCTTCGATGTCGATAAGCTTTTTGAGGTCTTCCATATCAATGGACTCGATCTTCTGCACTTCAGCTGATGAACGGAATCCATCAAAGAAATGCATGAATGGGATCCTTGACTTTATCGAAGAGAGGTGGGCAACACCTGCGAGGTCCATTATTTCCTGCACGCTGCCGCTTGCGAGCATTGCGAAACCTGTCTGACGGGTAGCATAAATATCGCTGTGGTCACCGAAAATTGAGAGGGCATGAGCTGCTATAGAACGGGCGCTGACATGAAAGACACCTGGAAGAAGTTCGCCGGCAATCTTGTACATGTTAGGTATCATAAGAAGCAAGCCCTGTGAACATGTGAATGTAGAACAAAGAGCACCGGTCTGCAAAGCTCCGTGTAACGCACCTGCAGCGCCTGCTTCAGATTGCATCTCAACTACTTTAACCTGTTCTCCGAAAATGTTCTTCAATCCGTTTGCAGACCATTCATCAACGAACTCTGCCATTGTGGAAGACGGTGTGATAGGATATATGCATGCTACTTCGCTAAACATATATGCAACATGCGCTGCGGCCTGGTTGCCGTCGCATGTTATAAATTTTTTTGTTCCCATTTTATTATATATATGTGATTTAAAAGAATATTTGAAATCCGGTGCAAAAGTATAAAAAAATTGAATCCGTTATCCTCCATTCATAGAAATCAGAAATTCTTCGTTCGATTTAGCCTGAAGCAGTCTGTCACGAAGGAATTCCATTGCTTCTACCGAATTCATGTCAGTGAGGAAATTACGAAGCACCCATATTTTCTGAAGGATATTTTTATTAAGCAGCAGATCTTCCCTTCTTGTGCTTGAAGCAGGAATATCTATTGATGGGAATATCCTTCTGTTTGAGAGCTTACGGTCGAGCTGAAGTTCCATATTACCTGTTCCCTTGAATTCCTCAAAAATGACGTCATCCATTTTTGAACCTGTTTCGGTAAGTGCGGTAGCAAGTATAGTGAGTGATCCTCCGTTCTCTATGTTCCTGGCAGCTCCGAAGAATCTTTTTGGCTTATGGAGGGCGTTTGAGTCAACCCCGCCTGAAAGCACCTTTCCCGATGCTGGAGCCGTGGTATTAAATGCCCTGGCAAGCCTGGTAATAGAATCGAGGAGTATTACCACATCATGACCGCATTCAACCAGTCGTTTTGCTTTTTCAAGAACTATATTGGCCACGCGGCAATGACGTTCAGCAGGCTCATCGAATGTTGAAGCAATGACTTCTGCCTTTACGTTACGTGCCATATCGGTAACCTCTTCAGGTCTTTCATCTATAAGAAGTATCATCAGATACACTTCAGGATGATATTTTGCAATCGCGTTTGCGATCTCCTGGAGAAGGATTGTTTTACCGGTCTTAGGCTGGGCAACAATGAGTCCCCTCTGTCCTTTTCCAATCGGAGTGAACATGTCAATTACCCTTACTGATAATGAACCCTCACCTGGCTGGCAAAGGGTAAATTTTTCATCGGGGAACAGCGGGGTGAGAAAATCAAAAGGCACTCTGTCTCTGATGAAATCAGGACTTCTGCCATTTATCTCGTCGACTTTAATAAGTGGAAAATATTTCTCTCCTTCTTTGGGAGGACGAATTGATCCTTTAATTGTATCGCCTGTTTTCAGTCCGAATAATTTGATCTGGGACTGTGAAACATATATATCATCCGGAGAATTGAGATAATTATAATCAGGGGACCTGAGGAAGCCATAGCCATCGGGCATTATTTCAAGAACGCCTGTATTATATATTATGCCTTCGAAATCATAAGGTTTTTCCTTTTTCTCTTCTCTTATAACAGGTGCATCGTGAGTGACTTCTTTTACTACTACCGGCTGATCAACAATTATGTCACCGAAATACTCCTCAGCTGATGGTTTAATCTCATCAGCAGGAAGTTCAGGATTAAGTGGCGGGATAGCATTGTTTATAACAGGCTCGGGATAGGTTCTTTCATATCTGCCAGCCGGCGGATTGCTGTATCGGTCCTTCTTTTCGTTTCTTTCTTCAAATTTCTGATCAGTTCTCCATTTTGGAGCTTTCCTGTTTTCCCGCAGCTGCTCAGGGTTATTACTCGTTTCCTGCTTGTCATCTGTATTCTCGGTTTTCTTTGACTTATCCTGCCACTCAGCCGGCCTTGTATCAGGCCTCTTGACTCCGTCGGGAGATACTGACATGACAGACTCTATATTCCTGTTTACCACTGGCTTCAGCGTCCGTGGGCGTTTTCCGCGCCTCAGGGCAGCTTCAGCTTCCTGACTCGTTGTGAGTTCTGAGGCAGCAGATGATGCTGTTTCCTCAGTCTCAGGCGTTAAAGGGATTTTAATCTCAGTTGCCTCAATAGCCTGCTGGTCAAGAATTTTGTAAATCAAATCCTGTTTTTTCAAAGATTCTGCCTTTTTAATTTTAAGCTCCTTAGCTATATCCTTTAACTCAGGAAGCAGTTTCTTACTTAACTCAAGTATGTCGTACATATTGTAATGATAAATGGAATATAAGAGATTTAATGAATTTGTTGGAAACAAGGGGTCAAGATGTGAAAATGAACCCGATAGATTATGTTAAAATTACTTCACATATCCTAAAAGCCGGTGCAATATTAAGAAAAAACGTTAATATAAAACCTAATTATTGTGATCAAAAATGCAACGGACTTTATCAAATCAATTAATAATTTGATATTCAATATGTAAAATAATTGCGCAATTTACTAAAAAACTATTATTCAGCAAAAAATAAATATTATTTTGTGCTTGTTAAGTTGTTTTTTTTTTACTAAAATTGTACCTATTGCCTGATATTTATCCGAAAAACTAAATCTGGCTATCCTATGCGTCAGCTTAAGATAACAAAACAGGTTACAAATCGCGACACCCCTTCACTGGATAAATATCTTCAGGAGATCGGGAGAGTCGATCTGATATCGCCTGAGGAGGAGGTTGTCCTTGCAAGAAGAATTAAATCAGGAGAAACAGAAGCATTAAGAAAACTGGTAAAAGCAAACCTCAGGTTTGTGGTATCGGTTGCCAAGCAATATCAGAATCAGGGAATGAGCCTTCCCGATCTTATCAATGAAGGCAACCTTGGTCTGATGAAAGCCGCCCAGCGTTTCGATGAGACAAGAGGATTCAAATTTATTTCCTATGCTGTGTGGTGGATTCGTCAGGCAATCCTGCAGGCTCTGGCCGAACAGGCGCGGATTGTAAGGCTCCCTGTAAATAAGATTGGTTCTATCAACCGGATTAACAGGGCATTTTCAAAGCTCGAACAGGAATATGAAAGGGAACCTTCTTCGCAGGAGATCGCGGAGATACTCGAGATGATACCTGAGGAAGTCAAAGAAGCTCTTAAAACCAACGGACGGACAGTCAGCATGGACGCTCCGATCAGTTCTGAAGAGGATAACAACATGTATGATGTTCTCCAGAGTGCTGATACCCCAAGTCCTGATAAAAACCTTATCAACGAATCACTCGCATACGAGATAGAACGTGCTCTGAGCACACTTTCACCCCGAGAATCGAAAGTACTTAAACTGTACTTTGGACTGGGTATGAAACATCCGTATACTCTGGAAGAGATCGGGGAGGAGCTGAGCCTTACCAGGGAACGGGTAAGGCAGATCAAAGAGAAAGCGATCAAGCGTATCCAGTTTACCACCCGTTGCAGAATACTGAAATCATACCTCGGATAGTAATTTGTTTCTATCTTTGTATAAAACAATCTTAAATGGAACATTTAGTATCCCCGTCGCTGCTTGCAGCTAACTTCATAAATTTAGAGAGTGATGTAAACTTGGTTAACAGAAGTGATGCTGACTGGCTCCATCTCGATATTATGGACGGAGTCTTTGTCCCCAACATTTCCTTTGGATTCCCTGTTATACAGGCAGTAAAGAAAATTGCATCCAAGCCTCTCGATGTTCATCTGATGATTGTTGATCCCGACAGATATCTTGTCCGTTTCAGCGAAGCTGGTGCCAATATACTAACTGTGCAGTACGAGGCATGCCCGCATCTGAACAGGACTGTCACAGAAATAAGGAATCTTAATATGAAGGCCGGGGTTGCCTTGAATCCTCATACTCCCGTATCACTGCTGAAAAATATTTTGCCTTACATCGATATGGTGCTCATTATGACTGTCAACCCGGGTTTTGGAGGACAACTATTCATAAAGGAAAGTTATAATAAGATAGCTGAGCTTCGTAAAATGATAAGTGACGGTGGTTATAATGTTCTGATTGAAGTTGACGGAGGAATTGATACAGTGAATGCACATAGACTTATTGAAACGGGAGCAAATGTTCTTGTAGCTGGAAATTCTATATTCGGTTCTGCCGATCCTGTCGGAACTATTCAAAAGTTAAAAAGGCTGCTCTGAGATAAAGAACCCCTATGTCGCTTCGCGACATCTCCCCTAAAGGGGAGAAAATTTCAGAAAGTAAGAAGATTTTCAGATGGTCCTGAATTTTACTCCCCCTTCAGGGGGGCAGGAGGGCCAGGTACCAGAATGTGCAGGAAGGCTGATAATATAAGAGATGTAATCAATAATCTCCTGAACATCATCAGGATGGAACCACCTGATCTCCTTATCCTTTCCCCACCAGGTCAGTTGACGTTTTGCGTATCGCCTGCTATTCCTTTTGATGAGCTCTATTGCCTTTTCCCTGGTTATCTTCCCTTCAAAAGCATCAAAAAACTCCCTGTAACCCACAGTGTTAAGGGCATTCAGCTGCTTCTTCCCATATAGCTCTCTTGCCTCATTTTCCAGTCCCATTTCAACCATCAGGTCAACTCTTGAATTTATGCGTTGGTAAAGCTCTTCCCTTGGCCGTTGAAGACCCATCTTGATCACTTCAAAGTTTCTGATGCGCTTTTGCTTTTTGAGGAAAGATGAATAGGGGCGTCCGGCCGTTTCACATATTTCAAGAGCATGCATTATTCTCTTGTAGTTTTTCAGATCTACTTTTGAATAGTGTTCAGGGTCGAGTAGTTTGAGTGCAACCCTTAAGCCTTCTATTCCTTCATCTTTATATTTTTCGATATATTTTTCTCTGATAAGAGGATCAACATCAGGGATATCATCGATACCGTCGCAAACGGCATCGATATACATTCCTGAGCCGCCTGACATTAATGCAATGTTTTTACGGGCAAATAAATCAGGAAGCAGATTTATCACATCTCTCTCAAACATGCTGGAGCTGTAATAATCCACAATGGAAAGGAATTTTATAAAATGATGCGGTATGGAATTCAGTTGATCTTCGGAAGGAACTGCAGTGCCGATACTCATCTCCCTGAAGAACTGCCTTGAATCGGCAGAAATGATTTCGCAATTAAAGTACCCGGCAAGCTGCACTGATACATCAGTCTTGCCGACCCCGGTTGGACCAAGCAAAACTATCAGGAAATCATTCATTGAAATTTGATCCTATGAAGACTATTCTTCGTCCTCGTTCAGGTTTTCGATATTTTCGAAATCAGGCAGAGTTTCCTCGTCGTCGCCATTGAGAAAGAGTTCATCGACTTCCGGTTCATCCTCATCGTCATCATCGGATACCACTATATTATTATATAGTTTCCTGGAAGTGCCGCCAAAAACTACCTGCTTTGGCGGAACTCCTTTCGAGTTTGTGCAGGAAGGATATTCACGGCCGTCAACCTCTTTAGCTTCACCTGTATACTCAACAAAGAGAGATCTTTCATTAAAGAAATCGAATACATAGAGTAATTTCTGGTTCTTCCTGAAGATTATGTCTTCAAGAACCGCTACCTCCATTGTTGAAGAACCTGTCCCCATATCAAACAGGGTAAATTCTTCTTCTTTCTCCCAATTGTCTGTTGCCATAAAAAATGACGCCATTTGGGATTTGTCAAACTCCAATTCATCCTGAATCTGAGTATGGAAATCCATTAACGTATGTGTATCAAGAAACTCAAATTCCCTGACAAATGACTCATCTTCATCTGATAACACTACAAATTTGTAAACCATAATATGTATTAATTCGATGGGTGCAATATAATATTTTTTATATTACAATATTCCTGCAATATTTTTTTTTAAAAGAAAATCTATAGTATCAATTCCGTCTGCATAATCCCATAGATGAGGCGACTGTGCCTGCCCGAAAGGAATGTGGTCCCTTCCAACAATACACTGGATCTTTTCCCGATGGAGCTCTGTTTCCTTTTCTACAGCATATTGGGACTCATAAAAGCTGAAATAGAGGACAGAAACGGGTGACGAGATCTTTTTTTCTTCCTTCAGTAAAATAAAACCAGAATCAGAAAACGATTCTTTATTTACTATATATACCGCTTTATTAAAATCATAATTATTGGCATATTTAGTATGACTGACAATGTTGGAGAATCTTTTCCAGTGGGGGTAAAGTGATTCTATATCATAACCTTCAGGCAAAAGGAGCTTGGATACATTCCTGCATCCCAGTCCGAAATATGAAAAAATATCAATCCCGAGTTTTTCAATTTCTTCATCGCTCTCATCTCCTTTAAGAATTGCAATACTGTTCCTGTTTTTTCTGATTATGTTCGGATATTTTCCGAAGTAATATTCAAAGTACCGTGAACTGTTATCGCTGCCTGTGGCAATTATGACATCAAAATTTTCAAGGGTGTTTTCAGTGAATTTTATTTTTTCATTAAAGGAAGGATTTATTGAACAAAGAATATCGCTGATAAAGCGGATGAGCTCATTATCTTTTGAACTGGCTTTGGCGATCAGGTTGTTGCCCGTGATCAGTACAGACAGAAAATCGTGGAACCCCACAAGAGGTATATTGCCGGCCATAATAATACCTGCCTTCAGGGGCCTGATCTCTCTCTTCAGATCCGGATACTGATTGGTCCATCGGATAAGATTTTCCTCTGTTAATTCCTCAGCTATGGCCCGTAAAGCCATCCTGACGTTTTCAGATGTGAACCATGGGTTTGTCCTATGCTGGATACTGATAAGGTTATCAAGCTCTTCACATCGCGGACAGGATTTATCATCCAGACAGTTGCGAAGTATTTCACCCAAAGACGATAATGACTTTATTCTTTCCTGAAGATTCATAATTTAAGTTATAGCAGCGGGCAAATTTACTGAATTTGAATCAGATTAAATATAAAAGCAGAGACAGGCTTATATCTGTCTCTGCCGTGAGGAAAATCAATATGGTTAAAAAACGAAGAACGGTCTGTTATTCAAAGGATGACAAATGAACTTTGCTATTGCCTCTGACCTTGAACTATCTGAGTGTGAATGTTATCGGGACCATAAAATGTACGGCAACAGGTGTGCCTTTTATTAATCCCGGTTTTTCAAATTTCGGGAGAGTGCTCACAACTCTCACTGCTTCAGCATCGATTGACGGACTGACGCTCTTTATCACTGCAATATTTGAAATGGAACCGTCTCGTTCCACTACAAACCTGACGACGACTTTCCCCTGTACTCCGGCTGTTTTGGCATCGACCGGATAAACGGTGTTTTTTCCGATATAGGAGAGAAGTGCGGTATCTCCTCCTGTGAAAACCGGCATTACATCGACATTCAGGAATACTGAATCGCGCAGGGCGGCTTCAGAAGGGGCTGCTGTTTCATTCGATGATTTAGGGTCGGTTGATTTATTTTTTCCGCAGGAAGAGAAAACTATTACTGCAAAAGAAATAAGTGAAAAGGCGATAAAAGTTTTGGCAATGGACAATGTCTGGAAATTTCTTTTTGTTTTCATGTTAATCAGTTTTACGATCAGTTAATATTTATAGGTTAATTAGAATTATTTATTCAAAACTATACTTCTTATTTAAGAGCAAAAGTTATTGGCACCATGTACCATACCGGAACATCTTTACATCCCTGTTGACCGGGTTTGAAAGCCGGCAGGGTAGAGACAACTCTCATTGATTCGGCATCAATATCAGGGGCAACTTTGGTAAGGACAGCGATTCTGTCAACTGTACTCTTTTTCGTTACGCAAAACCTGACAATTACTTTTCCTTCAATTTTGGCTGATTTAGATGCTTCAGGATATTTTGTGTTTTCAGCAATATATTTCAGAAGAGCTTCATCGCCACCAGAAAATTCAGGCATTTGTTCCACTACTACGAATGGTTCTTCTTCATTGAGGGCACTTCCTTTTGAATCTTTTGCAGCTTTAGAGTATTCAGTGGTTGCAGATTCTGAGATTTTTCAGTGATTTCATAATCGATTTCTATTTGGTTATTAATTTCTTTTGTTTGTATGGAAGAGTTCCTCAATACCATACTTGTTTAATAAGCCAAATATACAACGAAGTAATTAGTTATACAACTAAAATATTAATTAAATAAAAAAATGATCCAAAAAAGATCATTTTTTCTGCTTTATAAAATATTTTTATTGACTTTTTAGGACGAGGCAGGTGCTCAAAGTTATTAAGCCGATGTTATTTTAAAGTGAAAGTGATTGGGACCATATACCAGACAGGGACATCTTTGCCTGACTGTCGGCCGGGTTTGAACTTTGGCAAAGTGCCTACAACTCTCAGAGCTTCAGCATCCAGATCGGTGGAAACTCCTTTGAGAATGGTCAGTTTATCCACACCTCCTGTTGCCTTTACACAGAATCTTACAATAACCCTACCCTGGATTCCTTCAACTTTAGCAGTTTCAGGATATCTGGTATTTTCACCAATATATTTAAGTAAGGCAGGATCTCCGCCAGGGAACTCAGGCATTTCTTCAACAGCAACAAATGGATCTTCTTCACTGTAAACTGCATCTTTTGTATTTAAGATCACTCCGTTTTGTAAGCCGTCTTCGATAGAAGGTATTTCACGATATGCTGAGATTGTGAGGAAAACAAAAACTGCAACAGGTATTACCAGGAGTATTTTAATATTGGCAATTGAGGATGTCCGGGCCTTTGTCATCATTATCATACGCTTTTTAATGAGCGATGGATTTGAAAAGCTGTTGCTCATATTGAAAGCTCTTGATTTGAAAACCTGGCTTAGCAGGAGGCTCTGATAATTGACAATTGGAACTCCCGAGCTGATGCATCTTTCATCTGCCTGGTATTCATGTATCGCCCTGAGTGATCTGTTGAAAAGGTATGCAACGGGATTAAACCACTGGAAAGCCTTTATAATCTCTATAAAAATAATATCCAGAAAATGATTCAGGCGTAGATGATTCTGTTCATGCCTGATTATATCGCCGGCATCTTCGGGACTCAGTCTTGTATTGATGAAAATATATCCCATCGCAGAAAAGCCTGAAGTGCTGAAGCCGCTAAAACGGATAATCCTGCTTCCTGAGTCCTTATGCCGTAGAATTAAAAACAGCAGATTAAGGAGATCAATGAGAACTTTAAGAAAGAATATGTATGCCACTATCAGATAAACTGAGAATATTGAATGGAGCACGTTCTCTGTGGATGTAAGTTTGCCTGTGGCTGCTGATGTTCCTGATGAAGGAGTAATAAATACATCGGACAACAATTTCCCAAAGAATCCGATATTCAGAGGCTTGACAGAATGGAAACTAATGAATGGAAGTATAAAAGATGAAACAATGGAAAGCAGAATAAAAGCTCTGTTACGGCTGTATGCAGTATCCCTGCTTAATAATGCTGAATATACTATGTAAAAAGCCATCATGTAGACAGCAGCCTTTACCATATATATAAATAGTGTATTCATTATTCATTTTTTAGCTTTTTGACTTCCCCCTCCATTATTTTCATGATATCTTCCATCTCTTTAACTGATATGCTTTTCTCTTTTGCAAAGAAACTTACCATTTTTTCAAAGGAATTCGAGAAATAATCATTAACAAATGTACTCAAATGCGACTTTGAATATTCACTTTTTGAAATTATCGGAAAATATTCATGTGTTCTACCGTAAGCTTTGTGGGATACGAACCCTTTGTCCTGTAAAATTCTGACAATTGTACTGACTGTATTGTATGCTGGTTTTGGCTCATCAAAATGTTCAAGTATCTCTTTTACAAATCCTTTTTTGATCTTCCATAGTACCTGCATCACTTCCTCTTCAGCCCTGGTTAAATCTCTCATGCTTTCTCTTTGTTTAAAATTATGATGTCGTTTGACAGATAATATTTTAATTATAAATGTTCATTTTAAGAACAATCCAAATATACAACGAATAAGTTAGTTATGCAACTGAATTAATAATTATTTTAATCCGGTAAATGAAAATTGATGCAACGCCTCCGGCGTTGTTGTTAGTCCGAAATTCCTGCATCTATTATTGGTGGAACGCCTCCGGCGTTTCGCATCTAATTATAATACGAAATTTGGGCTGAAAACCCCGGAGGGGTTCCATCACATTCCCCGGGAATCAAATATTATTTTATCAGATTCAGAGAGAAAAAAAAAGTGTACTTTTAGTTTTTTATTTACGATACAGAGTTGGAGATAATATAGATGAAGAATACCGTTCTCAGAATAGCAATATTCAAGGAAAATCTGAAAATTTCTTTCAGGGCAATCAGGTCAAATAAGTTGAGAGCAATACTGACAATATGCATTATTGCAGTAGGAATTATGGCATTGGTTGGTATTCTGACAGCCATCGACGCGATAAAATCATCTCTTACAAATCAGTTTACCATGATGGGGGCAAACTCTTTCACGATTACCTCACGCGGCATGAACATTCAGGTTGGAAATGACAGAAGCCGGACAAAGAATTTCTCAAGAATCTCTTATAGGGAAGCTGAAGAGTTCAAAGCACGTTTTAATGAAGCGGCCTTTGTTTCGCTCTCCTTTAACGCATCGAGTTTAACCACTGTAAAATACGGATCAGAAAAGACCAATCCCAATGTCAATCTGATGGGTGTAGATGAGAATCAGCTTACAGTTGCCGGATATGAAATTGAAAACGGCAGGAATTTCAGTCCCGACGAAATACAGACCTCGAGGCACTATGTGATCATTGGATCTGATCTAGTGAAGGATCTTTTCAGTACCGGTGTTGATCCGCTGGGCAAAGAGATCACTGTTGCAGGGATGAAACTGATGGTGACTGGCGTTCTTAAAAGCAAAGGTTCGGGTTTTGGCAATCCCGACAGGATCTGTTTCATGCCAATAACCACTGCCCGTCAATATTTCTCGAGGGCTAATATGACCTTTAGTATAACTATCATGCCCATAAGCGCGGTAAACCTTGATGTCATGACAGGGGAGGCTGAAGCTGTATTCAGAATAATCAGAAATCTGAATCCAAAGGATGAGTCGGATTTTAATATCAATAAGAGCGACAACATTGTCAATATGCTTCTTAAGAATATAAGGTATGTCACTTTAGCGGCTACACTGATTGGTATTATTACCTTATTCGGTGCTGCCGTAGGGCTTATGAACATCATGCTGGTTTCCGTAACCGAGCGGACCCGTGAAATTGGAGTAAGAAAAGCTATTGGGGCTAAACCCCGTACAATAAAATATCAATTCCTTTTTGAATCGATAATGATAGGCCAGCTGGGAGGCCTTTTCGGAATATTTCTGGGTATACTAATCGGTAATGGTGTTTCCTCAATGTTGAAGTCCAGTTTTATTATTCCATGGCTTTGGGTATTCACGGGAATAGTAGTTTGTTTTATCGTTGGAGTTGCATCAGGTTATGCTCCGGCGGTAAAGGCGGCTAATATAGATCCAATAGAAGCTTTAAGGTATGAGTAAAATTTCACGAAATGGAAAAACTTGTAATTCAGGAAGAGTTAAAGAACTGTCCGGGTATTGCTTATTATCCTGAAATTAATAAACTGGAACTCGTCGGACGTTCTATCCCTGAGAATCCAGAGCTTATCTTCCGTCGCCTCGAAGACTGGGTGACCATACATTTTGAGAAAAACAGCGGACTGGATGTAAGCATTCAGCTCGAATATATCAATAGCGGCTCTTCAAAATATCTTTATGAGATACTCAAAAGACTTACAGGGTATGGCCGGTCAGGAAAACAGGTAAAGATGAAATGGCTTTATGAGGAAGATGATGAGGGAATGCTTGAGCTGGGTGAGCATTACCGCGATACAGCGGGGATACCTCTGGAAATTGATATGATTGTATAAGATATAAGTAATATATGGTATAAAATGAGAAGGGACGTTGCAAGCAGCGTCCCTTAATTATATCCAGTAATTGAAAAAATTATTTTACTGTGTTCATGTGAACGATGAGGTCGAGAAGCTTACATGAATAACCCCACTCATTGTCGTACCATGCAACAATTTTAACAAAGTTGTCGTTGAGAGAGATACCGGCTTCAGCATCGAAAATAGAGGTGCGTGAATCTCCGATGAAATCGCTGGAAACGACAGCTTCATCAGTATATCCGAGGATACCTTTAAGAGGACCATCAGCAGCAGCTTTCATAGCTTTTTTGATATCGTCATAGCTTGCAGCTTTTTCAAGACGGCAGGTAAGGTCTACAACTGAAACATCAAGTGTAGGAACCCTGAAAGACATACCGGTAAGTTTTCCTTTCAGTTCGGGAATAACCTTGGTAACAGCTTTGGCAGCACCTGTTGATGATGGGATAATATTGCCGGCAGCTGCGCGTCCGCCTCTCCAGTCTTTTTTGGAAGGACCGTCAACGGTTTTCTGAGTAGCTGTGGTAGAATGAACTGTTGTCATGAGACCTTCGATAATACCGAAATTATCATGGAGAACTTTTGTAACGGGAGCAAGACAGTTAGTTGTACAAGAAGCATTTGATACAAACTGCATGTCAGCTTTGTATTTATCATGGTTAACACCCATAACAAACATAGGGGTATCATCTTTTGAAGGTGCTGACATAACAACACGTTTTGCACCTGCAGTGATATGACCTGCTACGGTTTCTTTTGTCAGGAATAGTCCGGTACATTCAAGTACGTACTCAGCGCCAACCTCATTCCATTTCAAAGTTGAAGGATCTTTTTCACTGGTAATACGGATACTCTGTCCGTTTACGATCAGTTTACCATCCTTAACTTCAACTTTTCCATCGAATTTGCCATGAACGGTGTCATAGCGAAGCATATATGCAATATATTCAGCTTCGAGGAGATCGTTGATTCCGACTATTTCTATATCATTCCTCTTCATGGCAGCCCTGAAGGCCAGTCGGCCGATCCTGCCAAAACCGTTGATACCTACTTTAATTTTAGACATTTCTATATCATTAAATTGTTAATAAATGTGATCTACAAAAATAATATTTTCCATGGAAACCCCAAGTGGCAAAACCATCAATAATTCTTTTTTCTCCGAAAGATGTTCGACAGCTTATTTGAATCAGGATCCAGAGGATCAATAATTATCCCGAATCTGTAACTCACGAATAGAGAGAAAAAGAGTGCTTTATTATTGTATACTGCCATAATAGGGATTCTCTTGGGAAATGCATTGAGCTGTCCGCCAAATTCAATTGCATGAATTACTTTATCCTCTTTGCTGTACTCAAAATTGAAACCTGCCTTGGCATATAAACCCGGCATTACCTTCATTTCATTGAGCCCCTTTGAAAAAGAAGCTCTGCTGTATATATCCTGCGGAATTGCTATCGATGCATCGAACTTTTCCTCTCTTACCTCATACTCATTTGCAGAGATTGTATACAAAACCTTGTAATATATAGGTTTATAAATTGCAAGTACTGGTCCGGCAGTATAGAAATATCTTACCGCTATTCCTCCAAGATCTGCTTTTTTGAAAAGTTCGTGCTGATGGCCGATGCCTGCTCGCAGGTAAAAAGTCGAATTGAGTTTGCCATAAATATATGATCCACCCTGTGTATATGCACTTTGCTGCTTGTATTCTTTCGGATCCCTCAGGGTTCCGGCATCAATTTCAAGCAGCTGTTTATTCCTGAAATCAGTTCTTTTTGCTTCACGGTAACTTATACCAACCCCGTCGGAGTTGAGAAGTATCCCAAACGATCTTTCGTTACGGAAGAAAATTTTCTGCTGCTCATCTAACTCACCCTGTGCAAATAAGTTTATTGCACAAAATGGAATAAATATCGCTGATATAAGCAGCTTTCTCATCGTATCGCTAACTTATAAAATTGGAAGACACTCTGAAACAAAGCAGAGTTCAGACATTTCTGCCTGGCTGCTCAGTATTAGCTCTTGCATGTCCTTTTGAATAAGCAGGACATTCCTTCTTATTGCATGAACTGACTACCAACGCTGTAACAAATGTAACAAGAAGTATAACTGCAAACTTTTTCATAGGGTATAATAATTTTATGTACAAAAATATACTTTTCAAATTAAAAACAATCTTTATGCCAAAATATTATTTTGACCTTCATTTTGATTAAATTTCTTTATATAAACAGATTGGGAGCAGTTTCGTTGTGCCCTTCTGATCATAATTATCTGACCAGGGCTGTTTATAACTCAGAGGATTCAGGTGCCACTGAGTTTTAAAATTAATTGATTTTCAGGGAGTCATTATATCAGCTTTAAAAGAGTAATTAAATTTTTTAAGTATTTTTAACTAAATAAAAGGAGCTAAAAGGCACCTTCCCATCGAAAAAAATCACTTTTCTATTGCCGGGAAGCCGGACAAACAATTAACTTTAACCAGTTTTAATTGAATCTTTTCCGGAAAAATGAATATACCTAAACTACATGGTCTGACTATTGTCAAACGCAGGACAAAAGCCGGGTTGATAATTATTGGTATTCTTATAGGTCTTGTGTTATTGAGGTCGGGTAAATCTGTAATGGATTACACTTCGACCGATAAATATTGTATGTCGTGCCATTTCCATCCATTGGCCGATCAGGCATGGTTGCTGTCGCCGCATTATAATAATCGAACCGGTCATATAGTTCATTGCTCTGAATGCCACCTTCCGCCGGAAGGTCAGGGTCATTTATATGCCAAAGCAAAACATGGGTTGAAGGATGTTTACGGTTATTTTTTCAAAGACAGCGCGAAGATCGACTGGGAAGCAAAAAAGCTGCTCGAAAATGCCAAAGGCTATACCTATGAGGAATCCTGCATCAAGTGCCATCAGAATCTTTTTCCAGTGAAACTGTCAGTTGACGGTGGCAATGCCCACCTTTTATATACAACCAGCAAAGATCCTCTGTCATGCATTAACTGTCATCTTAATGTAGGCCATTATGATAAGAATGCCATGCATGCTCATAATACTGGCTTTGGAGTTACAGTGACTGTTAACCAGGCTAATTACACTGAGCCCGCCAAGGTTGAAAAATTTGAAAATTATACTGAAAAGATCCCTGGATCAAATGTGACATTCGATATGGTGGCTATACCTGCAGGAAAATTCAAAATGGGCAGTCCGGCTAAAGAGCCGCTTCGAAATACAGATGAAGGCCCTGTCAGAAATGTAAAACTTTCCAGATACTGGATAGCCAAAACTGAAGTAACATGGGATGAATATATGGCATTTTTCAGGGCTACCGGATCACAGGGCAGAACTGAAGGACAGGTAGTTACAAAAAAGAATGTTGATGCCATCAGTGGTGCGACTCCGCCCTGGGGCGCTCCCGATCAGGGTTGGGGAAAAGGAACCAGGCCTGCTATAACAATGTCATGGCGCGCTGCTTATGTTTATTGCCAATGGCTCTCACAAGTCACAGGTAAAAAGTACAGGCTGCCGACTGAAGCTGAATGGGAATATGCCTGCAGGGCCGGAACCGAAACACCATATTTTTTCCCGGGTAATCCTAAAAAGTTCACAACCGAAGGATTGATAAAGAAAATCTTCGGACCAGATACTTCTGTAATTGCATCGAGAGTTGTTTATAAGGCTAATAGTAATTCCAGGACCAAAGAACCCCAGTCTGTTAAAGCTAATCCATTCGGGCTTAAGAATATGCTTGGCAATGTCGCAGAGTTTTGTCTCGATTATTATTCCCCGACTGCTTATAAAACAGATTCAACGGAAGTTGTTAATCCACGAGGCCCGGCAGATGGACAGGAGCATGTAATCCGCGGAGGATCATTCAAGAGTGACGCAAGGGATGTGCGAAGTGCATCTCGCGATTTCACCAAAACAAAAGCATGGCTGGTTACTGATCCGCAGATGCCTAAAAGCGTCTGGTGGTATTCCGATTGTATTGATGTAGGTTTCAGGGTTGTATGCGAAGCAGACAGTACTATCGGACAATAAATTGAATATTTTAACAGAGAATATATGCAGAACATTGACAGAAGAAAATTCATTGGGAGAACTGCTCTTGCAGGATTAGGACTGGCAGGAGCAGGGGCTCTGATAACAGCATGCAAAAGGACACCTGATGTTCAGACACTCGGTCTGGCTCCTATACTAAAAGGGGCGCCTAAGGGTAAAAAACTGAGAGCCGGTCTGGTCGGATGCGGAGCAAGAGGAACAGGCGCAGCTATAAATTTTATCAGTGCAGGTCCCGACCTTGAGCTCATCGCCCTGGCAGATGTTTTTCAGGACAAGATCGATGCCTGCAGGGCAAGATTTGCATCATTCAATCTGCCTATTAAAGAGGAAAACTGCTTTACAGGTCTCGACGGCTATAAAAAACTGATGGCTATTCCTGAAGTGGATGTCGTCATTCTTGCCACACCCTGTAAATTCCGTCCCGAACATTTTCTCGCCGCTGTTGAGAATAATAAACATTCATTTTTGGAGAAGCCTCTCGCCGTTGACCCTGTTGGTATACGCTCAATAATTACCACTGCGAAAAAAGCTGCCGCAATCGGATTATGCGTTGTGACGGGTACACAGAGAAGGCATCAGGAAGATTATATTGAAACATACAAACATGTTGCTGCAGGCGCAATAGGAAAGATCACCTCCGCCAAGGCATACTGGAATCAGGATCATGTCTGGTTTCGCGAACGTGAAAAGGGATGGAACGACATGGAATACATGATCCGTAACTGGAACAATTTCTGTTGGTTATGCGGTGATTTTATTCTTGATACACATGTGCATAATATAGATGTTATTAACTGGTTTATCGGAAAACACCCTGAAAGAGCAATAGGTTACGGCGGGAGAGCACGTAGGGTGACCGGCGACCAGTACGACTTCTTCAGCATCGACTTTGATTATGGCACAGGAGTCAGTTCGCACAGTATGTGCCGTGAAATTGATAGTTGTGCCAATGCGACAGGAGAACTGGTTATGGGAACTGAAGGATATACAAATTGCGCAAACACAATTTACGACCTGAACGGGAAAATCAAATGGCAGTTTGAATATCCTAAGGATGAAAACGGGAATGCTACAAACGCCGTTAAGATTCCTCCATATGTACAGGAACATATGCATCTTGTTTATGCTATTCGTACAGGAAACTATGTGAATGAAGCTGAGACAACTGCAATTTCCACATTAACCGCAATCATGGGAAGAACAGCTGCATATACCGGAAAGATGGTGACATGGGATGACATATTCAAATCAGATATGGAACTCGGTCCGAAAAAGATTGAGATGGGCCCTGTGGATATGGTATTTGAGACTCCGATTCCCGGAACACCAATAGTCATTTGATATAAATTTCTACAGATATTTAATTAATGTTAATTACCTGATTATGACAAGCAAAACAAACAGAAGAGATTTCGTTAAGCGCTCAATTGCAGTTGCAGCCGGCGCTTTTGTTCTGCCTCAGATTATTCCTTCATCAGTCTTAGGTATGGGAGGGAAAGTTGCTCCCAGCAACCGTATTGTGATTGGTTCAATTGGAACCGGTTCACAGGGAATGAGCAATATGAGGGATTTTTTGAAACTCAAAGATTCAGTTCACTTTGTTGCTGTTTGCGATGTTGATTCGAACAGGCTTGCCAAAGCTAAGGAGACTATTGACACTGAATATAAGAACAAAGACTGTCGTAAATACGGAGACTATCGTGAGTTCCTCGAAAAGGAAAAACTCGATGCCGTTTCTATAGCACTGCCTGATCACTGGCACGGTATCATTTATACAGAAGCTGTAAATAAAGGTCTGAATGTTTATGGTGAAAAACCAATTTGCCGTACCATAAAAGACGGACAAATGATAGTAGCAGCTGTAAAGAAAAATAACATAATATGGCAGACAGGAAGCTGGCAGCGCTCGCTTGCCAATTTTCATCGTGGAGCAGAATTGGCGATTAATGGAAGAGTAGGAAAAGTGAAATACATAGAAGTTGGACTTCCTGATGGTAACAAGGGGATCGGAACGCCTCCTGTCAAACCCGTTCCCCCTGAACTCAACTGGGACATGTGGCTCG